>Ga0194126_10011414_pt1 | contig 11424 bp, 11 predicted proteins | sample TA2KigC150mmetaG_FD_148641 | JGI IMG/M metagenome (GOLD analysis project Ga0194126, IMG submission 148641) | Freshwater microbial communities from Lake Tanganyika, Tanzania - TA2015035 Kigoma Deep Cast 150m | ecosystem: Environmental > Aquatic > Freshwater > Lake | place: Tanzania: Lake...
TCTCACTGGTTCCCTGGGATTGGTGATTGCCATATTGATCTTTTTCGGAGTCCGGGAGATGCCGCGGGGCAAGGCGGAACCTGAATTCGAAAAAATGGCGGAGATGCAAATTTTCCGCTTTTCCTGGAAGAAAGCCCGTGAGATTTTCAAGATAAAGACCATGTGGTTCATTTTCCTGCAGGGTTTTGCCGGCGTCTTCCCCTGGAATGTGATCATCTTCTTCTTCTTCGGCTACCTTGAAAAGGAACGCGGCTACGACGCGAACGGAATTCTGTTCACCATGGCTCCGGTGATCCTGATCCTCGCCAGTGGCTATTTCGTTGGAGGCGCGCTCGGCGATTATGCTTTCAAGCGCAGCCGAAAAGGCCGCATCATCGTATCGAGCATCGGTGTGCTGCTCGGCGCCTTGTTCCTCTTCCTCGCAATCAACACACCCATCGAAGCCAGGAACCAGTTCTTTATTCTGATGTGCCTGACCGCCATCTTCATGCCGCTGTCCTCGGCCAATGTGATCGCAACCGTGTACGATGTGACGGTGCCCGAGGTTCGCTCGACCGCTCAGGCAACGGAATATTTCATCGAAAACGCCGGGGCCGCCTTCGCACCCATTCTGACCGGGATGATCGCCGACGCGATCGACCTTAAGACCGCCATCCTGCTGATTTGCACTGTAGCGTGGATATTGTGCTTTTTCTTTTACATCGGTGCGATCTTCACCATCGACAAAGACGCACACCAGCTGCGGGATCAGATGGCTGATCGAGCAAAATCCATGTAATCCGACCAGGGGCATTAGAAGGGAGAGGCCGAGCACCGCAGATCGGATGAGTGCCTCATAACCGTGCTGTGTTTCCATGCACATCCAGGAGATCGACCTCAAGAACAGAGAACACGTGCGGGATTTTCTATCCCTGCCGTTCTCCATCTACCGCGATATCCCTCAATGGGTGCCACCGCTTCAGATGGATGAACGTGCCCGTCTCAACCCGCGAAAATTCCCATATTACAAGCATTCGGGAGCCGCATTCTTTCTCGCCTGCGATGGAGCGAGAGCCATCGGCCGCCTGGGGATCCTGAACAATCGACCCTACAACGAGTTCAACAATGAAAGCACAGCTTTTTTCTATTTGTTCGAATGTGAAAACAGATTGGACGCAGCCAAGGGTTTGTTCGAGGCCGGCTTCGAGTGGGCGCGCGCCCGGGGATTGACGAAGATCCTTGGTCCCAAGGGTTTCACGCCCATGGATGGATTCGGTCTGCTGGTGAAAGGCTTTCAGCACCGGCCGGCGTTCGGATTGCCGTACAATCCGGAATACTACATCCAACTCATCGAATCGTGCGGATTTAAACCGCACCGTGATGCCGTATCCGGCTACCTCGACGAGAGGATTCAATTTCCAGAGCGAATTCACGAACTGGCGGAACGCATCCAGCAGCGCCGCGGCCTGCACATTGCACGCTACGAAAAACGCTCGGATCTGCGCGGGCTTGTCCCAAAACTTAAAGATCTGTACAACGGCGCCTTGCGAGGTACCGCCGGCAATGCCCCCATTTCGGACGAAGAAGCAGATGCGCTGGCTGGCCAAATGCTCTGGTTCGCGGATCCGAAATTGATCAAGATCGTCATGAAGGGCGAGGAACCTGTCGGTTTTTTGCTGGCATACCCCAACGTCTCTGCTGCCTTGCAACGAACGAAAGGCAAGTTGCTCCCCTTCGGCTGGCTTGTCATTCTGCGCGAACTCAGGAGAACAGACTGGCTCGACATCAACGGGGCAGGTTTAATCCCGGAATATCGCGGTACTGGCGGCATGGCGATTCTCTACAGCGAAATGTTCAAAACCGTCAAGGAAGCCAGCCGATTCCGCCGCGCGGAGGTTGTTCAGATCGGCATGGAAAATGATTCCATGCAGAGGGATCTGGAGAACTTCGGGATCGATTTCTACAAAACCCATCGAACCTACATTCGAGAGCTGTAACTCCCTTCCCAACCAAGGATGAAAAGCAGGTGGCACATGTGACACCTCCCGAAATACAATGAAGGAAACGGAGGGTTGCATGACCATCATAGTCGCCGATACCACCTGTGGTCTGCCGCGTGACATGCTTGCCAGACGCGGCATTCCCCTGATCCCTCAAGTGGTGATCTTCGGGGAGGATTCCTACCACGACGATAAAGATCTGGACACGGCCTCGTTCTTGCAGAAGCTGAAAGCCTCCCCAACTCTGCCAACCACCGCTGCGCCGGAGCCGCCTCTGTATTTCCCAATTTTTGAGGAGGCAAGGAGAAAAGGTGAAAGCGTGGTCGTCGTCGCCCCGACCGGTAAGGCCAGCGGAACCGTGCGTTCTGCTGAAACGGCAGCCGTCGAATTCCCCGGTCTGGACGTACGCGTGGTCGACACCCAGACCATTTCCTGCAATCTGGGAACGCTGGTGCTCCTGGCGGATGATCTGGCGAAAGCCGGCAAGTCATCTGAGGAGATCGTCCACAGGCTTGATGAAATGATCCCGCGCGGACGACTGTATTTTCTCGTGGATACCCTGGAATATCTTGCCAAGGGCGGTCGCATCGGTGGGGCGAAAAAATTACTTGCCGAATTGCTCGAGATCAAACCCATCCTCCAGGTCAAAGAAGGTCAGGTTGAACCGTTCGAACAGCAAAGGACGAAGAAGCGCGCCCTGGCGCGTCTTGTGGAAGTCGCGGCGGAACAATGCAAAGGCGGCGAAAATGCCCACTTGTGCGTCCTGCAGGTGGAGGCGGAGCAGGAGGCACAGGCACTTGTGAGTGATCTTAAATCCAAGGTCAAGGTCGAGCAAATCCCGGTTTATGAATTGCCTCCCGCCATCGTCGTACATGCCGGACCAAAGGCGATGGGGGTTGGATTCTTCGTTTGAGTCTCCGACGCATCCATCGATTCGTCACCAGCGGCTCAACTGGTTGGAATGGTATAATCCCGTCGCATTTTGGTCTTTCGCAAGGAGCTTTCCATGTCCGGTCATTCCAAGTGGTCCACCATCAAACGCAAAAAGGGGGCGGCGGATGCCAAGCGCGGCGCGATCTTCACCCGCCTTACCCGCGAGCTGGTCCTGGCCGCCCGTGAAGGCGGAGGCGATCCCGAATCCAACTTCCGCCTGCGTCTTGCCATCGACAAGGCGCGCGGGGATAACATGCCCAAGGACAACATCGAACGAGCGATCAAACGCGGCTCTGGCGAGGATAAGGAGGGTTCCACGTTCGAAGAGTTGACGCTGGAAGGCTATGGTCCGCATGGATCGGCTATCATGGTCGCCTGTGTCACCGATAACCGAAACCGCACCATCGCAGAAGTCCGTCATGCCTTCTCCAAGTCCGGCGGCAATATGGCTGAGGTCGGCGCGGTGGGCTGGCAGTTTGACCGTAAATCCTACTTTTCCTTTCCCTCCAGCCAGTTGTCCTACGAGAAAGCCTTCGATCTGGGAGTGATCGCCGGCGCGGACGATGTGATCGATGGGGGCGAAACGGTCGAGATTCTCGGGCCTGTGGATTCATTCAAGACCATCGCCGACGCGCTGCATCAGGTGCATGTGACTTCGGACGAATCCGGCTTGCGGATGATCGCCAAGCAGGAGCTCGAACTCGAAGTTGATTCCACCCTGCAAGTGATGAAGCTGATCGAGTCGATTGAAGAGTTGGATGACGTCCAGGACGTGTTCCATAACGTCAAGGTCTCGGACGAGGCGCTTGCGGCGATCGAAGCTTGACCCGGGTTTTACCACATTGGGCACGAAGGGACATCGCAATTGACCTTCGTGCCCGTTTGTGTTCTGTGAAGGTTTTCATATGACCCTGGCTCTTGGAATCGATCCCGGGACCGCCACGACGGGATATGGACTCGTCCGACTCACGCGTGACGGAAGCCTGGTCGCGGTATCCTTTGGCATCTTCACCACACCCAAGGAGGCTTCCGCCTCATCGCGTCTGGAACTGCTCTACCGGGATTTGTCCATATTCCTGAAGAAGAACAAACCGGATACCGCCGCAGTCGAGAAACTGTTCTTTTCGAAGAACGTCAAAACCGCGCTTTCCGTGGGACAGGCGCGCGGCGTGATCTTATTGGCACTGCACAAGGCGGGCATCGAGCCGTTTGAATATACGCCGAATGAGGTCAAGCAGGCCGTGGCAGGATATGGCTCGGCGGAAAAGAGGCAGGTGCAGGAAATGGTGCGGGTCTTGTTGCAACTCGAATCCACCCCCAAACCGGATGATGCCGCCGACGCGCTTGCGATCGCAATCACACACTTGAATACAAGGCGGTATTGACCACAGATCAACACAGATGCGCTATTCCCTATTGCCCATCCATTAACCTCAAGATTGGGAATATGCCTATTCCTGCTCATCCTTCTGATCTGAGTTCATCTGTGGTTAAATAGAACCATGATTGCCACCCTGAGCGGAGAGATTACCCAAATCGAAGAAAATGCCCTTGTGGTCGAGGTTGGCGGCGTGGGTTTGCGCGTCTTCGTCCCCGCACCGGTAAGGGGACGGGTCAAGACCGGAGAGGCGGTTTTCCTGTTCACCCATCTGGTCGTGAGGGAGGATGCTCTCGCTCTTTACGGCTTCGAATCCCAGGCAGAGCGCGACCTGTTCAACATCCTGCTGGGTGTGGATGGTGTAGGACCGAAGGTCGCGCTGTCGGTCCTCTCCTCGATGACTCTGGATGCGGTTCAGCGCGCGGTCTTTGCCGATGAAGCGGACCTGTTGAGCAAGGTTCCCGGCGTGGGCAAGAAAACCGCGCAGAAAATTGCGCTGCATCTCAAGGACAAACTTAAACCGTCGGACGCCCTTGCCAGGGTGGCTGCGATGGCAGATTACGACAGCGAAGTCCTGGCCGCCCTGACCGCGCTTGGGTATTCCGTTGTGGAAGCGCAATCCGCCATTCAATCCATTCCAAAAGACGCGCCCAAGGACGTAGAGGAACGATTGAGGGTGGCTCTGCAATATTTCGGAACCTGATGAGGCCGGGGGATCGGATTCACGTCCAGGCATACAAGGCGGACGGAATTGTGTATCGAAGCTGGATGGCCACAATCGAGTCCATCGAAAAGGATTCGATTGTCACAATTGCCCCGGCGAACGATCCGGTAAAGGACCGGAAGCGAGGATTGTTCTACACACGACATGCTCTGAGGGCATATTATTGGACTGGCGCAAACTACAACCTGATCGAGGCCTTCGATACAAAGGGTGTTGCGGTTGAAATCTACGTGAATATCGCCTCTCCTCCTCAATTTATGGAACGAGGGATCAGGTTCACGGACTATGAACTGGACGTATCCAAACTTCCACCCGCGCCTGCGAGGATCGTGGACGAGGACGAGTTCGCCGAAGCGGTTGTGCAATACCGCTACAGCGAGGAATTTCAAGAAAGGATGATCGCAGACGCCAGGAAAGCGGTTGAACTGGCGGATCGCTGGCAGGCAATGTCGGCTCCGATCTTTGGAGGAGAACATGCTTAAGAAGAAGATCACATTCATCGGTCCCGGCGTGATGGCGGAAGCCATGATCGCAGGCCTGCTGCGCAAGAAACTGGCGGATGCAAGCCACATCATCGCCGCCGGCCCCCGCCCGGAGCGCGGCGATGAATTGCACAAGAAGTACGGCATCAAGACCACCACCGATAACTCAGCCGCCATTCATGAGGCGGATGTGGTCGTGCTCTCGATCAAGCCGCAGAGATTGACCGAGGTGATGAAGGGTTTGAAGGGAGTTCATTCCGATACGCTCGTCCTGTCCATCATCGCCGGCGCCAGCATCAAGAAGATCAGCAGCGGTCTGAAACACAAGGCCGTCGTGCGTTCGATGCCGAATACCCCCGGCCAGATCAGCGAAGGCATCACGGTCTGGACCGCCTCCCGCGAGGTCACCGGCAAACAGCAGGAGATCGCGCGTGCGATCCTCGGCGCGCTGGGTGAGGTGGTCTTTGTGGAGGACGAAAGTTACCTGGATATGGCCACGGCCTTGTCCGGCACCGGCCCGGCTTACGTCTTCCTGTTCACCGAAGCTCTGATCGACGCCGGCGTGCACATGGGATTCCCGCGCCGCATCGCTGAGCAGCTGGTTTTACAGACCATCAAAGGCTCCGCCGCCTTTTATGAATACGCGGAGAGGCACCCTGCGACCCTGAGGAATCAAGTCACTTCGCCGGGTGGTACCTCCGCGGAAGCCTTGTATTATTTGGAGAAGGCCGGGTTCCGCACGGCCATTTCCCGCGCAGTTTGGGCGGCATATCAACGGTCGTTGGAATTGGGCAAGGAAAAGCCCGGGCACATTGACACACACGAGGATCTCTCCTCCTGAGGAGCCTGCTTCGTGGTCGTGGGACGTAACCAGTCCATAGAATTTCCTGGTTCTACCGTTTTTTACACGAACACCTTTTCAACCACAAAAGTCACGAAGGGAAACCGCCCGTAAAATTACTGCCTATCTCCCCCATTGTGTACTCTGTGTTGAGACTTATTCCATTAATTACTGGAGAACCAAATTCATTTGCCGGGCTGATAGATTATTCATGTCCTTGATCAGTGTCACCTCGCTTACCAAATCATTTGGCGCGCTTGACCTGTTTGCGAATTTTACTTTTTCGGTTCCAAAAGGGGCGCGGCTGGCTCTCGTGGGTCCGAACGGTGCAGGCAAGACGACATTGCTGCGGATTCTCGTTGGAGAGGATGATTCCTCTTCCGGGACGGTGACACGCGCCCGCGGGGCTCGCCTCGGGTACCTCCCGCAGGAGGCGGACTTCAAAATGGAGGGCACCCTTTGGACGGCCTGCCTCTCGGTATTTGAAAACCTGGTTAAGATGCAGGAGGAATTGCACCGATTGGAAAGCCTCATGGCTGACCAGCCGCAGGTAATGGGATCCTACGGAAAGTTGCAGGAGGATTTCGAACGCCGTGGCGGTTACACCTACGTGACGCGCATTAAACAGGTCTTGACGGGATTGGGATTCGACCCGAACGATTACGACCTCCCGCTCGACCATCTCTCCGGGGGACAACGCACACGCGCATTCCTTGCCCGTCTCCTGCTTTCGAATCCGGACCTGCTTCTGCTCGACGAACCGACCAATCATCTCGACATCCGCGCCGTGGAATGGCTTGAAGGGTATTTGAGGCAGTGGAATGGCGCAGCTGTGATCGTCTCACACGATCGCTACTTCCTGGACAAGGTGTGCACGGTCATCCTGGATATGCTGCCCGGAGCATTCGAGATCTATCATGGGAATTACACCGCCTATCTGAGACAGCGTGAGGAACGGATTGCCCGCCGGGAGGAAATCTTCGAGAGCGAGAAGCAAAAACTGCTCAAGGAAGTGGAATACATCAAACGCAACATCTCCGGGCAGAATACCCAGCAAGCCAAGGGTAAATTGAAGCGGCTATCGCGCCTGGTGCAGGCGATCGAACAGATCGGCTTCGAGGCTGCCTCGTCTCAGAAGTGGAGCGAAACCGCCGAAGAGGTAAACGTGGCGACCTCCACCTTCGGAGTGGAGGAAGCCGAGCGGCGGGTGCGCGGCCTGCGTTCGCCGGTACGGACACTTCCGCACTTGCACCTGCGCCTCGGTTCCGAAAAACGATCCGGGGATCTCGTCATCCGCACAAGGAACCTTCAGGTCGGCTATCGCGCCGAACCAGGCATCCCGGAAAAATCGTTGTTCAAGACGCCTGATATCGAACTGCGCAGGCAGGATTGTGCCGCGCTGATCGGCCCGAATGGCGCGGGTAAGACGACATTTCTGAAGACCATCCTCGGTCAGATTGAACCACTCACCGGCGAAGTGACCCTCGGTTCGAGCCTGCAGATCGGTTATTTTGCCCAGGCCCACGAAGGGCTCGATCCTGGCAACACGGTTTTGGGAGAGGTCGAAAAGGTCGTGCCGGCCTGGCTGCCCGGGCAGGTCCGCAATTACCTAGGCAAATATTTGTTCAGCGGAGATGACGTTTATAAAAAAGTGAACATGCTCTCCGGCGGCGAACGTGGTCGCCTCGCCCTGGCCAAGCTGGCACTGCAGGATACGAATTTCCTGCTGCTCGATGAACCGACCAATCATCTCGACATCCCCTCGCAGGAAGTGCTCGAATCCGTCCTTGAAGATTACACCGGGACGATTCTGCTGATCACCCATGACCGCTATCTGGTGGATGCGATAGCCACCCAGATTTGGGAGATTGACGCCAACGAGTCAACGCTGTTTGCGTATAATGGAACCTATTCCCAGTTAAGGGAGGAAAGGGAGAGGAAGGAACTCGAAGCTCTCCCTGAGAAGCAGCGAGAAATTTTTGAATCCACGAACGCTGTGGCCATTCCTGGGAAATCGCGCAATTCCACGACAAAAGAGAAAAGACGGCGGCTGGCTCAATTGCAGGAGTTGGAGAACAAGATCGCAGAGCTTGAGTCGATTCTGGCGAACCTGGGATCCCAATTGGAAAGTCCGCTGGTGAGCGCAAGGGAGGTTGCCTTGATCGGCAGGGAATACGATCGAGTGCAGAAGGAAATGGATGCCAAACTGGTGGAATGGGAAAAGGTGCAGGGTTGTTGATGGTTCAGGAGGGAAAACCCTCCATTGTGTATAATTAGTTTATGCCAAAGCAATAAAAAATCCTGGTCAAGGTTTTACGAGGAACCTCCGATACAAATATCAACTTTGAAGATCTCCGTAAATTGCTGGAGCAGATGGGATTTCAAGAGCGAATTCGGGGCAGTCATCACATATTCACTAGAGAGGACATCGCGGAAATTGTTAACCTTCAGCCTCAAGGTTCCAAATCTAAACCCTACCAGGTGAAACAGATCCGAAACATCATCTTGAAATACAAGTTGGCAGGTGAAAACTATGATGAAATATGAAGTAATAATCTATTGGAGCGCTGAGGACGATGCGTTTATTGCCGAAGTTCCCGAGCTGCCAGGTTGCATGGCGGATGGCAAGACCTACCACGAGGCGCTGGCGAATGTAGAGCAAATCGCAAAAGAATGGCTCGAAACTGCACAGGAATTAGGGAGGGAAATTCCCATACCCAAGGGAAAGCTTGTATACGCCTGAATTGAATTACCCGAAGCATATTGGCTTCGGGTAATTATTTATTAGTTACAAAACCACAATGGGGGATCTAGTCGAAATTGGAAGAGCAGGATTAATTGTTAGCCCGATATAGGACACCGGATATTCATCACTTGTTTGAATTCTTTTCGTCGCCAATTTATTTCGAAAATCGGGGGAAAAGGATTGATTTTCACATTCAAGGTGCTATACTATTTTCAGAGTGCAAGGAGGCGAATATGTCGTGGAGGGATCAACTGCGAAAGGATTCGGTACCATGGCTGCTGGAAACCGAGAATCCCGGAATTCGATATCTGGCCTTGCGCGACCTGATGGGTACGCCCGTCGAGGATGCGGAATTGAAATCCGCCCGCCGCAAGGCGCACAAGGAGGGACCGATCGCCAAGATCCTCTCGCACATGGAGCCGGCGGGATACTGGGTCCGGCCGGGACCTGGGTACAATCCAAAATACAGATCCATCGTGTGGTCTTTGATTCTGCTCGCCCAATTGGGTGCGTCAGCCAAGGAGGATGCGAGAATTGTACGGGCGTGCAAATACATTCTCGATCATAATCTGACCGAAGGGGGGCAATTTACAACCATGACCTCAGGCGCGCCCTCCGGAACCGTGGATTGCCTTCAGGGAAACATATGCTGGGCGCTGATGGAACTGGGCTACGACCACCCGCGCTTGAAAAAAGCCTACGAGTGGATGGCGCGCACGGTCACCGGAGACGGGGTTGCGCCAAGAACAAGCAAGGACGCTGAGATCCGATATTATGCCTATAAATCCGGACCCTTGTTTGCCTGCGGGGTCAACGGGAATCTCCCATGCGCCTGGGGCGGAACAAAGGTCCTGCTGGCGTTCGGTAAATGGCCTGCAAGAAGAAGAACGCCATTGATAAGAAAAGCCATGAAACGCGGTGTGGATTTTCTCCTGGGCATCGACCCTGCTTCGGCAGGCTATCCGACGCGGGATTCGTCCAAACCCAACCGCAGCTGGTGGAAGTTTGGTTTTCCCGTTTTCTATGTGACGGATATTCTGCAAATTGCAGAGGCACTCGTCGGGTTGAATTTCGGAAGGGACAGGAGATTATCGAGTACCCTGGATCTGATTCGATCCAAACAGGATCCGATCGGACGCTGGGCTCTCGAATACGACTACAAGGACAAGACCTGGGTGGATTTTGGAAAACTTAAACAACCCAACAAATGGGTGACCCTTCGCGCATTGAGGGTCTTAAAGGCTGCTGGTTAAAGTCCGAAATTCATTCGGTGGGATTGTATGCAAGTCACTTCCAGCAAGCAGGGAAGCCTGACTTCGCCATCACAAACTGTAAGGTGAAAGGGCGGGGTCAATTCCTGTTCCCCCTTTTCGAATCTTGTTCGGGCTCAATGGGTTCCGCATGGATAGTTACATCCGATTTGGGAAGAATCGCCTTGACCTTCCTTTCGATCTTCTCCGTCAATGCATGTGATTCGTTCAGCGTAAGCTCTCCATCCATGGTCACGTGCATGTCCACAAACCAGCCTGCCCCAACCGAGCGGATGCGGACGGCGTGCACATTCGATATACCTTTGATCCTGCGCACTTCCTTCAGAATTCGATCGTGCTCCCCATTCCCGGGCGCGGCATCCATCAACGCATGAATGGAGCGCATGCCAAGTTCACCGCTGACAAAGACCACAATCACCGCCACAACCAGCGCTGCGATGGCGTCCCCTTTCTCCAAGAAACCCAGCCCGGGAAAGAGGCGACCGAGCAGCACAAAGATCAAACCGAGGATGACAACGCTGGAGGACCAGATATCGGTGCTGAAGTGAAGCGCATCCGCTTCAAGCGCCTGAGAGTTATGTTTCTTGGCTGCAGCAAACAGCATGCGTGAGCGGGTGACATCCACAACAATCGAAGTGCCCATCACCAGGAAGGACCAGATCGAGACTTCCACTTCTAATTCGGGGGAGCGTAAGCGTTGGATAGCCTCGTAAATGATCCAGCCAGACGTGGCGAGCAGGAGCAGGGTCTCGAACAGAGCAGAGACGTTCTCGACTTTTCCGTGCCCAAACGGATGTTCGCGATCCGCGGGTTTATCCGCCACCCGCACGGCAAAAAAAGTCATCACAGCAGCAACCAGATCCAGCGCGGAATGGGCGGCTTCCGCAAGAATACCCAATGAATTGGTGACGAGACCGACGATGAATTTAAACGACGTCAGACCGACAGCAGCCACGACCGAACTTAGAGCCGCCGAGGATTTTTCCTTTTGGACACCTTGATATTTCATGCGCCTCCTAGGGAACGGCTGGAATTTTGAGGATGACGCCCACCAGGTATCCGGCCAGGGC
>Ga0194126_10011416_pt1 | contig 11423 bp, 6 predicted proteins | sample TA2KigC150mmetaG_FD_148641 | JGI IMG/M metagenome (GOLD analysis project Ga0194126, IMG submission 148641) | Freshwater microbial communities from Lake Tanganyika, Tanzania - TA2015035 Kigoma Deep Cast 150m | ecosystem: Environmental > Aquatic > Freshwater > Lake | place: Tanzania: Lake...
GGATCATATTACTTTTTTTGAGTTTACAACGGCGCTTGCCCTGTTTTTTTTCGCGCAAAAAAAAGCCGACCCGGTCATACTGGAAACCGGCCTCGGCGGACGCCTTGACGCCACCAACGTCGTCGACCCGCTGCTCAGTATTATCACCTCAATCAGCCGCGAGCATACCGTGCATCTCGGGCCGACCCTCATGCATATCTGCCGCGAAAAAGCAGGCATCATCAAAAAAGGGCGGCCCTGCGTGAGCGCGGTGACACGCCCCGGGCCACGCGATCTGATCCGCAGCATCTGCCATGATACCAGATCACCGCTGCTTGAATACGGTCGGGATTTTTCGATGTGCCGCAGAGATCACAAGTACCGCTATCGGGGGACGGACATCCGCTTAGAAGATGTACAGCTTTCTCTTTCCGGCAGCCATCAGGCACGAAATGCCGCTCTTGCCATAACCGCTGCCGGCCTTCTGCGCGCGCGCGGCCTGCAATGTCCTGATGCAGCCATTCAGAACGGACTGAGCACATGTTTCTGGCCGGGCCGGCTTGAAAGCGTTCAGTTCAGCGGGCGCCGGTTTGTTCTTGACGGCGCCCACAATCCGGCTGCCTGGCGTGTGCTGGCACTCGCGCTGAAAACTAATTTTATCTACCGGCGTCTTGTTTTGATTATAGGTGTTATGCGCGATAAGGACATGCATTCCCTGAAACATCTGAGCTCTCAGGCCCAACTGTGTATTTTTTTTAAACCCTCGATGGAGCGGGCTGCCGGACGTGAGTATCTGCAAAAATATGCTGTATTTTCTGATAAAAAAAATGTATTGTGGTTCGAAACAATCGCACAGTCCCTGACAGCTGCCATAAAAAAAACAGGACCGGGCGATCTGATTTGTATTACCGGATCACTGTTTGCCGTTGGCGAAGCGCGCGAACAGCTTTGCAGCATCGCACCAGCAGCAGGCCGCCGAATAGGACTGTAGTCTGGATATGTCCCGGGGGCCTGTTCAGGTGCGGGGCATGCCCCCAGTGCAGTGAAACCGGGCAGCACCATCAAACGGTTAAACGCATGGTTTGATGGCGTCGTACAAAAAGTCCGAAAATGTCTTTTTAAGGACGCACTCAAGGAATAGCCGCTGGCAAGGCGCGCACATCCGATGGAAGGGGTCATACTTTACGTGTGCCGCACTGGCTATGGATGAAGCGCAACGCAGCATTTTACAAGTGTCTCAGTTTAAACTCCTGATACTGAATCTTTTGCAGGCCATGACGCATTTAAAAATCATTCTACTCCTGTTCGTCACTGTTGTGTTTGCAACTGCAGACGCTATTGCCGGATTATCCGATCCCCGCCTTGACCAGGATCGAGAGCTCCCGGTCAACGTGACGGCCGATCAGCTCCAGTACAGCGACAGTAACGATATCCTGACTGCCGAGGGCAATGTCCTGATTACCCAGGGCACACGCAGCATCAAGGCGGACACAATTCGGATCAACCTTGTAACAAACGAAACTGAAGCCCGGGGCAATGTGCTGCTTACCCAGGATGGCGATACCATCGCATGTGAATCCTTCACGATCAATCTTGACACCCAGGTCGGCGTCGTCCATCAGGCAAAGATATTCATCAAAGACGAAAACCTGCATATCAGCGGACGCGACGTGCAGAAAACCGGCCTCAACACCTACAAGGTCCATGACGGCACGATAACGACCTGTGATGCGGACAACCCTCCGTGGCGCATTGATGCCGCTGAGATTGACGTTGAGGTCGAAGGCTATGCCGTCGCACGGCACCCGCTGTTCAGGGTAAAAAGCGTACCGGTCATGTATCTTCCGGCTCTGATTGTGCCGGTCAAGCTGAAACGGCAAACCGGATTTCTGATTCCCGAGGTCGGCCACTCGAACCGTTCAGGCTTCCTCCTGGACAACTCTTTTTTCTGGGCCATTAACAATCAGAGCGACGCGACCTTCTGGCTCGACACGGCAACCAAGCGGGGCTTCGGCACCGGCCTTGAATACCGGGTCAAACTCGCAGAGCAGACCGACGCGAAACTGTACGGATACTTCGCGGACGAAACAAACCGCTATCAGGATGACCGGTACCGTAATATCCTTGATCGTGAAGATCAGCGCTACTATGTCAATTTTGAAGGGCAGCATTATTTTGATGCTGATACCTATCTGAAAGCAGATGTCTCACAGATTTCCGACCGTCAGTTTTATTATGACTACAAATCTGTCGTTCAGCGTTCCAAGGGCGTTGTCGACCGCAGCGGTTCGCGCAATTATGACAAGGAGGAATCAACTGTTTTCCTTAATAAAAATTTTGAGAAATCCAATCTGCTTGTCAATATGAACTGGTACCGAAACCTTCGAAACAGCGATGACAGAATAATCCAGAATCAACTCGACGATGAAACTGTCCAGACCCTTCCCCAGGTGCTGTATTCAAGCATGCTGCAGCCGGTTACGCATACGCCGCTTTTCTATCAGCTGGAAGCCGGCTATGACAACTTCTGGCGCGAAAGCGGGCAGCGTTCACAGCGCCTGACCATGTACCCGCAGCTGGCAATGCCGATGCTTTTCGGCAGCTGGCTCAGATTTAAGCCGAAGGCCGGCATGCGCGGCGTTCAGTTCTTCGGACTCAACCGCAGCGATGACAATGAGCGCAACGATGTTTTTCCAACCGTTGATGCTAATCTCGCCACCAGCTTTGCCCGTGTGTTCAACCTGGAAGGACAGCGTTTGAAAAAGCTGCGGCATATTATCGAACCGGGGCTTGAGTATGCCTACGTCGCCGACGATGAACAAAGCAATTTCCCCGACTTCGACCGCCCCGACAATTACTATCGACGCCACTGGGCCGGCTACTACCTGCAAAACCGCTTTACCGCTCTGATGCATGATGCTCCCGGAGAACTGACCGAGCATGAAATCGGCTATGTTAAGGTCGGGCAGCTGTTCAATTTTACTCAGCCGCGGCAGGGACTGTACTATAAAGGAGACCGTGATACGACATCCTCTGATATTTTCAGCGAGCTGCGCCTCGACATGCACCGCTCCTTTTATTTCAAGGCAAAGGCCTACTATGATAATTATGACCAGCGCCTGCGCCGCTACAATCTGATGGGCCGCCTGAGCGGTTCCCGCAATGACTTCATCAGCCTTGAATACCGCTACTGGCGCGAATTATACGATTACCTTGAATGCCGCACGTATTTCAATGTAACCAGCTGGCTGGCACTGTTCGCCAATACCCGTTATGATTTTTACGATTATGACGATAATGGTCCCCCTGGCCCCCCTGATCCCCCTGACAGAAATAATTACGACGAACTTATTGATTCTGAATTCGGTATTGAATATCACAGCCAGTGCTGGGGGCTGCGATTCTGGTATGAAACCGAGGGCAGTACTCCCGACACTCGTTCTGATTCATCCGTACGAGCCATGTTTTTCATCAAGGGATTTGGTGATCGCACGTTCTTTTAATGCCCTCATACGCATCACCGCGTCGCCGGAATCCGTTATAAGCCGCAGTACCAATGACGTGCGTGCCGCCCGGGGCAGCCGCATGCGGATCAGCCATGAAGCGAGCGGGTTTGAACCACACAGCCGTCCACAGGTGCGTACATGACTGAGTGCAGGGGCAGGGTACTCGTTGTTGACGACAATGAATTGATTCGCCGGCTCGCCACCACACTGCTGACAAAAAAGAAGTATGAAGTTGCAACCGCCATAAACGGAATCCGCGCGCTCAGCAGTATTGACACGTTCAGCCCGGACGTCATACTGCTTGACGTCATGATGCCGGAAATGGACGGATTTGAATGCTGCCGCCGTTTAAAAGAACATGCCGCCACCCGGGATATACCCGTTGTTATGGTATCGAGCAACACAGAAGCGATTGATAAAATCAAGGGCCTGGAAACAGGGGCAGCTGATTATATTGTCAAGCCTTTTGATTACGGGGAGCTGCTTGCCCGGGTAGCTACGCAGGTCAAGATGAAACACCTGCTTGATGAACTTGAGAAAAAAAACGCTCTTCTTGAAGAAATGGTAAAAAAAGACAGCCTCACCAATCTTTACAACCACCGCTATTTTCATGGGCGTCTCAGCGAGGAATGCTGCCTTTGTTCTGAACGACGGGAAACATTGAGCTGTCTTGTCTGTGATATTGATCACTTCAAGACGATTAATGATACCTACGGGCATCAGGCCGGCGACACAATCCTGCAGTCGCTGGCTGAAATTTTCTTGAAAATGATCTGCATCGACGATGTGCCGTGCCGCTACGGTGGGGAGGAATTTGCTTTTATCCTGCCGCGAACAGGCTCTGAGCAGGCGGCTGCTATCGGCGAACAGATCCGCCGGTGTGTTGAAAAAACGGGTTTTAGTTTTGGTGAAACTGAAATATTCATAACCGTTAGCGTTGGTGCTGCTTCCTATCCCGCCGCCAATGCCCGAACGTACAGTGAGCTGATCCGCTGTGCGGATGAAGCTCTGTATACCGCCAAACAGCGCGGCAGAAATACCGTTGTTGTATCATTGTAAAGAAAGCATGTTCTTCGATGAAGAAACCCATACAGATTCTTGTTATCGACAGTGCAGAGGAACTGCATGATAGTATCTTCGAGCACGGTTCAAGGCTTTCCTGCAGCTTCACGCTGCACCGTACTGAAAATTATAGCGCAGCCGTTGAAACTATCCATAAGGAATCTCTTGATGCCATTGTTTGCAATTATGCGCACGAATCCTGTTCATACAGCCGGATTGTCGATTATCTGACAGCTTGTTGCTGTGCCGTACCCGTATTTATTTTTGCGCAACGGTTCACCCGCGCTGAGCGTACCGATGCTCTGAGGGCCGGTGTGCGATGCTGTTGTACCTTAAACGAAATTGATTTTTTATTCGCCTGCCTTGAACGTACACCGATTATTCCAAAACGCCGGCGCCGGACCGGCAATGCCGTCGGCATTGCTTCGGCACTCAACTGGCTGCAACCCATTATTGACAGCTCATTTGATGCCATAGCCGTCTGCGACACAACGGGCGCTGTGCGCGCCGTTAACACGGCATTCCTGCGCATGAGCGGTATGAGCACTGAAACGCTGATCGGGATGCCCCTGCGTTCCTGCTACCCGGCTTCAGAAGCAACCTTGATATCTTCAGCAGGGGATTCCGTCACTGTTGATGCTGACATGATCGCTATCAGCGAAAAAAACTGGAGGGACCTTCTGTCTCTCGGCGCGGTGAGCGGATGGAAAACATATTTTCTCGGCCTGGATCAAAAGGCACTACCTGTTGAGCAGCATGCCGTCCTCATCTACAGCGAACGCGGGGAGTGCATCGGTTTTTATGCAATAATCCGAGATGTCACCGAAGGCCATGATTCTGAAAAACGGCTGGAAGTCTCTAACCGTGAACTGGCCGATATCAACCGTCAGCTTGAGCAGTCGATTGAGCGTGCAAACGAGATGGCCTTCCGAGCGGAAATCGCTAATATCGCCAAAAGCGAATTTCTCGCAAATATGAGCCATGAAATACGAACGCCCCTTAACGGCATCATCGGCTTTACGGATCTGCTGCAGGATTCCGATTTAACCATGGAACAGTGTGACTATCTGCACACGATCAAGGAAAGTGGTGAGATTCTTCTTACTATTATCAATGACATTCTTGACTTTTCAAAAATCGAAGCCGGCCGCCTTGAGCTTGAAACGATTGAATTTGATCCGGAGGTACTGGCCTATGCTGTTTGTGATATGATCCGCCCGAGAATCGGCTCAAAACACGTAGAGCTGCTGTGCAATATCAGCGATGCCGTACCCTCCGTACTGATGGGTGATCCGCACCGCATGCGCCAGGTCCTGATCAACCTCATGGGGAATGCAGCGAAGTTTACCGAAACTGGTGAAATCGAGCTCTCACTCGTTGTGGAACATCCGACGGAGACTACGCTTACACTGCACGTCAGCGTGCGCGACACCGGCATCGGCATTCCCAAAAGGAGTCTTAAAACAATTTTTGAAGCCTTTCAGCAGGTTGACGGATCAACGACCCGCAAATACGGCGGCACCGGCCTTGGTCTGGCGATATGCAAAAAAATTTCCAACATCATGGGCGGCGATGTGTGGGTTGAAAGCACCCGGGGTCAGGGTAGCACGTTTCATTTTACCGCTGTTTTCACACAGTGCCCGCATGACCGCCGCAGGCCCATCAAAAGTGTTTCATTACACAACCGCCGGATTCTGCTGCTCGATGATAATGCCGCCAGCCTGAACATTATGTCGCGCACACTCAACACGGCCGGCATGCAGGTCAGCTGTGCGTCCCGGGCTCGGGACGCCCTGCGAGCGCTGCGTGATGCGCAGGGCGCGGAAACACCGTTCGATGTGTGCGCCCTTGATGTGCAGGCCGGCGATGAATTCGATCTGTATGAATTTCCTCGGCGTGTCCAGCAGAGCGGATTGAAGCCCGTGCCGATGCTGGCCTTCTCATCGAGCATTGATGCCCGGCTTTGCCAGGAGGCCGGATTCAGCGGCTATCTGCCGAAACCTGTCAGCCGTGTCAAGCTCATCAATATGCTGGAATACCTGCTGGGGAGCGGCGCGGACCGGGATGCATCCAAGCATGCCGGCATGCTGACACAGCATTCAATTGCGGAAAACATCAAGCATTCAATCACGATTCTGCTTGCCGAAGACAATCCGGTCAATCAGCGCCTCGCATCGACCATGCTGACAAAAGGAGGCTACACTGTTGAGATTGCCTGCGACGGAAGCGAAGCCGTTGCCAAATACCGGGCCGATCCGGACGCGTATCATCTTATTTTCATGGATTTGCAAATGCCTGCAGTGGACGGCTACGAAGCCAGCCGGCAGATTCGGTCACTGAAGCTGAACGATGTGCCGATCGTCGCTATGACCGCCAATGTGCTTCGGAGCGACCGGGAGCGCTGCCTGCAGGCCGGTATGAATGATTATGTTGCCAAACCGATCCGCCGTGAAACGGTATTTACGATGATCAAAAGGTGGGTACTCGATCGGCAGGATGCACCGGAAACAACGATGTCAGTTGACAAGGTTTAAAAACTCATCCTCAGTCAGAACCGGTATGTTCAATTCCCGGGCTTTCATAAGCTTCGAGCCTGCGCTCTCGCCCGCAACAACATAGTCTGTTTTTCTGCTCACGCTTGCTGCCACACGCCCGCCGCGGCGCCGGATCATCTCAGCGGCGCGTTCACGCGAGGCCGATTGCAGGACACCGGTCAGCACGAATGTCTTATGAGCCAGCCGATTATCGGATGTCCCCGGCACAGGGTGCATCGCAACACCGGATGCCTGAAGGCGTGCGAGCATATCCAGATTCCGATGATCATCAAAGTACGCTCTGAGGCTATCCGCTGCTTCGGGTCCGATTGTATGCACGGCCATAAAGTCATCCCGGGTGGCGGAGCGCATTTTTTCGAAGCTCTGAAAATATGCCGCCAGGATACCGGCGCTCTGGCGGCCGATTGAGCGGATCCCCAGCGCAAACAGCAGCCTTTCGAGTCCTGCGTTTTTACTGCGCTCAATCGCCGCCACGATATTGGCGGCGGATTTATCCCCCATGCGTTCAAGCGCCTGCCAGTCGGACGCCGAAAGATCATAGAGATCGGCACACGATGTGACCCTGCCGCTTTCAACCAGGCGGCTGACAAGCTTTGATCCCAGCCCCTCGATATTCATGGCATCGCGCGATGCAAAATGGCGGATGGATTCCCGTATGACCGCAGGGCAGTTCCGGTTGGTGCAGCGCACAACAGCCTCATCGTCTGAAGCAGACACCGCAACGCCGCAGCCCGGACATTGCGCCGGCATGGTGAAAATCTGCTCGTGTCCGGTGCGTCGGTCATCAAGCACTTTGACTATTTCAGGAATAACATCACCGGCACGCTGTACGACAACACTGTCACCGATGCGGATATCCTTGCGGGTTATTTCATCCTGGTTATGCAGCGTTGCGCGCCGTATCTCAACACCCCCTACTGAGACCGGTTCAAGCTCGGCAACCGGCGTGAGGGCCCCGGTGCGGCCGACCTGCACGCGGATATTTTTCACCACCGTTATTTCCTGGCGCGGTTTGAATTTTAACGCGATTGCCCAGCGCGGAGAGCGGGGCAGGGCGCCCAGACGCGCCTGCAGCTGCAGACTGTTTACCTTGACGACCGCACCGTCGATTTCATACGGCAGTTCATCGCGCCGTGCCTCTATGGCGTTGCACACGGCGATCGCATCATAGATTGTGCGGCAGCGGGTGACATGATTGACCTTGAAACCCCATCGTCCCAGGCATTCAATAATCTGCGTGTGGGTTTCAAAAAGGGTTTCATCCGAAAAGTGCGCAGCGTACATAACGGCATCAAGCCTGCGCTGCGCTGTAATACGCGGGTCGAGCTGGCGCACGGATCCGGCCGCGGCATTGCGCGGATTGGCAAAAGGCGCGAGCTCGCTATCGCTGCGCTCACGATTCAGAAGCTGGAACTCTTTCCTGAGCATGATAACTTCACCGCGAACAATCAGACGGTCCGGACAGAGCTCGTGCCCGGCCGGCATAATTTTAAGCGGGATGGAGCGAATGGTTTTGAGATTTGCCGTGATGTTTTCACCGGTCTTTCCGTCACCGCGCGTTGCGCCTGCCTTAAGAATCCCTCCGGCATACTGCAGCGAAACCGCCAGTCCGTCAAGCTTTGGTTCAACCGCGTATTCTATTGCTTCGACTCCATCCAGCATTTTTCTGCAGCGCGCATCAAAGGCTGTCAGTTCATCAATGCTCATGGCATTGGCCAGGCTGAGCATGTGAGGGTCGTGGCTGAATTTTTCAAAATGCTCGGCCGGCGCGGCACCGACACGCTGCGTCGGGGAGTCGGGGGTACGCAATGCCGGATGCGCGCGTTCAAGGGTCTCCAGCTCACGCAGCAGGCGGTCATATTCAGCATCAGGTACGGCCGGATCATCAAGCACATAATACCGGTAGCTGTGATAGTTCAGCGTATCCTTGAGTTCGTTATAAATCTGCGCATCGTCCATGGTTCAACCTGAAATATGCCGGTGTTCTCCGTGCCGCGCCAGGCGCACCGGGCGTCTAGCTGTCATCGCTCCATCCATGCCTGCCCACCAGGGGAACAAAGACACAGCCGCCGTGTTCGGTTTCAGTAAAATCCTTGCCCCGGCGCTCAATAAGAAACAGTGTTTGCGAATACCGCGTTCCCGAGGGAATCACAAGACGGCCGTGCTCGGCAAGCTGTAATTTCAAGGGTTCCGGAACGCCGGGAGCACCAGATGTTACGATAATTGCGTCAAACGGTGCATGCTCCGGCCAGCCGTGCGTGCCGTCGGCAGTCAGTATGCGGACCGCCGGAAGTCCAATTGAGTTCAAGGCCTTCCGGGCCCCCTGTGCCAGGCGGTCGATGCGCTCGACTGAATATACATGCGGTGTGATAGTGGCGAGCACAGCGGCCTGATAACCGGAGCCGGTACCTATTTCAAGCACACGGTCAAAAGCAGTGAGCCGCAGCAGCTCGGTCATCAGGGCCACAATGTAGGGCTGCGATATGGTTTGGCCGGAACCGATCGGAAGAGGTGCGTCCCGATAGGCATCATGCCGGTACGCATCCGGAACAAAAACTTCGCGGGGTACTGTGCGCATCGCACGTAAAACAGAAGCATCCGAGATGCCCCTGGCCTGCAGCTGCTGTTCCACCATCTGCAGGCGCAGGAGTTCGAAATCAATATCCCGGGCAGGGCAGGGCATGCTTATTTTCCCAGATTATAGAATGCTCCCATCTGCGGATAGCGCGCACAGTCACCGAGCTCCTCCTCGATGCGCAGCAGCTGATTGTACTTTGCGATTCGATCGGTGCGCGATGCCGAACCGGTCTTGATCTGGCCGGCATTGCAGGCCACTACCAGGTCGGCTATCGTCGTATCCTCGGTTTCGCCGGAGCGATGCGAAATAACCGCGGTATAGCGAGCACGCTTTGCCATTTCTATGGCTTCCAGCGTTTCGGTAACCGAGCCGATCTGGTTGAGTTTAATCAAAATTGAATTGGCGATGGAACGCTCAATTCCCTGTTTTAAAAGTCGCGTATTTGTAACAAACAGGTCATCGCCGACGATCTGAATCTTGTCGCCGAGCCTGCGGGTCATGGTTTCAAAGCCCGCCCAGTCATTTTCATCAAGCCCGTCCTCCATGGAAATAATCGGATACTTGTCAATCAGGCCGGCATAAAAGTCAATCAGGGCATCAGAGTCCTTGCGCGGTTCGGCTTCAGCTTCAAGCATGTAAGCGCCGTCACGGTAAAACGAACTCGCGGCAGCGTCAAGGGCAAGGCAGATATCTTCACCGGGTTTGTACCCGGCTTTTTCAATCGCCTGCATGATAACCTGCAGGGCTTCTTCATTTGACCGGAGATTTGGGGCAAATCCGCCTTCATCGCCGACCGCGGTATTGAGCCCTTGTGCGTGCAGCACCTTTTTCAGGCTATGAAATACTTCAGCGCCCATGCGCAGAGCTTCCCTGAATGTCGGCGCGCCGACCGGCATGATCATGAATTCCTGAATATCGACATTATTGTCGGCATGTTCACCGCCGTTGAGGATATTCATCATCGGAACCGGCAGGACCCTTGCATTGGCGCCGCCCAGGTAGCGGTACAGAGGAATATTGAGTTCAATCGCCGAGGCCTTGGCGGTTGCCATGGAGACGCCCAGAATCGCGTTGGCGCCGAGATTTTTTTTTGAATCAGTGCCGTCAAGATCTATCATGGTTTTGTCGATGCCGACCTGATCGAGCGACTCAAGACCGACGAGCTCGGGCATGATCTTTTCATTGACATTGGCCACGGCCAAAGCGACGCCTTTGCCCAGATAGCGGGAAGCATCGTTGTCACGAAGTTCCAGGGCTTCACGCTCACCGGTAGAAGCACCGGAAGGAACCTGGGCCCGGCCGATAACACCGGACTCAAGCATCACATCAACTTCGACCGTCGGATTGCCGCGCGAATCGAGAATTTCCCGCGCATAGATATTTTCAATTCTGCTCATTGCGGTTCGGTGCCTCCTCAAAGTTTATTTTTGCGGTTTTACTACAATCCAGAGCGACGTCCGGCCACGTTTTACCAGCATCAGAATATTGTCCTGATGCGTTGATTTCAACGCATCATTAAACTGGGAGAGTGTTGTTACCGGCTTGCGGTTGATCTCTTTTATAATATCCCCCTTTTTAATCCCGGCATTGTCGGCGCTGCTTCCGGGCTGCACGGATACAATTAAAATACCGTTGTCTTCGCTCAGTCCCAGCGACTGGACAATCTCGGGCGTTATCTCGCGGACACTCATCCCGAGCTGAGCTGTGCCGTTGCCGGGTCGCGCGGTCGCTTCACGGCTTTCC
>Ga0194126_10011428_pt1 | contig 11417 bp, 10 predicted proteins | sample TA2KigC150mmetaG_FD_148641 | JGI IMG/M metagenome (GOLD analysis project Ga0194126, IMG submission 148641) | Freshwater microbial communities from Lake Tanganyika, Tanzania - TA2015035 Kigoma Deep Cast 150m | ecosystem: Environmental > Aquatic > Freshwater > Lake | place: Tanzania: Lake...
CCGATATCGTATCAGGACTCAATCGCTCTTTAGCCTGTGAGAGAAGAAAATTCCTGAAAAGCGGATGGTATTGATAGACCGGCTCTGCAGAGAGATGTTGTTCTATAAAAGAGTTGTTCCTTATCAAGCCGGAAAGAATGGCCCCCGCAATTGTGAGACCTGAAAGTTCCTCTGACATCTTGACGGTCATCCTGGGTAAAAACGCGGTCTTCATGAGGAAGGTCTGGACCTCTTCTTTCGTTTTGGAAAAAATTACGCTTCCAAAATAGTTGACAATCTCCTCGGGCATCATCTTTTCAAAGGATTCAAACCGGATCCCCCTCCTCATGGCATCGGAAATCAGAATAAGACCTGCCACCCATCCATTCGCAATTTGATGGAAACGTTCGACGATCTCTTTCTGTCGTAATCCGGGTATTCGCGAACAGACGACGTTTTTGGATTCCTCCAGTGTGAAACGGAGTTCATTCCATCCCAGAAATTTCATCTGGCTATGGGCGTGCAGGCGGCCAAAGGCAGGCGGAGGCTCTCTCCGGCTGATCAGGATGACGTTCACCCCTTCGGGGACCGCAGAGATCCCGTTGAGGATGACTTCATGAAATGGAGAGTCCAAATCTATTTGGTGATAATTGTCAAAGACAATGAAGAAAGGAGGTTTTAACCGTCCGTAGAGGTTTTCAAAAAATCTTAGCGTGAATACGGGAATGCCCATTAGATATTCGGGTGTGAGCAAGGGCAGGGGTTTTCGGAAACGGGGGGATGCCTTCTTTACCGCAAGCCCCAGATAGTAAAAGAAGGAGGCAATGTCCGAGTCGCGTTCGTCGACCTGGTACCAGAGACAGGGGAGTTTCCGGGCGTCAAGATAGCTTGCGATGAGGGTAGTTTTCCCGGAGCCCGCAGGGCCTGAAAGCCAGACAACGGGACTTGCACGGGTGCGTTCAAGGATGGAGAAGAGACGCTTTCGTGGAAAAACCTCCCTGATAACGGGCCTGCTTATCTTGGCAAAAGAGAACTTTGCCATGCCCACCCCCAATATAACAAGGCCAGTTAAGTCGGAACACCTTCAATTCGAATAGTGATAGTAGTCTATTAAAACCATAGGTAGAAGTCAACATGAAGATTTTTTTAAATTTTACACTTCCCCGTTTCTTCTGTTATATTTAGAATCGTTATGGAACTTCCTCTCCGGTATATTCTCACTGTTTCTGAACTGACCCAGGAGATCAGAAACACCCTCGAAACGAAATTCTCCGATGTCTGGGTCGAAGGAGAAATTTCCAACCTCCGGATCCCTCCTTCCGGACATCTCTACTTTACACTCAAGGATGATTCCAGCCAGATTCGCGCTGTCGTCTTCAGGATGAAGTCACGTGCCTTTCGTTTCGTTCCAGAGGATGGCCTCCACGCCATCTGCAGGGGAAGGGTGAGTCTCTATGAGAAGAGGGGTGATTATCAACTTATCATTGAAGAGATGGAGCCGAGGGGAATTGGCGCTCTTCAATTAGCCTTTCTCCAGTTAAAGGAGAAACTCGAGAAGGAGGGTTTCTTCGATATCAGCCATAAAAAACCGATACCGTTCCTTCCCCGGACCATTGGAATCGTCACCTCACCTACCGGAGCGGTCATTCAGGATATGATTCAGATCATCCGGCGACGATTTGAAAATGTCACCATCCTCCTCTATCCGGTTCGAGTTCAAGGGGAGGGTGCTTCCAAAGAGATTGCAGAAGGAATTAAATACTTCAGCAGGGTCAAGAATGCAGATGTAGTCATCGTGGGAAGAGGAGGTGGATCACTGGAGGACCTCTGGGCTTTTAATGAAGAGGAAGTGGCAAAGGCAATCTACCATTCCAAGATACCTATTATCTCAGCAGTTGGCCATGAAACAGATTACACGATCTCAGATTTTGTCGCAGATTTAAGGGCACCCACTCCATCTGCTGCAGCAGAACTGGTCGTAAGAGATAAAAGGGAGTTGAAAAGACAGCTTCAATACCTGAAAAACCAACTTGAAAATGAAGTTTCAAACTATCTGGAAGAGATCAGGACAGACCTGTCTTATCTCAGAAAGAGTTTATCCGATCCTAAAAAGAGAATAGAGGATTATCTTCTAAAAGTGGATGACCTGATAAACCGTTCCCGAAGGTCTCTTTTATGGGATTCAAGAAGGAAGATTGAGAAAAGTTTATCCCTTGCTCAGAGACTTGACCTTCGAAGCCCAAGCCACATGATCAGGGATTTTCAATCTTCTATTCTGGAGATGCGAAACCGTTTAAACCAGAATATACGACATCTTATTGAAATAAAAAAGGTAAAACTACGAGGGGTTATGGGTAAATTAGATTCCCTAAGCCCTCTCGCGATCCTGGAAAGAGGGTATAGCATCACCCGAAAACTCCCTTCCTTAAAGATATTAAGAGATGTGGCACAGGTGAAGGCAGGTGATCAGGTGGAGGTGAAGCTCCATAGGGGAACGCTCTTCTGTGGCATTGAAAGGACGGAAGAGCCTTGACGATGAACGTCTAAAGGGGATAATATTAAATATTAAACTGGAGAAATCTTATGCCAAAGGATAAGTTTGAAGATGCCCTGAATAAATTGGAGAAAATTGTTTCCCGACTGGAAGAAGGAAACATCTCCCTGGAGGAATCGTTAAAACTTTTTGAGGAGGGGATACGCCTTTCCCGGTTCTGTAACCAGAAACTGGATGAAGCAGAGAAACGGGTTGAGATTTTAATGAAGGGGAAAGATGGAAGTTTAAAGGGACAACCCTTCGATCCATCTGGAAATACTGAGAAATTTCCTGAAGAGGATGAATGAGCCTTTAAATCATAAGTTCGGAGTCGTGAGTTCGCCTGCCTGCCGCAGGCAGGGAGTTCGGAGAAACAGATTGATATGGCTGCTTTTAGGCGTGAGGCCGAGCAGATGGATATTCGAAAATATTTAAACGAGAAAAAAAAGATTGTAGATGCGTTTCTGGAAGAGTGTTTTCCGAACCCCGAGGCCGCAGACGACACAACAGATTATCCATCCTCCCGTGGTCGGGTCTGTTCGACTCTCCGCAAGGCCATACGGCACAGCCTTTTTAGCGGAGGCAAGAGAATTCGGCCCATCCTCTCCATTTCCGCCTTTGAAGCCGTTGGAGGAAAAGGAAATGGAATAATGCCCTTTGCCTGCGCGCTGGAGATGATCCATACTTACTCGTTGATTCACGACGATCTCCCGGCCATTGACAATGATGACTATCGGAGGGGAAACCCCACCTGCCATAAAGTATTCGGAGAAGGAATCGCCATTTTAGCTGGTGATGGCCTCCTTACAGAAGCTTTCAGATTGATGACGAAACAGTCTATGGATGATCCGAAGGTTGTCCTCGATGTTGTAAATGAGATCGCCCGGGCTTCAGGTATTTCCGGGATGGTCGGGGGGCAGGTGGCTGATATCGAATCAGAGGGAAGGGATGTTGATTTTCCGACCGTAGAGTACATCCACACACACAAGACCGGCGCGCTGATATTGGCCTCGGTCCGGACAGGGGTCAAATTAGGCGGAGGGAGTGATGAGACCCTAAAGGTTTTTACAGGGTATGGAGAGAAAATCGGCCTTGCCTTTCAGATCGTTGACGATATTTTGAATGTTGAGGGGAAGGCTGAATTATTAGGAAAGAGCACGGGGAGCGATCTCTTTAAGAAAAAGGCAACCTACCCATCTTTGTTAGGGATCGAAGAGTCAAGAAAGAGGGCGGGAGAATTGATGAAATCCGCCATCGATGCTTTACAGCCTTTTGGATCGGAAGTCGAACCACTTAAAGAGATTGCCCGATTTATCGTCCTGAGGGAATCCTGATTGATGACGAAATTATTGGACCAGATCAAACATCCCCACGATCTTAAAAAACTCGACGCCGAGGAACTTGGGAGGCTCTCTAAAGAGGTTCGCCAGGAGATTCTTTTCATCGTCTCAAAAAACGGGGGACATCTTTCCTCCAACCTGGGCACAGTGGAATTGACCATTGCTCTTCACTATGTCTTCGACCTTCCCAGGGACAAATTGATATGGGATGTGGGGCATCAGAGTTATACCCATAAATTGCTCACTGGAAGGAAGGATCGTTTTCACACCTTGAGACAGTATGAAGGGGTGAGTGGTTTTCCCAAAAGGGACGAAAGCCCTTACGACACCTTTGATTCCGGCCATAGCGGCACGTCCATCTCTGCCGCCCTAGGGATGGCAGAGGCTAAAAGGCATAAGGGCGACGAGGGAAGGCCGATTGCCATCATCGGCGACGGATCCATGACTGCAGGACTCGCCTTTGAGGGCCTCAATCAAGCAGGCCATATTGACCAGGATCTGATTGTCGTTCTGAACGATAATGAGATGTCGATCTCTCACAATGTGGGAGCCCTCTCCTCCTATCTCAACCGATTAATGACAGGGCAGTTCGTCAACCGGTTCCGGGATGAGATGAAGGAGTTTCTCGAAACCATCCCGAGCATTGGAAAATCAGCACTCCGTTTTGCCAAAAAGGCTGAGGAATCGCTCAAGGGCCTTCTCATGCCAGGCCTCCTCTTTGAAGAATTAGGCATGAAATATATCGGGCCGATTGATGGTCATCGCCTCGATTATCTGATCGAGAACTTCCAGAATATTAAAAAATTGAGAGGTCCCTTCCTCGTCCATGTGATCACCAAGAAGGGAAAGGGCTATGATCCTGCAGAGAAAAACCCTTCTCTTTATCACAGCGTGCCTCCTTTCAACATCGAAACCGGCGAGATCAAGAAAAGCGCTGCGCCCTCTCCACCCAGTTACACCGATGTCTTTGGAGAGACGCTCTGCCAACTGGCCAGCGGGGATAGAAAGATCGTCGCCATTACAGCAGCCATGCAGAGTGGAACAGGTTTGGAGGAGTTTTCAAAGAGATTTCCCAATCGCTTCTACGACATCGGAATTGCGGAACAGCATGCGGTCACCTTTGCCGCAGGCCTTGCCCTTGAAGGCATGAAACCGGTTGTGGCCATTTACTCCACCTTTCTCCAGAGGGCTTACGATCAGATTCATCAGGATGTCTGCCTTCAGAACCTTCCGGTGGTCTTTGCCCTGGACCGGGGCGGAATCGTCGGCGAGGACGGACCGACCCATCATGGCCTCTTCGATTATTCCTACCTGAGACACATTCCAAATCTGGTCATCATGGTTCCCAAGGATGAAGAGGAATTTCAACATATGATCAAGACAGCAGTCGATCATCCAGGACCGATTGCCTTCCGGTATCCGAGGTCCAAAGGGGTGGGTGCCAAGAGGAGTGAAACTCTCGAGACGATCAAGATCGGTCGAGGAGAAGTGCTCAAAGAAGGCAGGGATATCCTCATCGTTGCCATTGGCTCCACGGTCTATCCATCGCTTGGGGCCGCACAGAAACTGAAAGAGATTGGAATCGATGCCACCATCATCAATAGTCGCTTCCTAAAACCTCTGGACGGAGACCTCCTCTGCCAATGGGCAGAAAGAACAGGGAGGGTCCTCACCGTAGAGGAAAATGTCTTGATCGGAGGATTTGGAAGTGCGGTTCTCGAACTCTTTCAAGAGAGAAGCCTCTTATCCATTCAGGTGAAACGTCTGGGCATTCCCGATGTCTTTATCGAACACGGCCCCCAATCTCTCCTTCGGGAGAAATACGGGATTGATGAAAACGGAATATTCAAAGAGGCAAGGGAGATGGTTGAGGTAGGAAGATCGCGATCCGTTCGTTCGAATCAGGCCACTGCCTCTATCATCGATCAATCACGTAATCCCAAGTAGGGTTTCGTCTAACGGCAACGGTAATCCCGCATTTTGCGGGACCAGTATCGGATATAAAAGGCCACGTTGACTCAGTTTAATTCTTTTAACCGTAACCGTTACCAATGACGAAACGAGCTTCGTAGCCGTAACCCTAACCCAAGCCTCTCATGAAGGATAGCTCTGTATTGTGAGACCTAACGAATAGAGCAAGAAAATGACCGGCCATGGAGATATATTCAAAGACAAAGCGGCCAAACGGGAGAGGCTTGACAGGCTCCTCATAGAAAAAGGTCTTGTTAAAAGCCGTGAAAAAGCAAGGGCTCTGATCATGGAGGGAAAAGTTCTCGTAGACGAAGCGATCATTAATAAACCAGGAACAAAAGTAGATCCAAAAGCCATCATCAGGCTTCAGGAAGAAGATTCACCTTTTGTGAGTCGTGGGGGAAAGAAGTTAAAAGCTGCCATTGATTTCTTTGGAATCGATCCCGAAGGAATGGTGGTGATGGATGTGGGTGCCTCAACAGGTGGATTCACAGACTGCATCCTTCAGAAAGGTGCCCGAAAAGTCTATGCCGTGGATGTGGGCTATGGGCAATTGGCCTGGAAACTTCAACAAGACCCGAGGGTGGTTAATCTGGAGAGGAGAAACATCCGCTATCTGAAGCGGGAAGAGGTGGATGAAGAAGTGGATTTGATCCTCATTGACACCTCTTTTATCTCCATTGAGAAGTTCCTTTCCCATCTTTTAGAATTTCTAAAAAGTGAAGGAATGATCCTCAGCCTGATCAAACCCCAGTTCGAAGTGGGCAAAGGCGAGGTGGGAAAGGGCGGAGTGGTGAGGGATGAAACCCTTCACCAGAAAGTGATCGATAGGATCTCTGGATTTTGCCGTAGTTTGGGATTGAGGGTTCTTGGCCTGATCGAATCTCCGCTTTTAGGCCCCAAGGGAAATAAAGAATTTTTCATCTATTTAAGAAAAGATTGAAAAGATGGGAATCCCAAGCGAACCTCGGCCAGCCAAACTGTTTATGAGTTTGATTGCCGGAAAGAATGATCTCTTTGACCAAGGGATGGAAGCATTGAAAATGGACTTTGGCAAAACCGACTTCATCAGCGAAAAACTTCGTTTCGATTTCACCGACTACTATACACAGGAGATGGGAGGAAACCTGTTCCGGTATTTCATCACCTTCGGGTCACTCATTTCTCGGGATGCGTTGCCGGATATTAAACTGGCCACCAACCGTTTGGAGGAGAGGTTTGCAGATTTGAGTGGGAACCGGCGAATTAATATTGACCCGGGTTACCTCTCTCATGCACATGTTATTCTTGCAACGACAAAGGCCTATGCACATCGGCCCTATCTCGGAAAGGGGATTTATGCGGATTTAACACTCATTCATCGAAATAAATCTTTTCAACCCCTGGATTGGACCTATCCTGATTACCGGCAAGAGAAAACGATAGAACTCTTTAACCAGATTAGAAAGCAATACCTTCAAATCATAAAGGAAGGGAAAAATCATTTATGGTGAAATCAATGACAGGTTACGGAAGAGGGGAGGGAGAGACCGGTCTGGGAAGAGTCCTTGTGGAATCCCGTTCGGTCAACCATCGCTATAGTGATATTAACATCAGACTTCCCAAACGTCTGGCTCCCTTTGAAAACCGGATCAAGGAGATAATCCGGTCTAAGGTGTCAAGGGGAAGGATCGATGTCTCCATTAAACTGAATGCCCAGGAAGGAGAAAAGGTTCAACTCCAGGTCGATGCCAGCCTCGCCGAACAGTATTTTCAAGCCCTTCTTGCCTTGAAGGACAAGTTTCAGCTTAAGGGTGAGATCACCTTGGAATTGTTGGCCGAAGCAAAGGACTTGATCGCAGCGAAGGAAGAGTCCGGAGATGTCGAACCCTACTGGGAGGAGATTGTCCCGATCCTAAAGCAATCTTTGCAGGAAATGGATGAGATGAAATGTTTTGAGGGGGTCGCGCTTGCGAAGGACATCGAAAAACGGCTGAAACAGATCACCCAGCAATTGGAAGAGATCAAATCACAGTCTCCTTCTTGTATGAAGGCCTATCAAAACCGGCTCAGGGAAAGACTTCAATCTCTTCTGGGTGGGATCGAACTGGATCCCAACCGATTACAACAGGAGATAGCAATCTTGGCTGAACGGACGGATATCACTGAAGAGATTGTGAGGGCCCAGAGCCACCTCAACCAGTTCGCTCTCTTTCTCAAGTCCAAAGAGTCCGTGGGCAGGAAGATGGATTTTCTGGTCCAGGAGATCCATCGCGAAGTCAATACGGTGAGCGCAAAAGCCAATGATGCGGAGATCTCCCGAAAGGTGGTGGAGATCAAAAGCGAATTGGAAAAGATCCGTGAGCAGGTACAGAACATCGAGTAGTCTGATAGGAAAAAAGGATATCGTTCATCACTAACGGCAAGGATGCCCATATAGTGAATAACGTCTTTCGGTTAGGGTTACGAGGCCCGTTTCGAGTAACGGTAACGGTTACGTAAAAAAGAGAATTACAGCCGATAAACGGAACCTTTTATAAACGATACGGGCTTCGTCACCGTAACCTCAGCCCTGAGCTATAGAGAGTTTATCTTCAGGATTTAGAATGGATAAGAGAAACCAGGAAGATCAACAGGGAAAAGGCCTCGTTTTCATCATCTCCGCACCTTCGGGCACGGGGAAGACCACTCTGGTGAAAAGGGTAATGGAAGAATTGCCCTGCCTTCGCTTCTCTGTCTCTTACACCACACGGCCTCCTAGGCTAAGCGAGAAGGAGGGTGTGGATTACCATTTTATTTCCAGGGAAATTTTCCAAGGGATGGTAAAAAAAGGGCAATTTTTAGAATGGGCAGAGGTCCTAGGCCACTATTACGGAACGGCCTTGGTGGATCCCGGATCCCTGGAATCGGAAGGAATGGACCTGATCCTCGATATCGATACGCAGGGAGCGAAGAAGGCAAAGGAGAAATTGGCCAAAGCCATATTGATCTTCCTCCTGCCCCCTTCCATAGAAACTCTTAAGGAACGTTTATTAGGCAGGGGCCTCGATTCACCAGAGACCATCCAATTTCGCCTTGCCCATGCTCAGAAGGACATCGAAGAGGCACACTGGTATCACCATATCGTCATCAACGAGAGGATTGAAGAGGCTGTTGAAAAATTGAAGGCTATCATCATCGCTGAGAGAGGTAAAAGAGATTTCTGAAAAAGTCCAGAAATCTCTGATTACACCGATTAGGGACCGATTACACATATTAGAAATACACTGATAAATAAAGGAAAATCTGTGGAATCAGAGAGCAAAGATAGTTTTTCAGAGCTCTCCAAAAAGGAGGAAAATCATGGCAAGAGTTACAGTAGAGGATTGTTTGAAGAAGGTGGAAAGCCGGTTTGAGCTGGTCGTACTGGCCGCAAGAAGGGCCAAGATGCTGATGAAAGGGGCAAAACCCTTGGTGGAGACGGATAACCGGCACATTGTGAATGCTTTGAGAGAAGTGGCTGATGGGAAAGTAAAATTTGTCAATCCGGGAGATAAGAAGACCATTTCATCAGAAGAGGAATGATGAAGGCAGTCCCCGCAGGTAAAAAAGTCGCATTGGAAAGCCAAGGGATTGGATTAATTGCCGATCCCATCTATCACTACGTGGTCATGACCGACCGCATATCAGGGGAAAAGACGGAAAGGGATGTGATCGATTCTCCTTATGTTCAGCGGCTCCGCCGCATCTTTCAGCTTCAGAGTGCCCGCTGGGTTTTCCCCTCTGCCGAGCATACCCGCTTTCAGCATTCCCTTGGGACGATGCATGTCGCAGGTCTTTTTTCGGAACAACTCTATCCTTCCCTCTTTGAGATTTTTAAATCAGAACTTCCATCCTCCTCCTATATCGAAGAGCTTCTGCGGATGGCTGGATTGCTTCATGACATCGGACATGGCCCTTTCTGCCACTTTTTCGATGAACAATATCTTTCACGCTTCCAGACCAATCATGAAGAGATCGGGCAGCATATCATTCGACAAAAAGTCTCTTCCATTCTGAAGGGAATTCGGAGAAGCATCGGAGGCCCATTTAGAAAATCGGAGACTCTCGATCCCGAGCAGGTCGCCTTTCTCATCAAAAGACCCAAAAAGAAGGAACGGCAAAAGCATCCGGAATGGCTCATCTTTCTCCAGCAACTTTTCAGAGGGATTTTCACCTTCGACAATATTGACTATGTTCTCCGAGATGCCTATATGACTGGCGTCTCCATCGGACCTGTTGACTGGAGGCGGCTCCTTTTTTACACCTCCTTTCGAAAAGAGGGGCTGGTCCTAGACAAGAGGGGAATGGATGCCCTGGCGATGTTTCTCAATGCACGGCTCTACCTTTACTCCAATGTCTATTACCATCGGACCACCCGTTCCATTGACCTTCAACTCCAGGAGATCTTCAAAGAGAGCATGGAGATCCTCTGTCCCTTTCATCCCCTTAAAGAGAGCGATCACTATCTTGACCTCACGGACTGGTTTCTGATGGAGAAGGTGATGGAATGGAAGAGATCTCTGTCAGCCAAAGAGAGACGGCTGGGCGAAAAATGGGGAGAGGTGCTATCGAGGAAGTTAAAATGGTCCAGTGTCTTTGAAGAGCGATTGACCCTGAAAGAGATGGATGTTGGAAGGCCGATCTTTCTTATGCCTGAAGAGGTTAGAAAGAGAATGGAAGCCTTTTTACCCAAACCTCTGAAAAAGGTCCAATTCTATGTGGACATGGCACATCACGACCCCAGGCCTCTTAATCCTTGGCGTGAAACCGAAGGGGCGACCCTGTTGATCTACGACCCTGGAACCCGGAAGATTTCAAGAGAACCCCTCCGCAGGCTCTTTCAATATATTCCAGCCAAGGTAGCCATCTGCCGCGTCTATGCGCTGGATCATCGTTTTGACCGCCAGTTGAGTCAGGCCGCACGTAAGGCCCTTTTTTCAGAAGAACCCATGGAAACCTACGAGACAAATCTTTAAGAACCTCTAAATAGTTAAAGGGAAAATAGTTTCCACCTTTTCACATCCTTGTCATGAAAGGTTTAGCCGTGTTAAAATGAGATAAATTAAAATAGAAAGGCGGCTCTCGTGGAAAAGAATGGATATCAGAAACAGGTAATGACCATCTATCGCTTTATCAACGACCACCTCTACTTCAACCGACCCGATATTGAAATTAAAGGCGAGACCTACAACTCGGTCATCCTCTTCAGTCTTTTGACCGGCCTGCTCAAAGGGAAAGAATTGATCATCGGAGAACCGGGATTGGGAAAGACGACCTCGGCCGAATTCATCTGCTCTCTGGTCTATCAATTCCCGTTAGGGGTGATCTGGGGAAGTGAGGTCTCAGGGCATCCCGAACAGACCGAAGAGAAGATCATCGGCAGACCGGACCTTGGGAAACTGAACCGGGGCGAGGAGGATGTGGTATGGACCAATTTCTCACAGGTTCCCGTCAAAATCGTTGACGAAATTAACCGCCTTCCCGAAACGAAGCAGAGTATGATTCTCGACGGAGTGGACAGGGGGAACTGGGAATATCTGAATGAGATGATCATCAATGATGAATACTGTCTCTTTGCCACGGCCAATTATCAG
>Ga0194126_10011429_pt1 | contig 11417 bp, 9 predicted proteins | sample TA2KigC150mmetaG_FD_148641 | JGI IMG/M metagenome (GOLD analysis project Ga0194126, IMG submission 148641) | Freshwater microbial communities from Lake Tanganyika, Tanzania - TA2015035 Kigoma Deep Cast 150m | ecosystem: Environmental > Aquatic > Freshwater > Lake | place: Tanzania: Lake...
TCTCTGGGTATGCCACTTCCCTCTGCCTTCCCTATCAGGCATCCAGTGTTCTGTTCTTGCTAGTGGTGCTCGCTGCCCGCATAATGGCCCTTTCTGCAATAACTGAAATAGAAATATTTCAGACTCTCCAGCGAGCCCTTTTCTCCCTGTGGTCTTCCACTTCTTTTCTTTTCGTCTCAAAACCTTTTTTCCCCATTATGCCATAGGTGAGATTTTTACCTTCTTCAACGCCTGGTTGGTTGAAAGGGTTCATCTCGTAAAGTAATCCTGTAAAGGCTGTTGCAAGTTCTAAGAAATGGAATAACTGGCCCATATGATAAGCGTCTATTTGAGGTACTGTAATTGTCATGCTTGGCCTTCCAGCCTTTACCAGAGCAAGCTCTGTAGCTTCTTCTTCTGCCTTGATAAGCTCAGTGAGTGTATGTCCTGAAAGGTAGCTTAGCCCTTCCATATTCTGAAATACATCGGGTATTTGTATATCAACGCTGTAATCATTAATTCTGATAAATATGAGTATCTTATCCTGAGGCCCCTCAATCCAGAGCTGGAGCTGTGAGTGCTGGTCTGTCGAGCCTACAGAGGGATATGGAGTAAGACCCCTCCCTTGTTTTCCAAGACTTTCAGCCCAGAGCTGGCAGAACCATTCAGTGAATGGTTTCAGGCCATCTGCATATGCCATCATTATATCAATTGTCCTGTGTTTTTCTCTATCCATGAGATAAAGGAGTGTCCCGAAGAGATATGCAGGGTTTTTCCACAACTCGGCGTCAGAACATTTTTTCTGAATATCCTTTGCACCCATAAGGAGTTCATCAGCATCAATGCCTATCACCTCTGAGAGCAATAGCCCAACAGGGCTCAACACAGAATATCTCCCCCCAACACCCTGAGGTATAGCAAGAGACTTCAGGCCTTCCTCATTCACAATCTTTTTGAGATTTCCTTTCTCAGGATCTGTTGTCGCTATAAATCTTTTTGACGCATCTCTCCCAATCGCCTTCTTCATCTCATCCCACAAGATCATAAAAGCTGCTGCTGTCTCTGCAGTACTCCCTGACTTTGATATTACATTTACAGAAGTGGTCTTTAAATCAATTATAGCAAGCATCTGTTGTAATGTCCTTGGGTCAACATTGTCATAAATAAATACCTTTGGTATTTTCTGGAGATTATGGAATGGACTCAGTGCCTCTAAAATTGCCCTCGGGCCAAGAGCAGATCCACCAATACCTAAAATCAGGAAATTCTCTGATTCTGTTCTGACCTCTTGTGCGATCTTTTTTATCTCAGAGGTATCCTGAGAAATAAGGTCTATAAAAGCGAGCTCAGGCCAGAACCTCTCTTCTATCTTTTTGTGTGCCCCTTTGACTTTGTCTATGAAATCTTCTATTATGCTTTCCGGGAGTCCACTGACACCAATAACTTCCTCCATCATATTCGAAAAATTAAGCTCTATCATTTGCTACACTCCATTTTCAGCCATGTCATTAACGATACACGATGCAGGATGCATGATGCACGATACATGAATCTTGAATCTTGTATCCTGCATCATGTAACTTCATAACTCCCTTGCTGCTTTGAGGCTCTCTTTTACAAAGATGATGAAAAAGACAGTGAACCCGATAAGGATGCCAAAGGGATTTATTAAATTGAGGTAGAAGAGGATACCAAGGACACAGGCGAGGATGAAGAGCCTGGTAACACTGCCGAAGATAAGCCTTCCCTTTGGTGCCTGCTGATAGGTTACAACGAGACTCTCTACTCCTTTTGCGAGACCTTTAAGATTCAAGAGGCCGATGAGGCCTCCTAAGAGAATACTTATAGGGAGCCTCTTCCACTCGATAAATGCCGAAATAATTGATAGAGGTATAAGGACAATAATTGTCTGCTTACTGGTTTTTTTTATCAGATTCATCTTCTGTTTTTGTTGATTTGAGTGCCATCCTGAAAAGGTCTCTAAAGCCTGCTATTAGGCCCAGTATAAAGAATATAATAGTAAGCCAGGGGAATGTCTTAAAAACCTTAGTGTCAAGAAGGTACCCTATTGCAAACCCTATCATGGTTGCGAATACGAACTGAATACCTACCATGCTTGCATCAAGGATCATTTTGAATAATGATTTTTGTTTTCCTAACATATAATTAATGTACCACAGATTGGAGACAAAATTATGGTTTATAATTCTTTGATTGACTCGTAAACTGCCTTTATCGTTTTCTCTATATCTTTTTCTGTATGAGCTAATGATATAAAACCAGCTTCGAACTGGGAAGGGGCTATGTATATTCCCCTTCTGAGCATATTTGAAAAAAACCTTGAAAACTTTGATGTATCTGATGTCTTTGCAGTTTTATAATCAATGACATCGGTATCAGTAAAATAAGTACAGAACATTGTACCTGCCCTGTAAAATCTTGTTTTTACACCTGCCATTTTTGATGCATCCTTCAAGCCTTCTTCAAGCTGCTGCATTCTTCTTTCAAGCTTCTCATAAATGCCTTTTCCAGATAGGATCTTTAGCGTCTCAATTCCTGCTGTCATTGCGAGAGGGTTACCTGATAACGTCCCTGCCTGATAGACAGGTCCTTCGGGCGCAACCATGGACATAATCTCCTTTCTGCTACCATATGCTCCTACAGGGAGTCCACCTCCGATCACCTTGCCGAGGCAGGTCATGTCAGGCTTTATCCCATAATATGCCTGTGCTCCTCCAAAAGAAACTCTGAAACCGGTCATTACCTCATCAAATATGAGGACAATACCATACTCCCTTGTAAGCTTCCTTACGGACTCAAGAAATCCTAATTTTGGGAGGACACAACCTATATTCCCAACTACAGGCTCAACAATGACACACGCAATCGACCTCCATTCATTGACGACGACATCTTTTAATGCAGTTATATTATTAAATGGAAGAGTTATTGTATTTTTTGCGTAAGAATTTGGTACACCGGGACTGTCAGGTACTCCAAAAGTTGTTGCTCCTGAACCTGTCTTTACAAGCAGTCCATCAGCATGGCCGTGGTAACTTCCCTCAAACTTAATAATTTTATCTCTTCCTGTGAATCCACGTGCAACCCGGATAGCGCTCATTGTTGCCTCTGTGCCTGAGTTTACCATTCTCACCTTTTTCATTGATGGATAGGCCTTCAGGACAAGCTCTGCGAGTTCAATCTCTAACGATGTTGGTGCACCATAACTTGTGCCCTTTTCTATTACCTTTTTAAGGGCATTCACCACCTTTGGATGGGCATGACCGAGTATCAAGGGTCCCCATGAGAGGACATAGTCTATATATGAGTTTCCATCTACATCATAAATCTTTGAGCCTTTAGCCCTCTCAATAAACAGCGGGTTACCGCCGACAGCTCTGAAAGCCCGGACAGGGCTATTCACACCTCCAGGGATAAGTTCATATGCCTTCTTAAATAACTTATATGACTTTTTAAATTCCATTTACCAATACAGTTAAATAGTCAGTTGTATTTGATAAGGTTTAATACTATATCATAATTTCTTAATGTGTCAAAAAAAACTTTTACAGTACATTGTCTATTGTGTTATAAAAGATTATCTCAATACTACAGGACTACAGGAGGGTTTAATGAAAAAGTTTGCAGTTTTAATAACAATATTAACCATCTCTTTATTTTTTACATGTGCAAAAAAAGAAGAGCAGAAAGGGCCTTATCTTGCAAAGGTTGGTAATGTAGAAATCACACAGGCTGATTTCGAGAGAGAAATCAAGAACCTGCCTGATTTTGCACAGAAAATGTTTGAGAGCAATAGCGGGAAAGAAAAATTTCTTGACGAACTTGTGAAGAAAGAGATCCTCTATCAGGAGGCAGTAAAAAAAGGTTTTGATAAGGATTCTGGATACCTTAAAAAGGTCGAAGATTTCAAGAAGATTACACTTATAGGTATACTCCTTGAAAAGGAGATAGAAGCAAAGGCAACTGTTTCAGAAAAGGATATCAAAGATTACTATGAAAAGCACAAAGAAGATTTTACCCCTGTCAGCCAGATACGGGCCAGCCACATCCTTGTAAAGACAGAAAAAGAGGCAAAAGATATAGCAGAGAGACTGAACAAGGGTGAAGATTTTGCCAAGATAGCGAAGAAAAGTTCTATAGATACTGCTTCAGCAAAAAATGGGGGAGACCTCGGATTTATCTCCAAGGGTCAGATGGTTCCTGAGTTTGAAACAGCAGCAGTAAAGCTGAAAAAAGGTGAAATCAGTGAGCCTGTTCATTCGCAGTTTGGATATCATATTATTAAATTGACAGATAAAAAACTGGGGCAGCCTGTCGAATTTGATAATGTAAAGAGCATCATCTCACAGCATCTGATTGCAGAAAAACAGAAACAGGTCTTTGATTCTTATATGGATGGATTGAGGAAAAATTATAAAGTGGAAATGAATAAAGAGGCATTTTCGAAACCTGTACCAAAAGAAGAGAAGAAAGAAGGAACCCAGGGAAAACCTGAACAAAAAGGAGAACCTAAAGAAGCACCGAAACAGGAAACTAAGGAGACACCAGAAAAAAAGAAATAGCAAAGGGTTTTGGGAATAGGAGACCCTACCGTAATCTCCCCTACCCCTCTTTAGGAAAGAGGGGGACACAGTAGTGTCCAAAACAAGAGATGCTTCACGGAGTTTACCCTGAACAATACGAGACCCTTCGTTTCACTCAGGGTGACAAATTGTGAAGGGTTCAGCATGACATATTGTACATTTGTCATTCCTTCGATTCGCTCAGGACAAGTCTGAGCCCTTTACTACCTGTCATCTCTGACGAAGCGAAGAATCTTGTTGCCACGTTCAGGACAGTCTCCGCGAAGAATCTCGTTTAAAGCAGTTGAAAGAAGGTAAGGATTTCCATGAAGAAGTTTAAAGTTATTGATGTATCAGGAGATATTGGTCTTAAGGCTTTTGGTAAAAGTATCAATGAGGCATTTGTAAATGCTGCCATCGGGATGTACAGCCTCATCACGAATCTCCGTACTATCAAAAAAGAAAAAACAATTGATGTCTCGATCAAAAGTCAATCCATAGAAGGGTTGCTCGTTTCGTGGCTGAATGAGCTTATATTTCATTTTGATGCGTATGGGTTTATCGGAAAAAAGATTGTCATTGACAAATTGATTCTTGGTACTGCTCAGCCTGCAAGTTTGCAAGCCTGCAGGCTTGAGGCCTCTGTATTAGGTGAAGATTTTAACCCGGAAAAACATGAGAGCAAATTATTGATAAAGGCAGCAACGTATCACAAGCTCAGGATAGAAAAGACAGATGATGTGTGGGAGATTGATGTTATATTTGATATATAGCAAACGATATTTGTCCTGCAAGACATGTAATGTTGTTGATTTAATTCTTTTGTATAATGAGATTGCTTCAGGCGATGCGACTTTGCAGTTACAATACTATAATAACACCTCTTTTCTTTTATTGCGAGGAGTCCCGAATGACAACGAGATTATTACATCCTGTTGCCTCACGTAAAAATCTAAATGAAATACTTCTCGGTTGCCTCATGGAAATTATAAACGAAATCACCTTTCTTTTTTGTATTGGCTTTTGATGTTGCCAGTTCCATAAGTTTGTTCTGAAGTTTTGTAATACTTCTTTTAAGCTCTGCCGGGTTAAGTTTCTCATACTGTCTTTTGAGTCTTTTTTTAGTTGCCCTGTCTATGTGCTTTGACTCACGGACTCTCTGATAGGGTGTCTTCAGTATCCCTAAAAATTACCTCTTCACTCCTTGTCCCGTAAAGATATTCTACGGGACTTGTAATGTTGGTTCATTTCATTTAGATTTTTAAATGAGGCAATGAATCAGTTTCGTTTAGATTTTTGATGAGGCAATTCGTACATTTGACATCAAGAACTGTCTGTTCTAATCTATCTTCTGTTATGAAAAAACTCATAGGGTTATTTATTACTTTTTTAGCCTTTTTATCTTTTTCATCTATCGCATATTCCTTTGAAGGGCCGTTACAGGTAAAAAATCAGTTTCCGTTATCGCTTCATATTAATTCACCATATCTGGAGAAAGCATCTCCTGAAACTTCTTTCTCGGTGAGCCTTTCACATTCAAGTATCAATCTCTTCAGAAATTCCTCTGAGTGGTCTGTCGGACTTGACATGGAGATAACAGAGCTTACCTTCAGGTTCAGGAAAAATATCCAGGATTTCATTGAACTTGGTATTGACCTCCCACTTCTTAGTTTCAATTCCGGTTTTATGGATGGTTTCATTAATAGCTATCACGAGACATTCGGCTTCCCTGATTATGGAAGAAGCAATAGACCAACCAATAAATTCCTTTATGAAGTAAGGAAAAACGGTGTTCTTGTTATAAAAGGTGAGAGCGGGGAATTTGGTATCGGAGATATAAGGCTCACCGCAAAGAAGGTACTACTGAATGGCGATCCTTCTATAAGTTTAAAAGGAGATATAGAGCTTCCAACAGGCAATGCGAAAAAGGGCTATGGAAATGGGAGTATTGATGCAGGTATTTCTGCCCTATTCGAAAAGAAACTCAGCAAAATTTTTAAGACGTATCTCAATTTTGGTGTTATCTTTCCGGGTGACTTAAAAGGATATGAGATAGTGAAATTGAAAACTTTTCTCTATGGAGGGGCCGGGATTGAATCTGCATTATGGAAAAATTTCCGCCTCCTTGGTCAGGTATTTGTTCAGGGTTCACCCTTGCCAAGGACAAATATCCCGTCTGTTGATAGAACAGCGGTAACTCTTTCCCTCGGAGGAAGATATTCTTCAGGTAATAACAGCCTTGAGTTTTCCTTCACAGAGGATCCGAATACTGCAGGTGCACCTGACTTTACTTTAAGCCTTTCATTTAAGGGGAGATTCTAATATATTTCCTGCAGATCTACTTTAGAGATTGCTTCGTCCCGACTTTCGTCGGGACTCGCAATGACACTTTTACACATTTATCTACTGGACTCTCCTGAATTTTTTTGACATCCCTGAACCCCTTTTGGTATTCTTTTCTCAGTGATGAAGATATACAGTTTAGAGCATTCCCTGAAGAACCCAAAGCTCATTTTATTCATGAACATTTTCATCGGCCTTTTGCTCATTATCGCAATTCTCATTTTTATCAGGGATGTGGTGTCAATCTCCTTAAGCTCTGAGGAAAAGGTTATTAAGCCAGATAAAAGGGCAGAAAAGGTTGTGAAGTATACCCTTCAGGATTATGCACCTATACTGAAGAATAACCCTTTCGGATTCCCAGGAGGCGAGATTAAACCACTCTCATCCTCATCAGGTCAGTCACTTTCCCGGTCAGATGTATCACTCGTCGGAACTGTCTCAGGGCCAAAGAGTCTGAGTTATGCAATCTTCATGGACAAAACCGGCCAGCAGGATGTCTTCAGGATAGGTGACTCTGTGTTCGGTATCGGTACACTTAAAAAGGTCGAAAAGGACAGGGTATTCGTAAATATCAATGGCAAGGATACAGATATTCCCTTAGCTGATATAACCTCAATAAAAGAAGTGAAAGGCACAGGAACACTCTCCTATGGATTTGCGAGTAAAACAGGAGAGAGTTTGTATGTAGTTGATCAGAGGAAGGTACGGAAAGCAATAGAAAACCCCAATGAGATAATGACCCATGCCCGACTCATGCCGAATATTGTTGACGGCAAGCAGGAAGGGTTTGTTCTTAGTGAGGTAAAGACTGGTGGAATATACCAGAGCCTCGGCCTCCAGAATGGCGATATTCTTTTACGTATTAATGAGTATAATATCTCAAGTCCTGAAGCAGCACTTCAGACATTTACAGCCCTGAAAGGAATGGACAGAGTTCATCTCGATATTATAAGAAATGGGGCAAAGATGACTATGACATATCAGATAAAATAAGAAGTAAGAAGGAAGGTATAGGTTGAGAAAAAAGGAAAAAAATGTGAAAAGGAATAAAAAAATAATAGTCAAACGTTTATCTTTCATTTTCGGCATCATGTTTTTAATGTTCTTTTTATGTGCTCTCATTTATCCTTCACCATTTCTTGTCAATGTTGCCTTTGCTGGAATAAAAAAGGATCAGAAGGTTACCTTTAATTTTGTCGATGTTGACCTGTCAACTGTCACAAAATTCATCAGTGAGATTACAGGGAAGAATTTTATCTTCGATGAGAGGGTGAAGGGGAAGATAACGATAATAGCCCCCACAAAGCTATCTGCTGATGATGCTTACAATCTTTTTACATCAGTGCTTGAGCTTAAAGGATTCACGGTAATTCCATCCGGTATTGATGCATACAAGATTGTTCCTGCCATGGAAGCCAAGCAGCGGGGGATGCAGATTGCTACAGAAAGACTCCCTGTCAATGAGAGTTATATTGCTCGGTTGATTCCTTTACGCTATATATCTTCTGATGATGCGCTTCGATTCCTTCAACCAGTCGTCTCAAAAGATGGCCACATATCTGCCTTTGGCCCCGGAAACCTGCTTCTTGTGATAGATTCAGGCCTGAATGTTGAAAAGATTCTCACTATTATCGAAGCCATAGACCAGCCATCCATAAAAGAAAAACCTGAGATCGTCATCCTCAAATATTCAAGTGCCGATGCTATTGCAAAAATTTTGAATGAAGGCATGAGCCGTGGGAAAATAAGGGCTCCGGGACAACCTGTCCTATCAGATGAGGCAAGAGTAGTAGCTGACCAGAGGTTAAATGCTGTTGTTCTCTTTGGAGATAAAGGGATGAGGGAATCTATGAAATCACTTATTGCACTTCTTGATATCCCATCTCCTGAAGCACAGGGGAGAATAAATGTCTATTTCCTCGAGAATGCAGATGCCACAGAGCTCTCAAAAGTCCTGGAGGGAATGCTCAAGGCAGTACAGCCCACAAAACAGGCCGCTCCGGGAGCACCGGTCATGCCATTTGAGGCAGCCGGAGGGATAACCATCACACCTGATAAGGCCACGAATTCGCTCGTGGTGGTCGCGTCACCTGCCGATTATCAGAATCTTCTCCAGGTTATAAAACATCTGGATAAGAAGAGGAGACAGGTATTCGTTGAGGCAATGATTATAGAAGCTTCTATAGACAAACTGAGGGAGCTTGGAACAAAGTGGAGGGTAACAGCAAGACATAAAGGTGAACCTGTTGTCATCGGTGGATTCGGCACAATGGATCCAAATGCCTTTCAGTCTGTTATATATGGATTATCAGGCCTCACTGCCGGAGGAATGGGAAATTTCCTCGATATTCCAGTTACAACTATAGATCCTTCTACGGGGAGGGCTTCTACAACTACCTTAACAGTTCCTGGTTTTGCTACACTCTTCAGTCTGAATGAATTCAGAGGTACTGTAAATGTCCTTTCAACTCCCCAAATACTCACCTCAGACAATAAGGAAGCAGAGATTATGGTCGGTGAAAATGTACCTTTTGTCTCTAAGAGAGAACGGGATATCACCACAACCAATACTGTCCTCAGCTCCATCGAAAGGTATGATGTGGGTATTAAGTTGAAGATCACTCCTCAGATTACCGAGGGTGATCATGTGAAACTGGATATATATCAGGAAATTTCGAACTTAGTACAAGGAGAATCAGAATCTATCCTCATTAATGTTGGTCCTACCATAACAAAGCGTTCAACCAAAACATCGGTTGTGGTGAAGGACAGAGAAACAGTTGTCATCGGTGGTCTTATGGCTGAAAGACAAGAAGAAAACATCACAAAAGTACCCGTTCTTGGAGACATACCCATATTAGGGTGGCTTTTCAAAACTACAAGCGTTAAAAAACAGAAGACAAACCTCCTTGTATTCCTCACACCGCATGTGGTGAAAGAAGCAGACAGTCTTGCCCAGATTACAAAGGACAAAGAGAAGGAGTTCGCAAAAGTGGAAAAGCAATATGTGGAAGGAGAGCTTCTCATAAAATTCAAAGAAGAGGTTCCCGCTGAAAAGGCATTTTCAATAATTTCAGAAAAAGGTGCATTAGTTATAAAATTTATCGAGAATATAAAGGTCTATCATATAAAGCTCAGAAAGGGCCAGGGTATTGAAGATGCAGTTGAGGAATTCTCAAGTATCCCAGAGATACAGTATGCAGAACCGAACTATAAGATGAAAATGCAAAATGTAAAATAAAAAATTATGGAAGGCATTGACACCATAAAGGATAAAGATGTAGAACTTTCACTTATTAAAGATGTTCCGCATTCTTTTGCAAAAGGCAACCTCATAATGCCTCTCAGAAAAGAAGATGGAGTTCTTCTGGCTGCAGTTGCAGACGAAAAGGGAATACTCGCATTATTAGAACTTTCAAAACGCCTTGGCCTCAAACCACTGCCTTTGAGTGCTTCACCAGGTGTCATTATTGATGCAATTAACAGATTCTATGGCCAGATGGGATCTGCTGAGGAAGTGATGGACAACATCACAGGTGAAGACCTCTCATCTGTTGCGACTGAATTCGAAAAACCAAGAGACATTCTTGAACTCACAGAAGAAGCACCAATAATAAGGCTCCTGAATGCACTTCTCCAACAGGCAGTAAAAGAAAGGGCTTCTGATATACACATAGAGCCTTATGAAAAGGAACTTGATGTGAGGCTTAGAGTAGACGGAATTTTACATAGGGTCTTAAGCCCTCCGAAGATTATTCAGGATGCACTCATAAGCAGGGTGAAGATAATGGCAAATCTTGATATCGCTGAAAAGAGACTCCCACAGGATGGGAGGATAAGGCTTCTCATCGGAGGAAGGGACATTGATATCAGGGTCTCTATTGTCCCTACATCATTTGGAGAGAGGGCTGTTTTACGATTGCTCGACAGAAAACAGGGGCTCATTGGACTATGGGAAGTTGGACTGAACAAGGATGACGAGAGTCACCTTGAAGACTTGCTGAAGAGAACAAACGGAATACTGCTTGTTACTGGTCCCACAGGGAGCGGCAAGACCACCACACTCTATGCTGCACTGAACAGGATTCATACAGAAGAAAAAAATATCATCACTGTTGAAGACCCTGTTGAATACCAGCTCAAAGGTATCGGCCAGATTCATGTTAATCCTAAAATAGGGCTCACCTTTGCGTCAGGGTTACGCTCAATATTACGGCAGGACCCTGATGTGATAATGGTCGGTGAGATAAGAGACTTTGAGACAGCAGAGATTGCAATTCAGGCATCACTCACAGGACATCTTGTCCTGAGCACCCTCCATACAAATGATGCCCCTTCTGCAATCACAAGGCTCCTTGACATGGGTGTCGAACCATTTCTCGTAGCATCATCACTGATAGGTATCTTTGCTCAGAGGCTTGTGAGAGTTATATGTCCATATTGTAAAGAGTCATATGAATTATCAGATGCAGAACAAGCATATCTTCTTAACTCATCACTGCCCCCCTCCCA
>Ga0194126_10011433_pt1 | contig 11414 bp, 10 predicted proteins | sample TA2KigC150mmetaG_FD_148641 | JGI IMG/M metagenome (GOLD analysis project Ga0194126, IMG submission 148641) | Freshwater microbial communities from Lake Tanganyika, Tanzania - TA2015035 Kigoma Deep Cast 150m | ecosystem: Environmental > Aquatic > Freshwater > Lake | place: Tanzania: Lake...
ATGCTCTGAATTGATGCATCTAGAGCCTTATCAAATTCAGCATCGCTCTGTTGAGCCGTAAGGCCTTCAACGAGTGCACGGGAGAAGCTTGCAATAACACCTGCGTTCTCAGCCAAATGCTTATTTGCTTCATCTCTTGAGTAGCCACCCGAAAGAGCTACTACGCGCACAACACGTGGGTGGTCCACAAGTTCCTTATAAAGATTAGAAACTGTTGGAATCGAAAGTTTCAACATAATGTTCTCATTGCCATTTAGAGAGTTTGCGTAGTCAATTAGTGCCTTCTTCAAAATTGTTTCCGCTTCAGCCTTTTGTGGACTCTTGATACTTACTTCTGGCTCAATTATCGGAACTAAGCCGCCAGCAATAATTTCTTTACCAATTTCAAATTGCTGTTTAACTACTGCATCAACGCCACCTTGATTTGCAAGATTTATCACCGAGCGCATCTTGGTTCCGAATACCCCATGCTTATTTGCGGCTGCGATTCTTGCTTGCAATTCGGGAATTGGTTTCATCAGTTGAACATCGTTTGCCTCATCGGCAAGGCCATTATCAACTTTCAAGAATGGTACGACGCGCTTGTTATTCCATAGGTACTCAGCCGTACCGATTCCATCAATAGTGCGCTCCATTGTCATTTCAAAGAGAATCGCTCCGATAACGCGATTCCCATTAAATGCTGGAGACTTGATTAGACGAGAGCGCATCTCATGCATCCGGTCGAACATCTCAGCCTCATTTGAATAGGCTGATGAGTCCAAGCCATAGAGCGATAGCGCCTTAGGTGTGCTTCCACCGCTTTGATCGAGGGCAGCGATAAAACCTTTGCCGGAGCGCATCTGTTGCAGCATCTCGTTATTCATTTAATTGATCTCCTGATTTAGGCCCGCATACAACGCTGAATTCGAGCAGGTACTGATTCTAACCGGGGATTTTCTATGAAGAAAATCGGAGCGGTACGGTAAGCCCATGGCTGATAGCAGTTTCGATATCGTCTCAAAAATTGACCGGATGGAGCTCGATAACGCTCTAAATCAAGCCTCGCGCGAGGTTTCTACGCGATTTGATTTCAAAGATACTGGAGTAAAAATTGAAATTTCTGGCGAACGTATCTTGGTTGAGGCTGAAACTGAGGAGCGGGCAAAAGCTGCCCTCGAAGTCTTGAAAGAGAAGATGGTCAAAAGAGGTGTATCTCTTAAACACCTTGAAATTAAAGATCCTGAACAGAGCGGAAAGATATTTAAGATCTTCTGTCCCATCAAAGAAGGCATATCGACTGATAATGCAAAGAAGATTACTAAGTTACTAAAGGATGAAGCGCCCAAATCAATAAAAGCGCAGATTCAAGGTGATGCAGTTAGAGTTTCGAGTAAAAGCAGGGATGACTTGCAGAGTGCAATTGCGCTCGTTAAAGGAGCTAAGTTGGACTTTGCCGTCCAATTCACAAATTATCGATGAGTAAATTCTCAACTGGACTTCTTTATGGAGTCTCTGCCTACCTGCTTTGGGGACTTCTTCCTCTTTATTGGCAATTAGTTGAAGAGGCTGGCGCCTACGAAATTCTGGCTCATCGCGGAATCTGGTCACTGTTTCTCTGTCTTCTCCTTCTTGCGCTCCGCAAACAAATTAAGAGCGCGCTTGCAATGGTGCGAGGAAAGCGAACGCTGCTACTTCTTTTTCTTGCATCGGGTTTCTTAACGATAAATTGGGGCGTTTATATCTGGTCAGTAATGGTGGATCGCGTTGTGGAAGCGGCACTTGGCTACTACATAACACCGCTAATAAATGTCGCAGCTGGCGTTATCTTGTTGCGTGAGAAATTGCGACCACTTCAATGGACCGCGGTCTCACTAGCCTTCATCGGAGTTTGTGTATTAACGGTTGGATTTGGCTCACTTCCTTGGATTGCACTTGTTTTGTCTATCTCGTGGGCTAGCTATAGCCTCATAAAGAAGAAGTTGAATCTTGGGGCTTTAGAGACCCTTACCGTAGAAACGATTTTTGCTTTCCTTCCAAACTTCATTTATCTGTTCTGGTTGGAGCGCAATAAAGAGGCCCTCTTTGGTGAAGGATTACTACCTTCGCTTCTTCTCTTTGGCGCGGGGATTGCAACAGTTGCACCTCTATTGCTCTTCAACGGCGCAACTACTCGGCTTCCGCTAAGCACGGTCGGTCTATTGCAATACATAACACCCACCATGATGTTCTTTATTGGCGTCTTTGTTAATGGTGAAGATATGGCAAGTACTAAGTTGATTGGTTTTGCTTTTATCTGGGCGGCGCTTGCTTTTCTCAGCCGAGATTTACTTCGCTCAAGCCGTGCGATCGACGATGGCGTCGCAAAGGCTCTCTAGCGTCTTTCTCGCTGGATTATCGGGAAGACCTTTCAACATTGCCTTACTTTCGCGCGCTAGATCATGAAGGTGATTTCGAGCAACTGATAGCGCGGGATGGGCACGTAGTTGCTTGATTACAGCGTTAATCTCACTCTCAGGAACTGGCTTAGAGAGTTTCTCCTTAAGTGCAGCATCGCTTGGATCACTTGATTTGAGGATTTGCAGGGTCACTAAAGTGGGAACACCTTCCTTTAGATCCGTACCTGGAGTCTTACCTGATTGATTTGAATCACTTGCAATATCGATTACATCATCAGCAAGTTGAAAGGCAACGCCAACTTTTTCACCAAAAGAGGTGAGGGTCTCAACGACTTCAGGGCTTGCACCACCAAAGATCGCACCGAAGCGGGCGCTTGTTGCAATTAGCGATCCCGTCTTTTCGCCAACAACGCGCAAGTAGTGAGCTAGTGGATCAGCGCCAGGTTTCACGCCTTGAGTCTCTTCGATCTGGCCGATTACTAGTCGCTCAAAGGTTTTTGCTTGCAGCCGAACTGCTTCGGGCCCTAAATCAGCCAATAAATCCGATGCTTTTGAGAATAGGTAATCGCCAGTAAGGATTGCCACGGTATTTCCCCAGCGAGAATTTGCGCTCTCAACACCTCTCCTTAAAGGAGCTTCATCCATAACATCATCGTGATAGAGAGTTGCTACGTGAGTTAACTCGCAGACAACCGCCGCTTCAATGACTTTTTGATTCTGTCCATTTCCAAAGTGCGAAGCAATAAGAGTTAGCACCGGTCTAAATCGCTTTCCTCCCGCCTCTACTAAGTGGCGTGCGGTCTCAACAACAAGTGGGTACTCACCTTGGATATGACTTGATAGAAGTTTTTCTACTTCCTCCAGCCCCTTATTTAAATCTTGCTCAAGGGCTGGATCAAAGATAATCATCGAATGAAAGTTGCGAGGGATGAAATAACATCAAGAATCGGTGTTGGGAAGATTCCAAGAGCGAGCGTTGCAATGGCCGCAATCCAAATCACCGATGATGTGAATCGTGAAGGAATCGAGACAGTTACCGAATCATCTTCAGGATCGGTAAGAAACATCATGACAATTACTCGAATATAGAAGAACGCTGCGATAGCACTTGAAAGAACGCCGACAACTACTACGCCAATATTTCCATTCTCATAGGCCGCGCTAAAAATAGTGAACTTTCCGATAAAGCCTGCAGTTAATGGAATTCCGGCAAATGAAAGTAGGAAGAGAGCAAAGATGCTTGCAATAACCGGAGATCGCTTTGCTAAACCGACCCAACGATTTAGATCGGTGACTTCACCAGCGCTATCTCTTACCAAACTGACAAGAGCGAATGCGCCAAGAGTCGTGATTCCGTAAGTTGCAAGATAGAAGAGCGAGGCGGCAAGGCCGCTCTGGTTTAGCGCTAAAACTCCGGTAAGCAAGAAACCTGCATGGGCAATTGAGGAGTAGGCAAGTAAGCGTTTTACATCGCGTTGGGCGATAGCGATGACTGAGCCAACCACCATCGTAATAATCGCAATTCCCGTTATCAGAGGGCGCCAACTCCATTCCGCCCCAGATACCGCGGTATAGAAAATTCGAAGGGTTGCGCCGAACGCAGCAACTTTAGTTGCCGCTGCCATAAATGCCGTTACCGCTGTTGGTGCTCCTTGATAAACATCCGGAGTCCAGGCATGGAATGGAACAGCGCCAACTTTAAATAGCAGCCCAACGCTAAGTGCGCCAAGGCCAATCAGGAAGAAGATGTCATTTCCAGCTGCGCCACTTATTGCATTTGCAATCCCAGCTAGCTGAACTGTTCCGGCATATCCATATAAGAAAGCTGAACCAAAGAGGAAGAATGCTGATGAATAAGCACCGAGCAAGAAATATTTAAGCGCTGCTTCTTGAGAGAGAAGACGGCGACCGCGAGCAAGGCCTGCCATTAGATAAAGCGGAAGCGAGAGAACTTCAAGTGCCACAAATAGCGTGATCAGATCACTTGCTGCTGGAAATAGCATCATTCCAGCTACCGCAAAGAGAGTTAGTGGATAGATCTCGGTCTGAACTTTTCCAGTTTGAATTGCACTTTTCTCTTCAGCCGATCCTGGAATCGCAGATGCTTGGGCGGCGAACTGTTCAAAGTCTGCGATAAGAAATAGTCCGAGGAGTGCAAAAACAAGAATCGTGCCTTGCATAAATAGAACTGGGCCATCAATTATTACTGAGTTATTTGCAGCTGTAAGCGTCTCAGTTCCACGTAGCCTGACGACTTGACCCAATGCAAAGAGAACTGCTCCGATAGAGAGCGCGAGTTGGACAGAGGGTCGCAATCTCGGCGAGACAAAGGCCTCAACAATCACAGCAAGGACCGCTGCGCCCAAGATAATCAACATCGGCGAAAGAGCGCCGTATTCAAGGCTAGGGGTAGAGAAAATCATTATTTTCCGCCCTCTTTCACTATTGGTTCGGGGTCACTCAATCCCGCCTTAGAAACTGTGTTTGTTGCAGCCGGGTTGATTACATCAAGAGCTGGTTTTGGATAGAAACCAAGGGCAATTATGAGCGCAATGATTGGCGCAATCGCAATAATCTCACGCTTATTTAGATCAGCCAAACTCTCGTTTCCAGGAGTTGTTGGACCATGCAGCGCTCGTTGGACTGGGATTAAAATGTAAAGCGCAGCGAGAATGATTCCAATTGTTCCAATGATTGCTGCAACTGGATATCGAGTATAAGTACCAACTAGAACTAGGAATTCACTGACGAAGCTCGATAACCCGGGTAGCGCTAATGAAGACATACCCGCAATAAAGAATGACCAGGCCAACAGCGGAGTGACTCTCTGTAGTCCGCCGAAGTCAGAAATCGTTGATGAGCCGCGGCGAGTGATCATCCAACCTGCAGTTAAGAAGAGAGCAGCGGTCGAGAATCCATGGTTCAACATATAGAACGTTGCCCCAGAATTTCCTTGAGTGGTGATGGCAAAGATTCCCATCGTGATAAATCCAAAGTGGGAGATAGATGTAAATGCAATCAAGCCCTTAATATCTTTCTGACCAATTGCAAGGATTGCTCCGTAGATGATGCTAATAACGGAGAGCGTGATTATGTATGGAGCAAAAGTTTTTGAGGCATTTGGAAATAGTTCAATTCCATATCGAATCATTCCGAAGGTTCCGACCTTATCGAGTACACCAAGGAGCAAAATCGAAGTTCCCGGGGTTGCCGACTTTGCTGCATCGGGGAGCCAGGTATGTAGCGGCCAGAGCGGCGCCTTGATTGCAAAGGCAATGAAGAAGCCGAGGAAGAGTAAGTTCTCAGTAAGTGAATCAATCTTGAGAGTTTGAAGAGCGGCTACATCAAAGGTTCGACCAATCTGGTTGCTAGAGATGACGTAAATGCCGATGATTGAGGCCAGCATCAAAAGCCCGCCAAATAAGCTATATAGAAGGAATTTCACGGCAGCGGCCTGGCGCGCTCCAGTTCCAAACCCTCCGATTAGGAAGTAGACCGGAACCAGCATCGCTTCAAAGAAGATGTAGAAGAGGAATACATCAGTTGCTGAGAAGACGCCGATCATCATGGTTTCAAGAACGAGTAGCAATACATAGAAAGTCTTAACGCTAAACCTTCCGCCTTCCGCTTCATTCCAGCCACCGATAATGACAATAGGAACAAGGATTGTTGAGAGCAGAATCAAGATAAGCGAGATTCCATCTAAGCCGACTTGGAAATTGATTCCCAAAGATGGGATCCAGGAATAGCTCTCTACAAATTGAAAGCCTGGTCTATCTATTTCAAAGCCGATAGCAATCAAAATAACACCGATGAATGTAATGAGCGAAGTTGCAAGAGCTAACTTCCTTAAATTCTCCTTCTGAGAATTGCCAAGAAGTGAAATCAACAACGCGCCAAGTAACGGCAGCGCTCCCAGAATTGTTAGCGTCATAACGTTACCACCCAAATCGTTGCAAGAATTGCAAGCGCTCCGATAAGAATTAGGAGCGCATAATTTCTTACATAACCAGTTTGAAGTTTGCGAAGTCCGCGGGCGCTACCAAGTGCAGTCGCGCCAACGCCACGCACCGCGCCATCAATCACACTCTCATCAGTCTTAAGAAGTAGGGAAGTTAACTTTTGACCAGGGCGCATAAACATAAATTCATTTGCATCATCTTGTAATAGGTCGCGTCGTGCTACCCGGGTTAAAACATTTACATCCTGCGGCGCTTCACCCGATTGTTCGCCGCGATACTTGAGAAGTGCGATTGAGACTCCGATAACAACCGCCGCTACGGCGAGAATTGTTACAACAATTGGAGGCAAGAACTCGACATGCTCATGTTTGTGCTTATCAACGACCGGGGCGAGCCAAGTAACAAAGGCTTTTCCGCTATAAAGCAGGTATCCCGAAGCAACCGATCCAATAGCCAAAACCGCCATTGGCGCCCACATTAGGAAGGGCGATTCATGTGGGTGAGCATCATCTGCCCATCTCTTATTGCCAAAGAAGGTCAGCAGCATTACTCGAGTCATATAAAAAGCTGTGATGATCGCGCCAAGAAGCGCAGCTCCACCGATGATGATTCCTTGAACGCCGCCAACATTAAAGGCAGTCTCAATAATTTTGTCTTTGGAGTAGAAGCCTGCGAATGGTGGAACGCCAATGATTGCAAGATAGCCAAGCCCAAAGGTGATAGCGGTTATTGGCATGAATTTTGCTAGCGCACCGTAACGGCGCATATTTACTTCATCATTCATTCCATGCATTACCGAACCTGCGCCTAAGAACATTCCCGCCTTAAAGAAACCATGAGTTAAAAGGTGCATGATTGCGAATGCGTAACCGGCGGGGCCAAAACCAGTTGCAAGAATCATGTAACCGATTTGGGACATCGTGGAGGCAGCTAGTGCTTTCTTAATGTCATCTTTAGCCATACCAATAATTGCACCGAAGAGAAGGGTTATTACTCCGATGATTACAACAGCAAGTTGTGCACTTGGGGCTGCATCAAATACAAAGTTAGATCTTGTAATTAGATAAACACCGGCGGTAACCATTGTTGCTGCGTGAATGAGGGCTGATACCGGTGTTGGTCCAGCCATAGCATCGCCCAACCAGGCTTGAAGTGGGAATTGGGCAGACTTTCCAACGGCTGCAAGTAACAACATCAATCCCATCGCAGTCATCGCGGTCTCACTTGCGCCCGATGCCTTCTCTTCGATACCCGCAAAGGTAACGCTGCCAAATGTTGCAAAGGCGATCATGATTGCAATCGATAGACCAAAGTCGCCAACCCGATTCATAACAAATGCCTTTTTCGCCGCAGTTGCATACTCGGGTTTCTGGTTCCAGAAACCGATAAGTAGGTATGAGGCGAGGCCTACTCCCTCCCAGCCCACATAGAGATTTAGGTAAGAATCACCTAAAACCAAGAGCAACATGGCTGCGATAAAGAAGTTCAGATAGGCGAAGAAACGCCGGCGATCTCGATCGTGGGACATATAAGCAATTGAATAGATATGAATAAGCGTTCCAACTCCGGTGATAAGAAGGACGAAAGAGATAGATAGTTGATCAAGAAGAAGCGCGGCATCAACCTTGAAATCTCCCACCGAAATCCAAGAGAAGAGTTTCTGGGTTACGGCTCGCATCTCGACTGGGCGATCGCGCATCGCTAAAAATTCAGATACGCCAACGAAAAATGCGCTTGCCGAAACTAGGGTGGCAAATACATGTCCCCACTTATCAGCTTTACGACCTAGCAACATGAGTAGCGCGGAACTGAAAAGTGGCAGAGCGATCAGATAAACAAGATTGGATGAGGTCATTAGCGGCTCAACAAACTTGCATCATCAACAGATGCAGAACGACGGGAGCGATAAATGGAGACGATGATGGCAAGTCCAACTACAACTTCACATGCTGCAACCACCATAGTAAAGAAGGCAATGACTTGCCCTTCAAGATTTCCATTCATCTTTGCAAAGGTTACAAAGGCAAGATTTGCTGCATTTAACATTAACTCGATACACATAAAAACCACAATCGCATTTCTGCGAACGATTACACCAACTGCGCCAATTGAGAATAGAAGTGCAGAGAGATAGAGGTAGTTAGTTGGATTCACTTACTGCCCTCCTCATCATCTAACTTGGGAAGACCTTCTAGTGAATAAGTCTTTGTCTCTTGAACATCTCCTCGTTGCGCTAGGACATTTGAAATCGATAGATCTGAAGGTTTGCCATCGGGAAGAAGGGCTGGAACATCAACGGCGTTATGACGCGCGAAGACTCCGGATCCTGGAAGTCCGGCCGCAGTTCCAATTGATTCGCCTCTAAAGCGTGCGATGGAACGGACCCGCTGAGATTGGCGGGCTTCCGGCGACTTCTGGGTGTGGGCAAGGACCATCGCGCCCAAGGCGGCGGTGATCAATAGAGCTGAGATAACCTCAAACGCCCATACAAAATCGCCAAAAATGAGGGCAGCCAAAGCTTGGACATTGCCTTCAGCATTTGCCAGTTCTAACCCAACAGAATCGCGGCCAGTCCGGGCGCGCGCAATCAAAGAGGTAAGTGCAGCTGCAAAGGCGAGCGCAGTAAAGATCGCAACGCCTCGAAGTCCCTTTATATTTTCAACAAGTGAATCTGATGAATCAACACCAACCAACATAAGAATAAATAGAAAGAGCATCATTACTGCTCCGGTATAGACAACAATCTGTACAACACCGAGGAAAGGCGCTTCTTGCATAATGTAAAAGACTGCAAGCGCAATCATGACGAAGGCAAGGAGGATTGCGGAGTGAACCGCTTTCTTAACTAGCAACATTCCAATCGCGGCAAATACCGTTAGCGGTGCAAGCGCCCAAAATACGATCACTTCACCGCTCACTTATTCACCTCTTGTGATGGGTGCGCTTCTTGAATCTCGCCACGATAGTAAGAGTGATGATCAGAACCTGGATACATTGGATGTGGGGGCATCAACATGCCATCACGCAGCGGGGCTAAGAGATCCTCTTTCTCCCAAATCAATTTCTCTCGCTTGTCATCGGCGATTTCATATTCATTTGTCATTGTTAAAGCGCGAGTTGGGCAGGCCTCAATACAGAGACCACAGAAGATGCACCGGAGATAATTAATTTGATAAACCTTTGCATGGCGCTCACCCGGTGAGACTTGATTGCCCTCAGTGTTGTTCTCACCTTCGACATAAATTGCATCGGCAGGACATGCCCAAGCACAGAGTTCACAACCAATACATTTCTCTAGACCATCTTCATAACGATTTAACTGGTGGCGGCCGTGAAAACGTGGTTGAGTCTCAGGCTTTACTTCTGGATACTCAATGACAAGTGGCTTCTTAAACATCGTCGAGAAGGTGACCCAGAAACCCTTTAGCTGCTTAAAGAAGGTTGCGGGCTCTTGACCGGTAACGGGAACGCTCTCACCCGCTGCTTTCTCAATCGCATCGGAGCGCTTTGGTTGAAGCTCGAAATCACTCATTACTCGACCTCCTTGGGCTCTTGACCGGTGGTTGATTTAGGTAGAGCTGGGACTGGGAATCTTGGTTCGGGCATCTCTGGAACAAAGCGCGCCGCTTCATCGGCCTTCTTCTTACTTGATTCATAGAGCGAAGTTCCTATTAGAACGGCAAGTACAACACCACCGGTAAATCCAGCGATCATAAATTGAGAGGCGCCCTGTTGTGTCATTAAACGAAGCGTTGCAACGACAAGGATCCATGCAACGTTAACTGGGATTAAAACTTTCCATCCAAATTTCATAAATTGGTCATAGCGAAGTCTTGGAAGTGTTCCGCGTAGCCAGATAAATAGAAAGAAGAATAGGAAGACCTTCAAAATAAACCATACAAAAGTAAACCAACCGCCAAGCCAAGTTTCGGTAAACCCAAGTCCGGGAGGTGCAGCTGGTCCGCCCAAGAAAAGTGTTGTAGCAAGTGCTGAGACCGCAACGATATTTACATACTCAGCAAGGAAGAAGAGTGCGAACTTAAGTGATGAATACTCGGTATGGAAACCTCCGACTAATTCACCTTCTGCTTCAGCAAGGTCAAATGGAGCGCGGTTTGTCTCACCCACCATCGAAATTACATAAATTACAAATGAGGGAAAGAGAATTACTGCATTCCACCATTGCGCTTGTGCAGCAACGATATCTCCAGTCGACATCGAGCCGGCATACATAAAGACCGCAACAAATGAGAGCCCCATGGCAATCTCATAAGAAATTACTTGGGCACTTGATCGAAGGCCACCCAACAATGGATAGGTAGAGCCGGAAGACCAACCGGCAAGAACAATTCCGTAGACGCCAATCGAAGTTGCCGCAAGGACATAGAGAACTCCGACCGGAATATCGGTTAATTGCATAATCGTCTCTTCGCCAAAGAAGATGACTTTGCCGGTCATCGGAATTACTGCGAAGGCAAGAAAGCAGGTAGCAGCGCTGATTACAGGTGCGAGGATAAAGACGACCCGATCAGCTGCCTTAGGGATAATGTCCTCTTTTAGCGCCAATTTCACGCCATCTGCGAGGCTCACCAAGATTCCACCTGGGCCAGCGCGATTTGGTCCAACGCGAAGTTGCATCCGAGCAACAATCTTTCGCTCGCCCCATACCGCAAGCAAGGTCAAGAGCACGCAGAGAACGAAGACAATCAAACCTTTTACAACAATCATCCAAACTGGATCATCAAGAATGATGGATGCGTAAGAACTCATGCGCGCACCGCCGATACCGGGCCGTTTACCGCTCCCAAACTCTTAATCGCTCTGCTTTCAATCGAGTTACGTGGAATCCAGATAGAACTCTCTTCGATATCGGCTATCTCGCAAGGCAGAGTAACTTCACCGTTCTTATTTGAGACCCGAACTCGCTCGCCAGCTTTCACGCCAAGCTTCTCAGCGCGAGCTTTAGAGATAACAACGACTGATGGATGCGCTGTTCCAGCGAGATTGACTTCGCCATCTTGTAGCGATCCCGCATCAAGCAATAAACGCCATGATGAAAGTAGGGCATCAGAAC
>Ga0194126_10011435_pt1 | contig 11412 bp, 9 predicted proteins | sample TA2KigC150mmetaG_FD_148641 | JGI IMG/M metagenome (GOLD analysis project Ga0194126, IMG submission 148641) | Freshwater microbial communities from Lake Tanganyika, Tanzania - TA2015035 Kigoma Deep Cast 150m | ecosystem: Environmental > Aquatic > Freshwater > Lake | place: Tanzania: Lake...
GGGAGTCATCGCGTCCGAGTCGTCGAACTCGATCACGCTCAAGCAACCTGAAGGCAAAGTGTTGACGATCTTGCGGGGTGATATCGACGAACTCCGCAACACCGGCCTCTCGCTGATGCCGGTCGGTGTCGAGAAAAACATCAACCAGCAACAGATGGCCGACCTGATCTTCTGGCTGAAAAACTGGCGCTACCTCGACGGCAAAGTCCCGGCGACCAGCCTGAAGTAATTTGTATTCTTGGAGTGCGGGGTGTCAGCCCCGCGTTGAAGTGTTCCGCGCGTCCAACGATCAGCCGCACCTATTTCTGAGGAAGTGACTCCATGCCGATCCAAAGCGGTGCTGACACACCGTACTCCAAAGCTCTGACGTTTGATGATCGCTTGCGGCAGTTGTTTGATGAAGCCGAAGACGACGAGGCGCTGAGTTGTCTATCGTGGGTGTCGGCATTGCTGGCGGAGTCTCCGTCGGCGGACGCTTCTCTCGTGGGATTGGAACGCTTGGTGCGAGCGGTGCCGGATCGCCGCGAGTTGTTTTGGCAACTGCTGCATTCGCCGCGAGCCATCGAAGTGTTGCTCACGATCTTTGCGGCCAGTCCGTATCTGACGGACCTCCTGCTGTGTGAGCCGGCGTTGCTGTCACAGTTGACGCAACCGCAGTTGCTTCGTGACTTGCGCAGCCGGCCGGAATTCTTTGACACGGCGATGCTGGCGGTGAACTCGGCGACCACCGCAAATGAACGAGCGATCGCGTTGCGAGATTTCCAGCACGGAGAGTTGCTGCGAATTGGCGTGTGCGATTTCTTGGGTCTGTTCGATCTGCGTTCGGTAACAAATCAATTGTCATTGCTCGCTGATGCGACCGTGCAAGCGGCGCTGCAGATGATCGACCAGCTGACTCGAAGCGTCAGCGAGGGGGAGCGATCGTCAGGCAACGATCGCAATTGGTCCTCGCGAACGCTTCGGGTTACATCAGCAGCCGAGCCTGTTGGCTTCGCTGTGCTTGCGCTCGGAAAACTTGGCGGCGAGGAGTTGAACTACAGCTCGGACATCGACCTCGTCTTCGTGTGCGAAGGGGATCCTGCTCGGTTTCAGGAATTGGCGCAGCGACTTTCGAAGGTGCTGTCGGATGTGACCTCGCACGGCATTTTGTACCGCGTTGACTTGCGGCTGCGACCTTGGGGGAACGCGGGTCCGTTGGTTGTGTCCGTCGAGACGTATCTCGACTACCTGCGAATCCAAGCACAGTTGTGGGAGCGGCAGGCGCTGTTGAAAGCTCGCGTGATCGCGGGTGACTTCGCGGTCGGCCAGCGATTTCTGGAACAGGCGCTGCCGTTGATTTTCAATGCGTCAGCAGAAGATGTCAGACGCAGCGTCTGGCAGGCGAAGCAGCGGATTGAGCAAGACCTGAAGCGTAAGGGGAAAGCGGCTGGCGAAGTGAAGCTCGGTGTCGGCACCATTCGAGATATCGAGTTCGTCGTCCAATGTCTGCAACTGCAGCACGGCCGCGACATGTCGAGCATACGAAGCATTAACACGCTCGACGGACTTGTGCGACTGGCCGAGAGCGGTTTTGTGCGTGCGGACGAGTACCGCGAACTGACGTCGGCGTACCTGTTGTTCCGCGTCATCGAGCACAGCCTGCAACTCAAGCACAGCCGTCAAACACACTCGCTGCCGAACGACCCCGCCGAGTTGGAATTGCTTGCGCGGCGACTCGACTTCGCATCGGCTGAGCAACTGGAAGCCCATTTTCAACAGCATCGATCGGCAGTGCGGCGTATCTTTGAAAAGTACGTCGGTGGCGGGAGCGATTCGCGACTGGTGAATGCCGAGTCGTCGCCAGGAGGTACTGCATCGTCGATTGCTGGTTTCGAGGCCGAGCATCGCTTGCAATCGCGACTCTGGAGTCGACTATCGGGCGACAATCCGCTCATCGTTGACTGGAGGCCGACGTCGGCAAATCTCGGGACAGTGACGATCGCTGGTTTCGATCAGTTAGGCGACCTGTCGATGATGTGCGGCCTGCTGTTCGTGAGTGGATTCGACATTGTGGAGGGTGACGTCTTCACGGAAGAACGATCCGTTGATTCGAGCCACCCATTGCGATTCGTGAATTCGTTTGTGGTTCGACAGCGCGCCGTCCTTCCGCAGGCGAGCGGAGGAGGTCAATCCCCTGAGGTATCCGAGGGGACGCCTCCCCTGCTCGGAGGGTTTGCACCCTTGGCTCGCCTGGACGTTGATTTGCAGCGCGAACTGCTCGATCTGCTCAATCAAGCACGGACGGTAGGTCGCCGCGAAGCGCAAGCGAGGCTTGCGAAACGAGTCTCGGAGGCATTGTCGACCGCTCGGCCCGCTGGCCCTGTCCCTTCGCCGGTCGAGATTGAATTCGATAACCACTCACACCCGGAGATGACGCTGATTCGCATCGCATCGGACGACACCAGCGGTTTTCTGTACGAGCTGACCAACTCGCTGACGCTGCTGGGGATCGACATTCGGCAAATGTCGATTCATACGGACAGCTCACGCGTGCGCGACACATTGCTGGTCACGGATGACTCCGGTCGCAAGTTGCTCGACGAGAAGCGTCAGCAAGTGCTTCGCACGGCGGTAGTGCTCATTCAGCACTTCACCGATTTACTGCCACAGTCCCCCGATCCCGAGGCCGCGCTGCTGCATTTCCAAGAACTGCTCGAGCGGGAATTGCTCGAACCGGACTGGCTGACGCGACTCACGTCACTGCAGCGGCCGGAGGTCTTGGGGGCGCTCGCGAAACTTCTGGGCGTGAGCGATCTCTTCTGGGAGGATTTTCTCCGCTTGCAGCACGCGAGCCTGTTCCCCGTCGTGACCGACATCGTGGGATTGCGAATGCAAAAGTCACGCGACTCGTTGACGGCGGAACTCGTGACCGAACTGGCTTCTACCTCGACTTTTTCCGAAAGCTGCGACCGACTGAATGCCTTCAAAGATCGCGAGATGTTCCGGATCGACATGCGACACGTGACGGGCATCGTTCCGGACTTCATCGATTTCTCTCACGAGCTGACCGACCTTGCCGAGACCGTTATCGTGGCCGCCTGCGACTTGGCCGAGCGTGAAGTCATCGCTCGACGGGGGCGTGTCCAACGCGCATGCGATCCGACGTATTGCGTCGCCGCGCTTGGCAAGCTCGGTGGACGTGAATTGGGATTCGCCTCGGACATCGAACTGCTTTTCGTCTTCGATGGTCCCGCGCCGTCGGAATTCTGCGAGCGGCTGGTCGAGACATTTCAGCAGACGATCGTCGCCAAACGAGCTGGCATCTTTCAAATTGATTTGCGGCTGCGGCCTCACGGGCGAGCGGGTAACTTGGCCGTATCGCTCGACGAGTTCACGCGGTACTTCGACACCGACGGCCCGGCCTGGCCCTTCGAGCGACAATCACTGATCAAACTGCGTCCCATCGCCGGCAACGCAGCATTCGGCGAGACCGTGCTCCGCCGGCGCGACGAATTGTTGTTTGGTTCTGTCCGCTGGGAAGTCGCTCCGGTTCGAGCCATGCGCGAACGTCAAGTGCGACAGCACGTCCAAGCCGGCACATTCCACGCGAAGCTCAGCCCCGGTGCGTTGGTCGATATCGAATACCTCGTGCAGCTGCTGCAACTGACGCTCGGCCAGCGGCACCCCTCGCTGCTGATCCCCAGCACGCTCGATGCGCTGGCAGAACTGTCGCGCGAGAAACTGATTCCGAGCAACGCTGCCGAACCGCTGCGCGAAGCATATCTGTTCTTTCGCCGGTTGATTGATGCCTTGCGTATGGCTCGCGGCACGGCGGACGACCTGACGTTGCCGCCGGCCGGCTCCGAAGAGCTGACCGGCCTCGCGCGGCGGCTCCATCTCACCGCGCAGGAACTGCTCCAACTCGCCGAAAAACACGCCGCCCACGTCCGCGCCTGGGGCTGGTCCCTCGGCTGGGCGATCTCGCCGGCGTGAGCCTTCGCAGGATGGGCACTCTTGCCCGTCCGCATCGTTTAAGTAGTCATTCGAGTTGCCACCCGCCCGTCCGTTCAAGTTGACAGCAGGCCGAAGCCTGACCAATTTGGCTCGGATGCACCGCGCCCATCGTCGGGAGATCACAAAAGCCCTGGCCGATGAGCGAGGTCGTCGCGCCACCATCAGGGGAATGCATCAGGCGGTGACCGTGCCGACTGCTGGCGTCGTCCGCATTGCCTATCGCGGGCTTGGGAATAACGTCTCGCCGTCGTTGGTTCGAGTGCTTCACGAGTTGAGGGAGCGCGTGAATGTGACCGACCGCACGCGAACGAAACGCCCTGACTGGAGGGAACTGAGTGAGACTGAGTTGGACGACCTGATCGCGCAGCTCACGCGATCGGCAGGCAACCTGGAAGCCGTCCAACTACGGATTCGCCGCCGCGGGTGTTCATCGGTCGAGGCACGCAATCTCGTGGAGCGATTGGACAGCGGGACTTGACGAACCGAACGAAAATCGTGTGCTTGCAGCGCCGGGCGCTCACCAGAGTGATGGGTAGAGCCGCCGAGACAGCCGCTACTCATGGCCGAGCATGAAATCCTGGTTCCTTGCGAAACTACGTCATTACATGCGGCCCGGCACAGGAGCTTTGCTTTTGAGTAACCGGCAACAGTGCCCGGCCTATTTCTGGGCCTTGGTCGCAAAAGAGACTTGCCGGAACTGTGCCGACTGGCAGGCGTCGTACACGCGCACGACATCGCCCAGCGGGACGGATCCGGCGATGTCGAGGATCACGGGAATCTCTGGAGTGGTCTCGGCCAGAGCCAGCAACGTCTTTCGCAACGCAGGCTCGTCGGAGTACTCGCGATCGTTGAGTTCGACAACCGTGAGGGCCTCCGTACCTTCTGGTACTCGGCGACGCAATCGCAACCAAATTTCTCCGAAGGGCCGCTCGACGATGACTGGATTGGCAGACTCGATTGCGCCCGCCGCCAGTTCCGTTGGCAAGTGTTTCTCCATCGTCTGACCGGCTGAGGCGCACACGAAGAAAATCAACAATTGAAAAATGACGTCGATCATCGGCGTCATCGATGTATTTTCAACTTCGTGGCGGTGTGTAGGAATGCGCATAGTCAGGAGTCATGGGTCAGGGTGTGTTGGCAAAACCCCTCGCCCCCAATCTCTAACCCCTATTCGTGCAACACGGCGAACCCGAGTTTGTGGATGCCGAGTTTCGCGCAGGTCAGCATTAAGGGTTCGATTTCGCTGTAGGGAACGCGAGCATCGGCTCGCAGTCGGACTTCGATCTCGGCGGCTTTCGAGGGTGATTGAGCGGCTGCGAGGAGTTGTTGTTCGACCGCCGTTCGCTCCGTTCGTTGGTTGCCGAGCAACCAGAAACGCTCGTCCGTGATCGTGATGACGAACCGATGGGGCGATGCCGGGGGCTGATCCTGAGCCATCGTGGCCTTTGGCAGCGTGACCTTTCGGTCGCATCGCTGCGGACGATGTACGTCGCCGCCAGAAAGAAAATGATGAGTTGAAACACGACATCGATCAGCGGCGTGATGTCGAAACTCAATCCAAGTTTTCGGCCTCGGGTGGGGATTCTCATGGCGAGCCTCCCCGGCCTGGAGTCGGGCGATCGCTTTTTGCAACCACTTTTGCCTGCGATGCTGCGGCCGCAGTTCCGGGATTCTCAAGCTGCATTTCGGTCGCTGGTTTGCCGCGCAGGCTGGCGGCGGCCTTCGTTCGTTCGGTGCGCGGTTCGGAGATCGCCGACCGCTTGTAATCCGCGAAGACTGCCTCGGCGGTCAATGCTCCATCCGCCACTAATTGGTCGATGCGATTCCGAAAGTGAGCGAACGCTGCCAGTGCAGGGATCGCGACGCACAAGCCTTGCAGCGTTGTGACCAGAGCTTTGTAAATGCCCGGCGCGAGTTCGGACACTTGCGGGTTGGCTTTCTGTTCGAATTCCATGAACGCAAGGATCATCCCCCAAACTGTTCCCAGCAGTCCAAGCATCGGCGCAATCGTGCCGATCACCGACAAGTACTCGATCTTGCGGTACAGCCGAGCCGATTGCTCAACCGCGGCGTCTTCAAGCGATTTCTCGACAGCCGAGTAGCCGAGGTCAGTTTCGCGCAGTCCCGCTGCCAACACGTACGCCAGAAAGCTCGGATGAAACTGGCATTGCTGCCGAGCCTCCTCGAAATGCCGCAGTGTCAGATGGTGATGAATCGAATCGGCCAGCCCCGGAGGGATCAGAGCGTTGTGTCGGAGACTGAGCAGATGTTCGACGATCAGTGCGACCATCACAAAGCTCAGCCCGGTGATGATGTAGCCGATCGTGCCACCCGCCTCGAACAGTTCGCTAAGACTCATCACCTTCCCCGCGACGGGACCTGCCGGCGCAGGATCAGCCGCCAACAGCGTTGATCCAGCAAACATCGCTCCCACCAGCAATCCGTGCAACACTCGTCGCCACGACATGAATGACTCCATTCCGACCACGATAGTCGGGTATCTCAGCAAAACGATGCGGGAGTGTAGCCAAGCGACACGACTCGGCGAAGACGCCTGCGTTCCTTTGTGTCTATGTGGCTTTTTGGTGGAATGGATTTCAAGATTAAAATACTCAGCCGCGAAGGCACAAAGCCCGAAATTACCCGCCAAACTGCAACTTCAATATCGCCGCCTTCGCCTCGTGCATCGCCAACCGGTCGGTCTCGATCGTCTTCGACGAACTGATAAAAACCGGGGCCTCGCGAGATTCCAAACCCGGGGTTGGCAATCGCCCATGACTGCCGAGCACGATCGAAGCGTCAAGTCCGATCACATCCATGTAATACCGTAAGCCGAGCCACTTCTGCATCAGGCGTCTCGCGATTCGCAGCTTGGGAATGCGCAACTTCGGATCCAGAAACAGCTCGACCGGGTCGTAGCCCGGCTTGCGATGGATGTCGACCGTCCGCGCGTAATCGGGAGCCAGTGCGTCGTCGAGCCAGAAGTAATAGGTGAACCACGCTCCCGGCGCGGCGATCGCGACCAGTTCTCCGGAGCGTTCATGGTCGATGCCGAACTCAGCTTGAGCGGCGCGATCCAGGACACGTTCGATTCCCAGCGTCCTCCGCAGCAACTCGGCAACCGGCGCGACATCTTCCGCACGACGAACATAGACGTGAGCGACTTGATGATCGGCAACCGCGAACGCGCGAGAGGCTCCGGGGTCGAGAGTCTCCCAGCCAACCTTCTCGCGACGCACGATGAGATACCCGTGCTCTCGCAACACGCGATTGATGTGAACCGATCGGCTGACGGCGGTGATCGCGTACTCGGACAAGACGACGACGTCTGATTCGCGAGACAGCGCCGCGTCGATGATCTTGCCCGCTTCGGCATCAACGGCGCGAATATCCTCTGCAATGCGAGGATCATCCGGACCGAGCCGTTGCAAGTTGTAGTCCAGGTGCGGCAGGTAGGCCAAAGTCAGCGACGGATTTTGATCCCGCATGACCCGGACGGTCGCGTCGGCGATCCAGCGAGTGCTGGTGATGTCCGCTGCCGGTCCCCAGAACTTAAACAGCGGGAAGACGCCGAGCTGTTCTTGGAGCCGATCTTTCAACTCAGCCGGCTGGCTGTACGAGTCCATCACCTTGCGCCCGTCAGCGGGATAACTCGGGCGAGGCGTTACCGACCAATTCACGTCGGCGTACATATTGAACCACCAGAACAGTTTCGCGACCGAATAACTCGGATCGCGCTTTCGTGCTGCGTCGTACAACCGCTCGCCGCGCACAAGCTGATTCGACTGCCGCCAGAACAGCACTTCGGAAAGGTCTCGCCAATACCAACCATTTGCCACAATCCCGTGCTCGCGCGGCAGCGTTCCGGTGAGCAACGTTGCCTGAGCAGAACAGGTCACGGCTGGCAGCACAGTCCCCATCGGGATCGCGAATCCATCCGCCGCGACCCGCGAGATGTTCGGCGTGTTCGGCCCGAGCATCTCGTGCGTGAGACCAACCACATTGATGATGACAAGCGGACGCGGCATTTTTTGGGAGTGCGGTGTGTCAGCACCGATTTGGATTTGTCGTGAGTGAGTCGGACATTCAAAGAACACGGCGCTGACACACCGCACTCCCCAATTAGAACAAGGTCGTTGGCCCTTGCGAAACAACGCCGTCGTCCGGCAAGGGATCGTTGATGACAAACCACGGACTCGGTTCCTGTTGCTCGGCGGCAAAGACGCTCGCCTGCGAACCGAAGTGAGCCAAGGCGGTGCGAGCCGTCGTGGCGGCAAGATCCGCCGAGTTGCACTCGCGGCTGATGTGCAGCAAGACCAGCTGCCGCAGCCGATCCGTGCCCGATTGCTTGAGAACTTCGCCAATCAACTCGCAGGCTTGTGCATTCGAGAGATGTCCCTCATCACCGAGAATGCGGTTGACGAGCCACGGCGGCCGACGGCTTTGCCTTAGCGAGTCGGGATCGTGATTGAACTCCAGCGCCAGCAATTCGACGTCGATCAAACGCTCCAAGAGGCCGCGATCCCAGCAGCCCAGGTCCGCGGCGTAGGCGAAGGCCGAAGAATTCGACTCAAAGCGAAATCCAAAAGTCGCACCCCCATCGTGCCGGACTCGAAACGGGCGGCATTTCCAGTGCTCCGAGATCGCGATCGACCGCTCACCGACGAATGCGCGGAACAATCGGCTCCGTTCGAGATCTGCGAAGTCGGGGCAACCGATCCGGAACGCGGCTGCGTGATCACGATGACAGAACACCGGCACACGCGACGTCCAGCAACGGCTCAACGATTTCGGAGTCCAATGATCGCTGTGCCGATGTGTCATCAACACGCCTCGAATCTGCGACCAATCGGCGTCAACGATTGCCAGCCGCGCATCGAGTTCCTTTGGCTCCAATCCGAGGTCGATCAGCCAGCGTTCGCCGTCGCAATCGATCAGCGCCGAGTTTCCTGCGCTGCCGCTGGCCAAGATCGAGAGTCGTGCTGGCATTGACGGGAGTTCCTGGAGCTCGACCCCTCGTGGGCCGGTCGATTTTCCATACCCATGAAACCATCCAGGCCACAAGGGCCTGGGCGACAGAGTCATCGCGCTGTCCAACCACCATCAACCGTGACCAGGCTGCCAGTCATGTAACTCGAGGCATCGCTGGCCAGGAAGATTGCGGCTCCTTGAATTTCTTCCATGCGGCCCCAGCGCTGGAAGGCGACCGCTCCGACAACGTTTTTCTTGGCGTCTTCGGTTTCGGCGATCGGGACGTTCATCGGCGTCAGAAACGGTCCGGGGCAGATCGCGTTGACGGTGATGTTCCACGCGGCAAGTTCCAAGCCGAGCGTCTTCGTCATCTGCACAACCGCCCCTTTGCTGGCGGCATACGGCGAACGAAGCGCGAGACCGACGAGTCCGATCGTGCTGGCGATGTTCACGATCTTGCCGTATTTTCGCGACTTCATATGCGGCACGACGGCTCGCGCGCCGAGCCATACACCGTCGGTGTTGATGCTGTTGACCTTTCGGAACTGTTCAAGCGTCAGTTCTTCGATGGGGCCGCGAATGTTGATTCCCGCGTTGTTGACGAGAATGTCAATCTGTCCGAACTCGACGAGTGCCCGATCGACCATCGCCTTCGCAGACTCCTCGGACGACGCATCCGCCGCGATGGCGACGGCCTTGCGGCCGTAGTCGCGTTGGATTTGCACTGCGACAGCGTGTGCCTCGTCGATGTTGCGGCTCGTCAACAACAAGTTCGCGCCAGCCGACGCTAGGCCCTCGGCCATGGCTTGGCCCAAGCCTTTGGAACCGCCCGTCACGATCGCGGTCTTTCCGGTTAAATCGAATTGTTTGATGCCTGGAAGCATGAGGCGCCTTTCATGTTCGAGTGAGCCCAGTTTCATAAACACCGGCAGGCGAGCGGCTCCGCGTCAGTCCTGCGGGGGTGTGACTCGGAGGACTGACGCGATGCCGCTCGCCTGATCTTGATTAAATCGTCATCGACAAGAAGCCGCCGTCCACGACGATGTTTTCGCCGGTCAGGAAGCTGCCGGCCTTTGGCGAAGCCATCAGCAGGATTGCTCCAGCGAGTTCTTCGGGATTGCCGAAGCGGTTCATTGGCGTGTGTCGCATGATGTTCTCGACACGGTCGGGCGTGAGCACTTTGCGGTTCTGTTCGGCTGGGAAGAAGCCAGGTGAGAGGGCATTGACACGGATGCCCTTCGTCGCCCATTCGCGAGCCAAGTTCAACGTCAGGTTGAGCACCGCCGCTTTCGATGCCGAGTACGTGAAGACTCGCGACAGCGGAATGACCGAACTGAGTGACGCGATGTTGATGAATGAACCGGTACGCCCCTGATCGAGCAGAAACTTGCCGAACACCTGACACGCCAGCCGCAGTGCTCGGACGTTGATATTGAAGATGCGGTCCCATTCTTCGTCGGTGATTTCCAGAAACGGCGTCGGCGAGTTCGTGCCGGCTCCGTTGATCAGCACGTCGCAGTTCCGCCCATGCTTTTCGAGATGCGCGACGATCGACTCCAGGTCCATCCGACTTGTTGAGTCTGCTCGAAAGAACTCTGCACTGCCTCCGGATTGCTGAATCGCAACGACGCGAGCGTTGCCGTCTACTTCATCGCGGCCGACAACGAGGACGTGTGCTCCGGCCCCAGCAAGCGCGTCGCAGAACGCGCCGCCGAGCGTGCCAGTGCCACCGATGACAACTGCCGTAAGGCCGTCGAGTCCGAAGAGCGATTGAAGATATTTGGCAGACGACATGATGCGACTTTCAAAAGCAGAATTGACGGGCCAGTGCGGTTCAATCAACCGATGAACTGCAACTCGACCGGCTTGGGAATGATTCGAGCTTCGTAGGCTCGGCGAAGCAAGGTTGCAACCGCCTCGCGGCCGCGCGGGCCGAAGTCGAGCGTCCAGTCGTTGACGTACATGCCGACGAATTTGTCGGCTTGGCTGCGGTCGAGGTCGCGGCCGTATTGCAGCGCGTGGGCGAGCGCCTCGGCCCGGTGATCGAGGCCATATTGAATGCTCTGCTTGAGCAGCGCCGTGACCTCTTCCATCCCTTGCCGGCCGAGGTCTTTGCGGATCGCGTTACCTCCCAGCGGCAGCGGCAGGCCCGTGTCGTCATGCCACCAGCGGCCGAGATCGACGACGAGATGCAGGCCCTGGTTCTGAAATGTCAACTGTCCCTCGTGGATGATGAGTCCCGCGTCCGCCTTGCCCGACTCGACGATGTTGAGAATCTCGTCGAACGGATGAACTTCGAAACTGAACGTGTCGCCCAGACAGAGCTTCAATGCGAGAAACGCCGTCGTCAGGGTGCCAGGGACGGCGATCTTCTTGCCACGCAAATCGCCAATTCCCATCGGTTGTCGAGTCACCACCATTGGGCCGTAGTTGTCTCCCATGCTCGCC
>Ga0194126_10011436_pt1 | contig 11411 bp, 3 predicted proteins | sample TA2KigC150mmetaG_FD_148641 | JGI IMG/M metagenome (GOLD analysis project Ga0194126, IMG submission 148641) | Freshwater microbial communities from Lake Tanganyika, Tanzania - TA2015035 Kigoma Deep Cast 150m | ecosystem: Environmental > Aquatic > Freshwater > Lake | place: Tanzania: Lake...
ATGGTTGTATTTCTGAGTCGTATGTATGATGATTTTTAGAAACGTTAGCATTCATCACAGCGTTTCCGAAGGTATTTTAATAATTTCGTTTAAAGGACCGAATATTTAGAAATTAAAAAAAAAAAAACGGTCCCATTTGAAAATTTTTATAATAAAAATCGGTCCTAATAAAATCATAATCTAAATATAAATATATTATAACTTATATAAAATAAATTTAATAAATTATAGTTATTATATTCAAATTCAATCAAATATTTTATTTATTAAATAAAACTGTAGTAATTTAATTAAATATTAAATAAAAAATATTAAATATATTAAATAATTAAATGTTTATTTATTTTGTAAATAATATTATCCATTGATATTTATTAAAAATATTAGCTATCAATTTTCTTAATCACAATCAAACATTTCTAAAACATCAACATCATCAAAATCATCTATGCCAATTGAATAATCCTATTATTACTTTATTAAATCTTCTTTTTTCTTCTATTCTTCTAAATATTTAGTGATAGTAGATTTTTTTATATATATAAATGCATAAACTACATCATCAAGTTCAACTAAATTAGAATTTAGACAAATTCTAATTAGCATATCAACAGTTTTACTTTTTAATAGATTGCGATATTTAGTTTTTATAATATTTCTTAAACTAAACCCTAAATTTTAGATAATATTTATGAAAAGAAATCAAATAAACTGCTTGATATAATTATTTAAAAATAAATAAATTACCTCTTTCAACGCAAGCTGTATTTGTTGGAATTAACAAAACTAAAAGGGCTAATTATAAAATTTCCTTTAAATTACAATTTTCATTTTATTCCATTAATTCAAAAAAAATTTTTTCCCATATTTAAGCTGTAAAATATTCTTTTAGATCTTATTAAGAAAAAGTAAGTATTAACAACATAAAGTTTAAAATATATCCATTAATCTTTCATTATTTATTTATTTATTAAAGATGCAGAATAAATGCTTTATCCAAATTAATTTACATATACATTAGATGTACTATAAAATCTACTAAATGAAGAAATTCATCATTACCATATCCAGCAATAGATTAATTATTAACATCATAATATGACAAAATATTTTCTAATTTAAAACAACAATTAGAATCTATCAGTAATTATTTATTATTGTTAAATAATCTTAATTCAAGTATCTGAATTAATTTTTTACCTGCATACATCATTAATTTATTCATTTTTTAATATAAATTTTTCTCTACTCCAAATATAATAAGATTTTGATATAAATCTCCTTTAATTTTTTCAAATTATGATAATTCCATCTAATCTTTTAATTTCAATATTAGCTATTAAAATTCGCTTGCATTAGTTCCTTTAGGTATTTCTTAATCTGAATAGAGGTCTTTTATTATATTGAAAGTTAATTATGCTTATTTAATTATTTCAAAAGGATATATATTATTAGATTAATAAATTTTAGACAAAATAGCAATTGGCTCTAAGAAATCTACCATATGATAAAGTAAAAATATTTTTTCATAGGTATTTAATCTTTTATATAAAGATTTTGCTTTATATCTTGACTCTGAATCAAAATTGTTTATTGTTTATGACATATCATTTAATATAATTAATAATCCTGGAAGATTTTATTTTAAATTTTTCAACACATTGAATCGTGATAGCCATCTGACATCAAATACTTTCAATATTTAATGAAATTTTAATGATTCTGAAATAAATCAATCCTAATTATAATAAAAAATCATTATAAAACTTATAATATCAATTAGATATTATTTTATTATGAATACTACTTTGTATAATAAATTATAAATAAAAATTTAATATAAATTTACTTTTAAATTCAAAATTCGTTTAGGTGAATGAGCAAAAAATTAATAAATTTCTTTAGCTAATTAATCTAACTAAATAAATTATACATATCCATCCTATTGAGTAAATAAATCCTTAGTACCTAAAGCTAATAAATGAGCAATGCAACCCATGTTTTATATGTAAGAACATTATTATTTTAAATAACTTATTACTCCACCACTTTCACCAATCATTACATTTGCATTATCAGAAGCAAACCCTATCATATTTTTTATTAAAATATTATTTTTTCCCAAATAATTAAGTAATTCTTAAGCTATATATTTCGCATCACTTTATTTCATTTCAATTTCTGTTAAAAATTCGGTAACAATTTTCCAGTCTTTAATATCAAAATATTTTACATATATAAGCAAAATTTTATCTTTACTAAGATCAGTGGATTCGTCAATTAAAATTGAGTAATACTAACTATTACGAATTCTGTTAAATTATTCTTTTTGAATTTATGAGGATAATAATTATAGAACTTCATAAAACCCATATTTACTTTAATATAATTCATCTTTAGTAATAAGACCTTTACATTCTTTTATCAATATGCACATTTTCTTGAATTTTATGTTGTCAATATTTTCTTAAATCATGATGAATTAAGCTATCTTGAATAGGTTGAGAAATGGTTTAGCCGAATCTGACCATAATTTATTGAAACATTATTTAATGGGATTTTAAATTTAAGATTTATAATTTAAAATGACTAATTAATGTTTTTAGCTCTTAAAATGCTCATCTTTTAATCCAGAAATTTAAAATCTTTTTATTCCTTATTTATTATTATGTTTATTTCATTTTGTTTTTATATTTTACTAACTACATAATATACAATACATACAATTTAGATCAATATTATATTCTAGGAAAGGAAAATAATTTAGCCATTATTATTAAAATTTTCTGATTTTTTTGATTTTTTATTTTATAATTTATGAATCCTACTAGCTTTGCTACTACTAATCTCGTGATAAGATTTTCATATCAATTGATTGTTCTGAATCAGTAGATTGAGTATTGTTTTCTTCTTATTACTATTGTTTATTGTGTTCTTGCATTATTATATAAATATTATTTTAAATTTGTTAATTTAATTATTAATAATAAAGTTAATAATACTATTATGTTTATAATTTCAAATATTTATTCAGCATATATAATATATTACTTATGATTTGTATTCTTATATCATTAATTATTTATTATTAAAAATTAAAATTGATAAATATTTATTTTCTGAGGATCGGTTCAATATTTTTTTTTTCCGGTCCCAATTATATGGTTCGGAATCACTGAATCTGATTATTCACTTGAAGCAGTTTCTTATTATTAATTCTAAATTTTCTCCATATTATTATTGATAATTAAATTAATAATGAATAAATTATTAATATATTAATATACATATATTTAAAATGTTTATTTAATAACATATTTAGTATTGATTAATATATATACCGTATAAATATAATATATATATACTATTTATCTACTATATTTTTTAAAGGATCCCTCAATAATTTTAAAAAATGGTCCATTTTTAAAGAAAACCGGTTTTTCCGGTCAAAGATTTACCCTTCAAAAACACTGGAATTATTAAAATTAAATCATGTTAAAGTTAATGAATATCATACAAGTTCATATTCTATTGATAAAATTATTAATGCAATTTACTTAGCCTATAGATAACCAGATATAAATGAAATGTAAAAAGCAGAAAGTAGAGGAATCTAAGTAGATGTTTGGTAGGACATTGTATTATATTACATGAAATGCTAATTATAATAACTAGCTATTTTGATCAACATAATAAACTACGTGAGCAATATATATAATTATCTTAATTATTAGAAAGAAATGTAACAGGTAAATATGTTTATGAAAATGTTAAAGAATAATTGATAAGAGTTAATCTTCTAAATAAGGTATGTTTTGCTTGCACTGATGAAGAACCAGCAATGGCAAGCTAAATAGGAGATATAAGCTTTTGTGCAAGTTTAATGAATTAAAATAAATATTGTTTGTCAGCAGTATGCATAAATCATTCTGAAGATACTACTGGTTTAAGTAAGACATGTTTATAGAATTGTAAATAGACTGAGCTAATATAAATTATAAAAGCCTACCGAAATTAGATGGTTCTCTTATTTTAATTGTGTTAATAGTATTATTAATAATTTACCAGAAATTTTAGAATCCTTAGATAAAATTATTAACAATATAAGTTAATTTGAATTTAATGGACCTTAAATAAAATAAGCCATCTCATTTCAAGAACAATTATAATGATTTGATATCCTATTTTGGTTAATTATTAAATACCACCCCTGATATAGGCCACCCCTGTTAATGATCACCCTTTCCGAAAATTTTATTCCACCCTTAATACTTTTAATAATGGCCACCCCTGATCTATATTACCCCATATAACAGTTACCCCTTTTAATCATCACCCCCACTAATTGTATAGATTATTTATTTTTATCCACAATTTATATTAGTTACCCCTTTTAATTATCACCCATACACATTGCATATATCTATATATTTATTGGACTATTTTATTTGTAATCACAAAACTTCCCCGAATTATACTAAATAATTAATTAAAATAATAGACATAATGATACAAGTGAAATTATACTTTAATTTTTAAAGTAAATATATTTTATTCTTTTTTATTATTATTATTATGAATTATTTAATTATTTATTTATTTCATTTCTTTGTTTTAAAAGAATTTATGACAATTGACAAGCATTCATATTTTTATTTCATATTTGAGTATTAACCAACTACTATAGTCAATTTAAATGGAAATTTTCAATTTTATTTGTTTTACAATATCACGTTAATTAAATTTTCTATAAAATTACACACTATAATATAGTTATTTTTAATAGAAATTTCAAATTTTATTGATATATGAAATATAAGTGAAAAAAAAATATTATGAGTTATTTAGAAGTTTTATATTTTATCTTATTGAATAATGCACAAAAAATAATATTTTATAATATTATTTTGAATGAGATATCTACCTGCAATTGGCTGCTCTTGCTATTTACCATTATTTCCAATCGAAAATTATTAAAATTATTAGCTCAGCTCATTTAGGTCGTTTTGGGAGTGTTAAACTCAACCTTTTTATATAAAAATTAATAAATTGTTATTTTTAAATATATGTATGATACTAAGAATAAATATTTTCTTATTATTAGCTTAAGTCAATTCGGCCATTTTTAAATTTTGTTGATAAGATATTTTTTATTAAATTAAAATTTTTAATCAAATATTTAGATATTAATAATTATTATGTGTATTAGACTGATTATCACCTGACTGATTATATAAAAATATATAGACATTTAATAAAATTAAGGTTTGCATATAGTGATATTAATGTTTATATATTTATTAGTTTAAATATAAATAATATGATATGATCAAATATGAAATAAAAATATGAATGCTTGTCATAAAATCTCTTAAAACAAAGAAATAAAATAATTAAATAACTCATAATAATAATAATAATAAATATAATATATTTACCGTAAAAATTAAAGTATAATTTCATTTGTATCATTATTTTAATTTATGAAGAGGTTGAAATATTAATTATTTATTTGTATAATTCGGCAAATTTTGCCATTATAAATAATTTAGTCCAATAAATAATTAATTTTCATTAAATTGTTATCTTTTATATTAAAAATTTTAATTATAATTCAGAACTAATTTTACTAATATAATAATTATTCTTACATATGGATATTACACTAATTATTATTGGTATAGTGCAAGCTATTACCTTAGGACAATTTATACTTATTTACAAATGAGATTTAAATATTAAATATCAATTCATCAAATAATTCATGGCATGTGGTATCAATTAATAAGCACATATTTTCATATTTTATATTTTTAGATAGCAATAATTTATTTAACAATAATATATAGATATAAATATCATATAATAAATATATTATTTTGTCTTATATCAATAGATCATCATTCAATTTAGAGCTAAACTAATTATTTTTATAAATGAAAATTTTAATTAATTAAATCTGTAGTGATATGTAAATCAAAATATCTATATAATAATTAATAATTGTGTAAGTGCGTGATTGTGTGCGGGGATACATATAATCTCCTTTCTTCAATCAAACCCTTTCTCAAATGTTTAAGGTTTAAAAATAAAAATTATATTTTTATGTATGGCAATATATCATATAAATTGGGTAAATTATAAATAAATATCAAGACTAGTACTAAATAATAATATATTTCAGGAATGATAATGTATAGGAGTAGCCGATATATAATAAGGATAGATATCAAAATAAATAAATAAAGACTAAGAGAAGCGGGGATAATATAAAGGTGTAATTTATGTAAAGAAGTGAGATATTATAGGGGTAAAATCAATAATATATAGAAATATACAATGCATAGGGGTGATAATTTAAGTATAAAGGGTAGAATAAAATTTTCAGAAGGGGTGATCATTAACAGGGGTGTTTAATAATAATTAACCCTTATTTTGGCACCACCTTTTAAGAGATATCTTATTTTCAATGAAAAAAATGGTAAAAACCATTTAGAAAAATTTAATGACAATTGATTAAGTAGAAGATATGGTAGTAGACGATCATGATTCTCTCAAAAAATGATTGCAGTTGATTGAATTATATTGCATTCAATTGCAATCAATTGCAAACAATCATAATATAATGCAAATAAATGCAATTGATTGAAATTGAATGCATTTATATATTATTAAATTGCAATTAATACCAATTATATTTTATTTAGTTATCAATTAATTGCCTACAATTAAATGATCATGATTTAATCATGATCAATAATTTTAAATTGCTGCAAAAACTATTAGAACGATTTATAATTACAATTAATTAAATTTAATTGAATTCGATTGCATTCAATTGCAATCAATTGCAAACAATCGTAATATAATGCAAATAAATGCAATTGATTGAAATTGAGTGCATTTATATATTATTAAATTGCAATTAATACCAATTATACTTTATTTAGTTATCAATTAATTGCACATTATTGATATGGATGATTTCTAAATTCTGTAAATATATTTATATATACAGCAATTCAATAATTATTAAATAAAAATAAAATATAATTTATAATAAGCATTTCATACATTATTACTATCAAAGTGTAAATACGTCAAAAGCTAATTATATCTTGCATCTATAGTTTTGTATTCTTATTCGAATAAAAAATGAGATATATACTAATTAAAATATGTTCTAGGATTAAATTTTTTAAATAATTTTAAAGATCGCCACATCTATAATATATTAATATTAATATTTATCAATTATGAAAAATTACTCTTTCAATCGTATTAGAATGTATTGAGGAATCATATTCATTTACAAAATATCTTTTATGATTTACGCTTAAGTGAATATATCCATATTATTCTAATTTTGATAAGTTGTTTTAATTATCAAAATAAGCTCCCCAACGATCACTTATAATAGTGGAACCTTACTAAATGTGGTTTAGAATAATAGCTAACTTTTAATTATACATAAAAAATATATTTTATATATTTAATTATTAATGGAATTTATATTATTATATAGATATTTTTAATAATAATTAATTATTGATTAAATTTTAATCAGCATTAATAAAAATGCCAATAAAATATCAAATAAATTATATAATATTATTATACAATATATCTTACTAAAGTTTCTTCCCTTCGATTCGGAACTATAAAACAAAGTTTTTCTTTTGTTTATCTGCATATTATACGAAAGATCCAAAAATGTTATATAATTTACCTTCCTCTATGATTTTTGGATTATTTAATTTTATCAAATAGTGTTTCGTCTATTTCAATAATTCCTGATAACTAAATATTTTTTATTTTATTTTAATAGACTTTATCAATTATCTTCCTAACATAAGATACTAATTTTCTAATAGTTTATATGTGTAGCTAATTAAATTTAGTATTAGTGTATATCAATTATTATATTTCTTTTGGTGTGAAATCAAGTAGAAACCAAATTATTATAGCATTGAAGAGATCATAATTAATATCAAATTTTTCGAAAATAGAACCAGCTCTTAATGCTTTTCTTTGCTTGCAATTTGAACATTAATAGCGAGATTCCCAAATATGAGTATAATATTTCTCTTCATTCATTTCTTTTTAGCAATTATTACACCATTTATTATTGTTCAAAAGTCCAATTTCTTTATAGATATCATAAACTTATTATGATGATAAGGAAATGTCAGGATGATATTATTTCTACATTTTGAAAGTATTAATATGCTATTATAATTTAAATAAAATATTAAACAAAATATATACTTAAAATATTTCAAATATTTTATTACCCGGAATAATACTAATTTGAAAATATTATAATAAATCAATAATGCCTAGAAAAGCTTAAAAAGAAAAAATCTAATAAAAATAATAAGAAAAACAAAAACAAGAAATAAAAGAAGAAATGACATTATAAAATAGAAAATTGAAAATTGAAAAGGTCGGTTATTCTGAAGATTAATAATCAATTGCTTATGAAAAAGTCATTAAACCTATATTAGACAAAATATTGACAACTGCGCAATGGGTTTTATCTCCAGATTTTTGGTGCATAGGACCTTAATCTTTTCGAAAGACCTTAAATAGCTTAGATTATATAACATATCAGAAAAGTTAAATAATAGGGGACAAAAGGAAAAACAATAGATAAAACAATAACTAATCTCCTCAAATTCATATGCTTGTTGCATAAGGCTTAAAGAAAATTGGCTTAGAATACGGTTATTACAATAAAAAGGATAATAGTATCGCTGTAATTGCCCTAGATTATTAAACAGTTGAAAACCTTCTAAAATAGGAGTCAAGAGGTAAATAATTGAATAAAACTGAAAATAAATTAAATCCAGTTTAAAAGAAGTAATAAACTAATAAAGTGAATAATAACTAATAAGATGAAATAGTTTCATTTGCAGAATAGCAAATTGAAGATATTGAGGATGAAATGATTAATGAAGAAAGCGGCGAATCATCTAAAACAGATGTAGATTAAGAAGTAAAAAAAATATAATCTGAGCAATAATAACTACAAAAAAACTAAAAATATTAAGGTATTGTTTTTCATTTAATTACTTAATTAAGAAAAATTATTAATTATTTCTATATTATAGATGATGGTTAAATGGAAGAAGAAAAAATAGTAAATTAAAAATAAAATTATAATAATTGGCAATAATAAATTAGATAATAATAATTTTAATAATAGTAAAACAGACTTTATTAGGATTAATATGAGCAATAATAATTCTATGATTGGAAAATGTAAAACGAATAGTAATTTCAAAAATAATAATACTCTTAACCCTAATATTATTACTAATAACCTCAAATTTAGCCAATTTATTAACCACGATAATATTTTAGATAAAATGAAGTTGGCCAGTAAATCCAAAATAATTAAGTTTAATAATTAAAGTAATAGGTACTAACTTTGAATAAGGAATTGAAATTAGAACAAATTAAAAATTAAAAATTAGCAGTCGGATTATAAAATATTAAAGATAAAGTTTTATAATAAGGTTAGGTTGAGATTAATGATAAAAAATAAAAATAGAAAGAAAAGAAAAAATATGAATAATTAAAATATCAATAAAAGAAATAGTAATAATAAAATAATTAGAAAAATTAGAATATCAAAAGTAACAATTATATACAAGTATTTATTAATATACTATTGTATTATTATTTATAAATAGATGATTGTGATGATCTTGAGAATGAATTTAATTAAGAAGATGTGTTATTTTGAGAAAGAAATTTACTATATGATATAATATAATATAATGGTGAAAAATAATGAATAATAAATTTAAATTTAATATATATTGTATTCATTATTATTTATGGTGTTTTTATATTGAAATTTCAATTAATAGTTAAATTTTATAACTTTCAATTTACTAAATGAATGGATAATCACTAAATATTGCAGAATAAATTTTTTTCTATATCCTTTATACTTTGTATAATAAATGTAGATATTTTTGAAATACCTTGAATCATTAAAACTACAATTATAAAGTAATATGTATATTGATTAATTACAATATATTCTTTTATAGCATGCAAAGTAGTTTATAAACTATCCTAACAAATTAATCAATATTAAATTCATTCAAAATCACTCATGATTTTATATTATTTATATTTTATAAATACATCCTTATAAAAAAATACAAAATATACACATTTGCCTGCATTTACTAAATAAAATTTTAGATTTATTAATTAATATATCACTTAATCCCACATGCTTAATCCTCACAACTACCTCTCATTTTTTTGCGACTTTAGCCTTTTTAGCACCAGCTTTTTTAGTTTTTTACATGGTCTTACATTTCTTGGTAATCTTTATTTACCTACAGATCTCGTTTTTTTTTTAAGTTAGAGCTGCAGTTAAGTTATAGTTTTAGTACGTTTAATATTTAGCTCTGATTTGTTTGTAACCTTTTTCGTTTTTTTAATTTTCTTTTTGAATAGGGGGGCCTTTGTAATCTTTTTTGGACCTTTCACCTTTTTACCTTCTCTTTTTGCCATATTTAATTTGTGATGCTTTTTTTTAGTAGGAATTACGTAATTGTATTTATTTTAAATAAATACATCCTATAAATATATAATAAAATTATTAAGTATTAAATTATCATAATACATTGAATGTGATATTTTAAATAGTACTTGAAACCTTGGTAAATTATTATTATTCACTATTTTTATAATCTTTATTTTAATGACCTATATAATTAAATTGATAATTTCAAATTGTAATTGATATTAAATTATTATTATTAAAAAATAACAAAATTCCTTTTAATTTTACTATTTATAGCTTTTTAAATAGAATTCTTAATTCTAATTTCAATTTAAATATCAAATAGTAAAATAAAATAAAAATAAATAAATATTTATTTAAATAATTAATAAACTATATTTTTTATGGAAATACGCTATAAAATAGTTGATTTCATTACTTTCTAACCCCATATTTTAATTCATAATTTTTATGTTTAATATTTTATGTATAAAATCAAAGTATGATAAAGATAATATTATTTTGAATTGATTTATATTGATAAATTTACTATATTATCTGATAGTTACTTATAAGCTCACATCTTATATATGTGTTTATTAGAATAAAATATTATAAATACTAACTGTAATTTTTATAGCTTTGATAGGGCATTATTAATTCAAAAATTTTAGTTTTACTCTCATATTCATAAAGAATATAATATATTTAGCAATTTTATTCTTATTTAGTATTTTATTAGATAATGCGTTATATATAATGAATCATAATTAATAAGAATTAGTCTAATTATTAATATATATCATATATACATTAAATTCAGCATTAAAATTCTTAATTATTAATTTACCCCCCCCTCTCCAATTAAGGCCTACTTTAA
>Ga0194126_10011444_pt1 | contig 11409 bp, 9 predicted proteins | sample TA2KigC150mmetaG_FD_148641 | JGI IMG/M metagenome (GOLD analysis project Ga0194126, IMG submission 148641) | Freshwater microbial communities from Lake Tanganyika, Tanzania - TA2015035 Kigoma Deep Cast 150m | ecosystem: Environmental > Aquatic > Freshwater > Lake | place: Tanzania: Lake...
CAAAAATATAAAATATTATGAATTAAAATAAATTGAAGGCGAAGAAATAAAAGAAAGGAAATGCAATGTATGAAGTTATAATGCCAAAGCTTGGTCTTACCATGGAAACAGGGGTAATTGAGAAATGGCTTAAAAAAGAAGGAGATAAGGTTGAAAGCGGGGAAGTGCTTTTTGAGGTAATGACCGATAAAGTTTCCCTGGAGGTTGAAGCATATAATTCAGGCATATTAAGAAAAATCCTAAGAAATGAGGGCGAGGAAGTGCCCGTAACGGAAGTTATTGCATTTATAGGGGAGGCTGATGAACAAATACCTTCAGCGCCAGCATCTGCTCAAAAGACGGCGGAAGCTGCCCAGGTTGCTGAAGAAGCGCCAATAGTTTCCGGGCCTGCTGCAAGTGTTGCAGATATACAAGCATCCCAGGAAGCTGACTCTTCCTCAATTAAAATAAGCCCCCTTGCAAGAAATATTGCAGCTTCTAAAGGTATTGATATAACTAAAATCAAGGGTACAGGGCCAGGCGGCAGGATTGTTAAGGAAGATGTCGAGAATTACACAGAAAGCATTTCATCAGAGGCGCCTGCTTCACAGGATGTCCAGCAAGCCGGAAGAATTAAAATCAGCCCCCTTGCAAGAAGCCTTGCAAAAGAGCACGGTATTGATTATACAAAAGAGCCAATAAAAGGCACCGGCCCGGATGGCAGGATTGTAAAAGAGGACATTGTCGCTTATGCAGAGTCCATGAAATCAAGCCCTGCTGCGCCCAAAGCGGCGTCTATGCCCCCAGTTTCAATTCCAATGCAGGCAGCTAAAGTTAAGTCTACAGTACCATTAAAGGGCATAAGGAAAGTAATAGCTGAGCGCCTTACATATGCAAAGCAGACAATCCCACATATTATACCAACAGCAGTTATGGATGTTAGCGCCCTTGTTGCGCTGCGGGATAAAATAAAGGACAGGGTAAAAGCAGTATATGGGGCAAGTATTACTTATACGGATTTTATAACAAAGGCATGCGCAATTGTTCTTGCCGAGCAACCGGTAATAAATGCATCGCTTCAGGATAATAACCATATTATATATGAAGATGTAAATATTGGGCTTGGCGTTGCAATAGAAGCAGGGCTTATTGTGCCAACAATTTACGGGGCAGACAAATTAAGCCTTTTTGATATTGCAAAAAAAAGGGTTGAGCTAATTGAAAAGGCAAAGGCATCAAAGCTGTCAATGGAGGAAATATCAAACGGCACATTTACAATATCTAATCTCGGCATGTTTGGCATAAGGAATTTCACTGCAATAATTAATCCCCCCCAGGGAGCAATACTTATGGTCGGTGAAATCTATAAAGCTCCTGCAGTAATTGATGACAAGATTGAGGTAAGGCATCAGATGGAAATCTCAATAGCAGTTGACCACAGGATAATTGACGGCGCAGACGCGGCAAGATATCTTATGAGGTTAAGGGAGATAATAGAAAACCCTGAGTTTTTGCTTATATAGGATATATATAAATGGAGCAGACGGATTAAAAAAACTGCTCCATTATCTTAAAGCTATTTCCTTTTTATCTGTAAAATGTCTTAATAACGAGCAAGATAATATTCGGAATTTGCCAGCAGTATTTTTTTGTTAACTGCATTTATATAGAATCATGATTGACAATGTATCAAGGTATTGGTATATTTAAAGTGGTATAACCAGTATAACGGTATACCATAATTATATTAAATAAATGTTATAAGGAGCAATATGGAAATCGCAAATCGTATGAAAAATCTTGGAATAGAAAATGCATTTAAAGTTTTAGGTGAAGTAAACAAGCTTCGTTTACAGGGAAGGGACATAATAAGCTTTGGACTGGGTGAACCTGATTTTGACACGCCTCAAAATATAAAAGATTCAGCAATAAAAGCAATAAGTAACAATTTTACCCATTACAGTCCGTCAATAGGCATCTTGCCTTTAAGGGAAGAAATTGCAAAGTATATCTCAAAAACAAGGAATATTGAAGTTGACCCGGATGAAGTGGTTGTAACTCCCGGCGGCAAGCCCGTAATATATTATGCGTTTTTATGCCTGGTAAATGAGGGAGATGAAGTAATCTATCCAAATCCCGGATATCCTATTTATGAATCAATCGCTAACTTTATCGGGGCTAAAGCAGTTCCGCTTCCGGTTCTTGAGGAAAGAAACTTCAGCATAGATGCTCAGTATCTTAAGAAAATAATAACGCCCAAAACTAAAATGATAGTCTTAAATTCTCCTCAGAATCCAACAGGAGGCATGATTGAAAACCAGGATTTAAAAGAAATTGCAGATCTTGCAATAAAGCACAATCTTATTGTTCTTTCAGATGAAGTGTACAGTGAAATTGTATTTGACGGAAGCTTCTCCAGCATTTCTTCCTTTCCTGGCATGAAAGAAAGAACAATAATACTTGACGGCATGTCTAAAACATATGCAATGACAGGGTGGCGCATAGGTTACGGGATTTTTCCAAAAGATGTTGCCGGGCAAATTGCAAATCTTGTTAATAATACAGTATCCTGCACAGCCACTTTCACGCAAATGGCCGCAATAGAAGCTTTGAATGGACCCCAGGATGATGTAATAAAGATGGTTGGCAGATTTAGAGATAGGAGCAAACTCATTGTTGACGGGCTTAATGATATAGAGGGGATTAAATGTTTAAAACCAAGAGGGGCTTTTTATGTATTTCCAAATGTTACGCAGGCCTGCAAAAATCTTAATATGGCTGATTCATCAGAATTCCAGCAATACCTGTTAGACAAGGGAAATGTTGCCGTGCTTCCGCGCTCATCATTCGGGATAAAAAATGAAGGCGAAACAGAAGAATATATAAGATTATCATATGCAACAGGAGAAAAAGAAATAATCGAAGGTTTAAAAAGAATCAAAAAAGCAATTGAGGGTTAAATATTTTAAGGAGGAGTAGTCTTGGTTTTGGTTAATTTTAATATAAAAATTCAGCAGAAAGATTTTTCTATATCAGAACTTGAGGAAATCTCAAAATTAATGAGGGCATATGCAATTACTGCAATATCCTACGCTAAAAGCGGCCATACTGGTGGGGTAATGTCAATAATAGATATAGCCGCTGTCCTTTATTTTAAAGTAGCAAAACATGACCCTGCAAACCCTGGCTGGGAAGACAGGGACAGGATTTTCTGGTCGTCAGGCCACAAGGCTCCTGCGCTTTATGCAGCTTTGGGTCTTGCAGGATATTTTGATATTAATGATATTGTAAAGCTGAGGCGGTTTGGGTCAGGGTTTGAAGGGCATCCAAACAGGTTCAATCTTCCCGGCATAGAAGCTTCTTCAGGCTCTCTTGGCCAGGGTCTTGGCCTTTCAGTAGGTTCTGCAATCAATGCAAAAATTGAAAAAAAGGATTACAGGGTTTTCTGTATCCTGGGTGATGGTGAACTCAATGAAGGAAGTGTATGGGAAGCCGCAATGTCGGCAAGCCACTACAGGCTTGACAATCTTACAGCAATAATTGACAGAAACGGCCTTCAGATTGACGGAAAGACTTCTGATGTAATGGAGATAGAGCCATTAAAAGAAAAGTGGATATCTTTTGGATGGGATGCCATAGAATGCGATGGCCATGATATCAAAGATTTAATAAATGCTTTTAAACCGGAGAATAAAAAAAATAGCAGGCCATCTGTAATTATAGCAAACACTGTAAAGGGTAAAAGCATTTCTTTTGCTGAAAACGTTTGTGCCTATCATGGAATTGCACCAAAAGGGGGCATAGAAGGTGCTGAGTCACTGGATCAGGCGCTCAGTGATATTGGCTGCAGTATTTTTTCTGAGGATAAAGTAAAAAATTTAAATAAAATTGTTAAAGAATACCAGGAAGTTACAGATAAAAAAATTGAAAGCCTTGTGCCGAAATACTCCAGAAATTATTTCTGGAACAGCAGTGATATGATGAAGGTAAATATGGTTGCAAACAGAGCCGGATTTGGAAAAGGGTTGGAAAAAGCAGGTGCTGACCCAAGAGTCGTGGCACTTGGCGCAGATATAACTGATTCAATAAAGATTAGCGATTTTTATATAAATAACCCTGAAAGAAAAGCAAGATTCTTTTCTATGGGTATAGCTGAGCAGAATATGACTACTGTTGCCGCAGGACTTGCAAAAGAAGGCAAGATTCCTTTTATTGGTTCTTATGGTGTATTTATAACAGGCAGGAACTGGGATCAGTTAAGAACAACTGTTTGCTACAACAATTACAATGTAAAAATCGTGGATGCCCACGGAGGAATTTCAGTCGGTCCGGATGGAGCCACCCACCAGGCTCTTGAAGATATATCCAATCTTTATTATCTTCCCAACATGCAGATAATTGTCCCTGCAGACTCTATTGAAGCTGAAAAAGCAACACTGGCTTTAAAAGAAATAAATGGTCCTGTATCAATTAGGCTTGCCCGGGAGGCTACACCTTTAATATCTGATGTTGAAAGTGTTTTTGAATATGGCAAAGCAAATGTTATAAGATACAGGAAAGAAATGCCTGATTTTAAAGATGCTTTTGAAATAATTACATCAGGTGACTATAAATCAGAAAATGAAGATATTTCAATAATAGGTTGCGGACCAATTATTGTTGAGGCTATGAGGGCATCTTATATATTAAAAGAGGAATTCGGCATAGAAACAAGGGTAATTAATATGCATACGCTAAAACCAATGGATAAAGATGCGATTATTAAAGCTGTTAATGAAACCGGAAAAATTATAACTGTTGAAGAGCATCAGGTTGGAGGATTTGGAAATATAGTTGCAGGAATAGTAATGGAAAATAAAAACTTTGCTGTTCCGGCAATATTGAAGATGATTGGCATCAAAGACAGATTCGGGGAATCCGGGCAGCCCTGGGAACTTATGAAGGTATTTGGCCTTACTGCTGAGTTTATTGTTAAAGACGCAATCAGTATTCTACAAATTAAAAAAACATGAAAGGCTGAAACAATATTTTTATTGATAGATATAATAATATGTATATATCAATAAAAAGCGAAGTATATTAATTAATAAAAAAATTAATCATTTAAATTATGGATTTTCTTGAAAAAATAAAGCCAATAGAGAAATTTATTCTTATAGACCAGGTGATAGCAAAAATTGCCACACTTATTGAAAATGGAGATTTAAAACCCGGCGATATTTTACCTGGAGAAAGGATTTTATCTGAGCGATTAGGCATAAGCAGAACGTCATTGCGTCAGGCGCTTAAAGCTTTAAATGTGCTTGGAGTTCTTGATATTGTACCGGGAAGAAAGACATATATTAAAAAATCTTTTACAGATATACTGGTCAATCCATTCAGATTTATAAAAGCAGTACATGCTATAAAAATAGAAGAGATATTTGAAGCAAGGCGCATACTGGAAGAAGGAATTGTTGAAATAGCTGCAAAAAAAGCAAAAGGTCATGATATAAGTGAATTAAAAAAATATATTGAAATGGCAGAAAATGATTTGGAGAATAAAAGCGAATTTATGTATGCAGAATTCATGTTTCACCAGTATATATTTGAAATTTCAGATAATAAAATATTGACAGCAGTAATGCATTCAGTAAATGATTTGCTAATAGTCCTGGAGAAGTATGAAAAGGATTATCTGACAATTGATGACCGCAAGAAGTCTTTTGTGCAGCATGTCGATATATATAATGCAATAAAAGACAATAATATTCAAGATGCAAGGCTGGCGATGCATAAACATCTGGATACTATGGAATCCAGGCTTTCCAAATTGGAAAATTCCTGAGGTGATAAATAGCTTTTATTTTTTCATTAATTAAATATTAGGAATAAAATGCTATGTTTATGATATTGTTAATAGACATTCAATAAGCTATTATTATGCCTACATGAAAGATGAAGTTACAAAAATTAATCTTTTCTGCATCAACTGCAATGAGGAAACGCCTCATACTGTAAAATATATAGGCAGTTACCTGCGAAGTGTTGTTTGCGATGAGTGTACAAAAAAAATAGAGATAGACAGAAGGCACCTACGTACTGTTTTTGCTGAAGATTTTATTGACAGGATACTTACAAAGCCCCACAGGATGACAGAAGATATGAAGAAGGCTTTTGCAACTCTTACCCCATTTTTCCCCAAGCGTCTTATAAGGGAACCGCTCCAGGTTTTAAGAGACATTTATGAGGTGCTGAAGAAAGATACTTCAAAAGAGGAAAAAATTAAAAAACTAAACCCTGGAAAAACATTATCAAATAAAAAACCAGGCAGCAAGGACAGTGAAAAATAAGCCTGCCCTAAACAGGAATTTCACATATTTTAATCCCAAAAACACTTTTAAAGCTTTCAATTATATTGTTTTTAACTTCAGCCAGGGGCATATTTCTCCCTGTTATCTCCAGCAGTGATGTCTGGGGGTAATCATTGAGGCCGCATGCAATAATATTTTTATAATAATCAAGGTTAACACTTACATTAAATGAAAAGCCATGTATTGATACCCATTTTTTAACATGCAACCCCACAGATGCTATTTTGCCTTTTTCAGTAAATACCCCCCTTAATTTATCAATCCTGGAGCCTTTTACGCCATATAAAGAAAGCACTGATATTATGACTTCCTCAAGATTGTAAACAAATGTGGTCAAATCACTGCCGAATTTTTTCAGGTTAAATATTGTATAGCAAACAATCTGTCCCGGGCCATGAAAAGTAACATCCCCTCCACGGTTTGACTGAACCAGTTCAATGCCCTGCTCTTCAAGAGAATCAAAACCGGCAATAATATTGTCCCGCTTTCTGTTGTTTCCAATGGTAATTACTGGTTTATGCTCAAGCATTAAAATAACCCCGGAAATACCTGATTCTTTGATGAGCTCAAAAAGCTGCGTCTGGATCTGATAAGCATTTTCATACCCGATTAGCCCAAGATCATAAAATGCAACAGCGCCAGGCGAAGAATCAAGGGAAAAAACTTTTAAGCTGCATAATATTTTTTTGCTTAAAGTGTTGTAATTAAAATCATCCATATTATAATTTCTTGGACATATTAAATTAAACATAAAAAGAAACAATAAAATATTAACCGATAGTATAGCAGTAAATATCAGTTATTGTGAATATGAAAAAAGGACGGTTCCCTTTTTTCATGCTTTTTTCTGATTTGTGCAAAGAGAAAGGAATGGTTATAAAAATGGACATAAAGAATGCAGATCTTGCAGTGCTTGGCGGGGGTCCCGGGGGTTATGTTGGGGCAATAAGGGCATCCAGGCTTGGATTAAAGACAATAGTAATTGAAAAAGAACATTTAGGAGGTACATGCCTTAACTGGGGCTGCATACCCACTAAGGCGCTTTTTTATGTCGCTGAAAAAATAGAGGAAATAAAAAACTCAGGTATTTTTGGCATAAACTCTGAATTTAAGGGCCTTGACTTTGAAAAAGCCATGGAAAGGAAGGACCAGGTTGTTTCAGCGCAGCGACAGGGCATTGCATATCATTTTAAGAAAAATAATATAGAGCTTATTAAAGGCAGCGGCAGGATTATTGATGCAAATACAATAGAGGCTGTAATGGAGAATGGTGGCACAGTTACAGTTAAAGCCAAAAACATAATGATAGCCACAGGCGCTGTTGCCGGCAGTGTCCCCCCATTTATACTGGATGGGGAAGGCATAATTGACAATACAGGCATTCTTTCACTTAAGCAAATACCAGGATCGCTTCTTATTGTAGGCGGAGGAGTTATCGGTTCTGAATTTGCAAATATTTTTAACTGTTTTGGCAGCAAGGTTACAATAGTTGAAATTTTGCCCCGTATATTATCAACTGAAGATATAGAGGTTTCAAAAACTATAACTAAAGTTTTTGAGAAAAAAGGCATAAAAATACTGGCCGGTGCAGTGGCGCAAGAGGTAAAAAAATCAGGAAGCGGTTTTGTTTGCATGCTTAAAGACGGCCAGGAAATAAATGCTGACAAAATACTTGTTTCAGTTGGAAGAAAGCCGCTATCTTCAGACATAGGTCTTGAAAATGCAGGTATTGAAACAGATGATAAAGGCTTTATCAAGGTGGATAAAAAGCTAAGGACCAGTGTCTTTAATATTTATGCTGTAGGGGATGTTATTGGAGGCCTGCAGCTTGCGCATGTAGCGTCCACAGAAGGAATAATTGCTGCAGAAAATATTGCCGGCAAAGATAAATCCATGGACTACAGGGTAATACCCTGGGCAGTGTTTACATCTCCTGAAATCGGCACAGTCGGCTTAAATGAGGAGCAGGCAAAAGCTGCAGGATACAATGTAAGCTGTGGCAAATTCCCATTCAGCAACAGCGGCAAAGCTTTTATAACCGGAGAAACTGAAGGATTTGTAAAGATAGTTACGGACAAAGACACAGGAGAAATACTTGGAGCGCAAATGGTGGGCCCAAGATGCAGTGATCTTGTTCACGAAATAGCTGTTGCAATGAAAGGTGAAGTAGTGGTTGATACACTTGCTGAAACTGTTCATTCACATCCGACATTATCTGAAGCCGTTATGGAGGCTGCAGAGGATTGTTTCGGACTGGCAACACACTTGAGCAAATGATTAAACTTGTAGTAACAGACGTTGACGGAACCCTGCTGGATAATGATACAAGATTGCCTGAATTAAACAGGCAAGCCTTGCTTGAATGCAAAAAAAGAAATATAGGAGTTATTCTTGCAACCGGCAAGACATTTCATGCGGTCAAACATCATATAGATTCACTTGAACTTGAGCTTCCCCAGATAGTAATGCACGGGGCCGCAGTAATTGATAAAGAGTCCAATCTAATTTATACGGTTAAAATAGATCCGTTACTTTATCTTGAAGTAATAGGGGCAATAAAAAAAAGAAATTACAAGCCTCTTGCAGCAAAGCTTGACGGATACATATATTATGACTGCTATGATGAAAAATTTTCAATTTTTGAACGTATTGATGAAAAATTATTTAAAACCGGCTGCCTTGAGGATAGCTCAATTGCAAAAAACTGTTCTTCTATTGCAGTAATTATAAATGAATCTGACCCGCTTGATGGATTTCTAAGAAAAAAATTTGCATCCAGGCTTCAGGTTGTGCGCTCAGGTGAATATTTTTTTGATGTTTTGAATCTTGATGCAACAAAGGGCAATGCATTGCATTACCTTTGCGAAAAGTTGAAAATAAAAAGAGATGAAATTGCTGTTTTTGGTGACAGCCCAAATGATTTGAGTATGTTTGATTATGCCGGTTTAAAAATTGCAGTCAAAAATTCCTATCCTGAAATACTGCAAAAAGCTGATATAATAACAGATGAAAACTATAATTGCGGCCTTGCTAAAGCTATATATAAATATATACTGGATTAAGTTTCCTATGCAAGATGGTGCTGGCAGGCGCTGCAAGTGCAAGAAATGAAGATTTGAATATACAGAATTTTTAGAAAAAAGATTAGTCCGGTTTTAACTTTTAAATTTAATAAAAACAGTCCGGTTTTAACTTTTAAATGACATTATATGAATTTTATATTGACAAAAAGTATTTTATTACTAAAATTATAATTACTGGATTAATAATCCGGTCGAGCGTGTTACACAAAGAGGCAACCTGCAAGGGTTGCTTTTTTGTTGTGTAGACATGATAAAACACTCTAATCTTAATATTATTATGGTATAATTAAAACAAGGGTGGCGGTAGCGGGAATTGGTCTTTCGTCAAATCCTGCTGGATTTGCTGCAGAGCCGCGGACTCCTTCGCCTACGCTTCAGTCCGTCCTTTCAATTCCCTTAAAACAATGCACTGCATTGTTTTTCCGCACCAATTTAATGATTTTATGCACTTATTGAGCTATAATACTTATTAGTGAAGGCGGACGGGAATTGAACCCGCACGAGCGTGTTACCACTCACTTGTTTGCGAAACAAGCACGTATGCCAATTCCGTCATACCGCCACACTGGTAATTATACATTAATATAGTATTAAAATATATAAATAATATAAATATTTACTCTACAGGAAAAAAATATTATAAACTACACAAAAAGATATTCGCGCCAGGAACTATTTTCCCCCATAGGCGAAAACGGCCAAAAAAAACTGGCTAAAAGCAGGGTTGCAATAATTGGCATTGGGGGCCTGGGCTCAGTCATTGCTAACAGCCTTGCAAGAGCCGGAGTTGGCTTTATAAGGATAGCAGACAGTGACAAACTGGATATTACGAACCTGCAAAGACAAATACTTTATGATGAAGAAGATCTTAAAAAAAATACTTCCAAGATTAAAATTGCTGCAGGTAAACTGGAAAAAATTAATTCCGGGATAACTATAGAAGCACTTGATATAAGAGTGGGTAGGGACAATATAAGTGAGATTATTAAAGATTCAGATATTGTCATTGACGGAACAGATAATTTTGAAACCCGCTTTATAATTAACCAGTTTTGCCTGGAAAAAGGCATACCCTGGATATATGGCAGTGTTGCTGCAAGTTATGGCATGGTCTTTAATATAATGCCAAAAAAATCCCCCTGCTTTAATTGCATATTCGGCAGCCTCCCGGAAAACTTTGTAGGAGAAAATTCCGGCAATGCAGGCATACTAAATACTGCAGTAAACGTTATTGCTTCAATCCAGGCAACAGAAGCCCTCAAGTACCTTACCGGACACCCTGGCTTAATGATAAATGAGCTTGCGGTTATAGATTTATGGAACTTTTCAATAGAGCTTATTGCTGTTGATAAAAGCGGCAAGGGAAAGTGCGCGGTTTGCAGTTATTAAGATAGAGATTCAGAGCAGTATTAAAGATAACCTAGCGTATCAGTGACAAGCTCCATTCCAAATTTCATATTTATTTATTTTTTTAAAATGGTATAATACGACATGCTTAGATTTCGATTGTTTTTAACAATTGAAAAGAAATTCTAATCAAACCTGTAAACTGCTTCAAGCAGGGGGCGATAGGTTTCGACGGGAATAGGTTGAGCTTGGATGGCAAGTCAAGTTCCAGAACTTGTAAAAACTGGGCTAAACATAAATGCTAATGAACCAAAGTTAGCTTTAGCAGCCTAATAAACTAAGCTGCTACGTCTGTTATGAGGGTTCCTGTACTTTATAACGGGCGACGATTTACAGGATACTTTTTAATGGTTTTTCTGTAGCTGTTAAAAGGGAAACTTTTACGGAATAGTTTTTTTGGACCCTGCCTGTTTGGTTTGAAAAAGCGAAAATTAAATACAGGCTAAGCTTGTAGAAGTCCTTGTGGCAATATTTTCGGACGCGGGTTCAATTCCCGCCGCCTCCACCAAATGTTTATATAGCTAAATTAATAAGTGGATTTAATAACAGTATGCGTAAAACAATGCAGTGCATTGTTTTAAGGGAAT
>Ga0194126_10011447_pt1 | contig 11406 bp, 10 predicted proteins | sample TA2KigC150mmetaG_FD_148641 | JGI IMG/M metagenome (GOLD analysis project Ga0194126, IMG submission 148641) | Freshwater microbial communities from Lake Tanganyika, Tanzania - TA2015035 Kigoma Deep Cast 150m | ecosystem: Environmental > Aquatic > Freshwater > Lake | place: Tanzania: Lake...
CAGTTAAAAACACGTTTAAACCTACGAGGTTTAATATGGCCCCCGGCTAATCCGCTCCCTCTCCGTCATGCACGACGCCGGACCCTTCTTTCGGCTTACGCACAATCACTCTTTTTAAAGTGACAAATTTATCTACCAACTCTTTATTATTCAGGTTATTCAGCTGCTTGAAGAGAAAATCAAATTTGGCCTCGATTTCCGCGGCGATCTTATCGCGCACATCCTCAGGCATGCCCATGATCTCTTTCTTAAACGGGCCAAGCGCTTTCTTGCGCGTTTTATAATAAAACTGCTCCTCGCTTTCGCCTTCTTTTCTTTCCGAGGCGGCATTTACTTTTAACCATTCATACATTCTTTCCTTAAGGCCCTTGGGGAAATGCAGGCTGTCAAACATCATATTCTGGAAACCCGTTGCCAAATGCACTTCACAGGCGCCTGATTCGGCAAACTTATGGAATGCCTCATCCGGCAGGGTGGATGCGCCGTGCTGCACAGCACCCGCTATGCCGTATTCTTTCCTGCCGATCTCCGAGATCACCTTTAAAACATCAAAATCAAGTTTTACCTGCGCGATCGTCCCGTCGGCAAGCACAACGCCGCCGTGGCTTGTGCCTGTCTGGACGCTGATTTTACTGATGCCGGTTTTTCCTTTGCGCAGCTTCTCTTTAAAACCCTCCATAAATGCGCGGAAATCCTCGGGTGTCGAGTTCTGATGCCCCACTTCGCCGATCTCCCCGCCCACCGATACTTCGATACCGCGCGGCTGTATTTTCCTGATAAACTGCGTAAGTTTTGCGCAGATCTCATAATTTAATTTCTGTTGTTTCTTTATGTCTTTCTTGGAAAGGTCGACCATAGTCGAAGAATCGATATCAATATTGTAGAAACCTGCCTCCACCGCGTCTTTTATAAGCGCTTGCAAAGTTTCTAATTCCTTTTCAGCGTTCTCGTTGTATTTTTTAAGATTAACCTGCGTGTGGTCTGCCTGGATAAAGACCGGCCCCTTGTAATCTTCTTTAATCGCCGCTGCAAGCACGACTGAAGCAAATTCAACCGGGATTTGCGCGGTGTACCCCATCTCTGATTTGGCGATCTCAAAAATAAAAGCGCCTGAGTTGTTCTTTTTGGCAACGCGGAATATTGCCCGCGCCAGGTCATAAGTCATGCTTCTTAAATTTATCGCCGGCACCGTAAAACCGCCGCATTCTCCGCGGCCCATTGCCATATAAAGCTCATGTATGCTTGAAGGATAAATACCTTTTTTATACGCAAGGCCGAGTATCTTTTTGCCAAGTTCGCTCTTTGCGTTTGCGTCGTCATTCATTATTAATTCAAAGGCAATTTGCTCCACATCTTGAGGCCGTCTTCCCATTTTTGTTGTCTCCTCTCTAGCTAAGGTCCCTGATTAATTGGCACATATGCATGATCTTCAGTTCTTTCTTCTGAATCGCCGTTTCAAAATCAACTAATGTGATCTTATTGCAACACAACCCGACTGCCTTATCGGTTTCGCCCTTTAATAAGCTGTCTACTGCGGCTTTACCTAAATTAAGGGCAAGGTCTCTGCTAAAAGCCGTTGGCCTGCCGCCTCTTTGCACATGGCCCAGGACTACTGCCCTTGTTTCAAGAGAGGTCATCTCGGTGATCTTTCTGCAAATATCTTCCGCATTGCCTGCGCCTTCGGCAACAACGATAATCCAGCTTATTTTTCCTTTTAGGTTGCCCTCAACAATATCCTGGCAGATCTCTTCCAGGTCAATTTTTCTCTCCGGGATCATTACCTCTTCACAGCCGCCTGCCAGGGCAACTGTAAGCGCGATAAAGCCGCAGTCCCTGCCCATAACCTCAACGACAAAGATCCTCTCCATGCTTGTTGCGGTATCGCGGATCTTATCTATCGCATCAAGGGCGGTATTAATAGCGGTATCTGCCCCGATAGTCACATCAATGCCGTTAACATCGTTATCAATGGATGCGGCAATGCCGATAGAGGGGACTTTAAAATTTTTATAAAACGCATGCGCCGCGGCAAAGCTGCCGTTTCCGCCTATGACTACCAGGCCGTCGATTGCGTATTTCTTTATAGTGTTGTATGCCCGCTCCTGGCCTTCTTTTAAGAAAAAATCCTGGCAGCGCGCTGTCTTTAATATGGTGCCGCCCTGGTTAATGATCCCCGATACAGAACGGTGGTCCATAACTTTTATATCTTCGTTAATAAGCCCCAGCCACCCGCGGGATACGCCCATTACCTCAAGGCCATTCTTTATCCCGTAACGGACGACAGAACGGATCGCCGGGTTCATCCCGGGAGCATCTCCCCCGGTAGTTAACACTGCTATTCTTTTCATAGATGCCTTCCGTTATATACCTTCAACCTGCATATCACGCGGATGCTCGACTATAAAATTATAAATGATCTCCTGCTTCTGCCGCGGGTCAAGCTCCAGTTCCCAGCGCCAAACGCCCTTTCTGTCTTTCCAGTCCTTATCTTTCGGCTCTAAACTCACCTCGCCCGTCTTTACCTTGATTTTATCGTTTTCCGAGACCGGCATTGCCTCAAACAATAATACCTTGATCTTCCTGTTCTTATAATTCTCAATGGTGATCTTGTATTTAAAGCTGGTCTTGCGCGTAGGCGAAGGTATGCCCGCTATCAAGACATCGTCGACTTTCTTTGTAATCTGTTCGCGCTTGACTTTTACGCTCTCATCTACGCCCAGATAAAGGTCAAATTCTTCCTGCGGCCCGATATTGTCAATACTGGATGAGCCGACAAAATCACCATCTAAGAATATATTGACCCTGCCCGCTAATAACTGCAGGCCGGGCGCATTCATAACCCTGCTGCCTAAGTATGCATTAGGCACTGCGCGCGGGAAAGTGGAATATTCAAAATCCGCCTTCAATACCTGCGTTGATACAGGCAGCTTATGCTCTGAGCCGTCGGATTTAATATTTGCTTTCTTGGGGAGCTTATAAACAACAGCTATGCCTTTTTCTTCTGCCTGCGCATATTTTTCTTCTTTTACTGCCGGAGCGCCGGAAGCCCGCGCTGCTCCATCAAGCTCATCTGTGTAAAATGCCTCATACTGCATTCCTATTTGGGACTTAGCCAATCCTTTATCAAAATGCCTCTTTTGCGGCATAAACGGCCTTAAAAACCACGGGGCCACATAAGGCATTCTTCCGCCTATGGCGGGCTTTGCCGTTGACAAAGAAACCTGCACGTCCTGCCAATCTTCGCCTGTTCTCTGGCTGAGTATGCCGTATGAAACAAGCTCAACTTCTGATTTTTCAAAATTTGCCCGGGCATCATATACCGGCGACCAATACGCCCCCTGTACTAAATAGGAAACGCTTAAATTAAATTCCTGCGCTTTTAAAACTTCCAGGTCCACGACAATAGAACTTTTTATTTTCTTGTTTACACCGGAAACCTCGGCGTATTCCCGCGTCAAGGCATCGAGTTTTTTATTTAGTTCCCGCGATGCCAATTCCGCATTCATCAAAGACGCCGCATTTTCCTTTAAGCGCGTATCCAGGAATTTCAGGGTATCATCCAGGTCTTTAGCCGGAGGCATCCTGGTAACAAGGTCCTTGGGAATCTGGCCGGCGGAAAACAACCTTACGGAATCCAGGAAGCTTTTTTCATCCCTTAAAACCGCTTTGAGGTCGTTTTGCGCCCTGATACTGTCTTTAGTCCTTTCAATATCCCCGGCCAATAGCTTGATGCGTTCAGAAGAGGCCTCTTTAAGGAATTCTTTTTTTATTTGCGCGCCATAAAGCTGGACTTGCGGATTATTCTCTGCGGAAACTTTCAACGAATTCTCATCTATTTCCGGGATTATGCCCGGGAATATGACTTTATGCTCTCCGGGGTTCAACTTTATTAGAGCAACCCTTGTGATCATAGCAGAGCCGGGGAAAATTGTGGCCTCAGTGATCTTTGAATCTATGGCAACATCCTGGGCAAAGACCATCCCGTAAATAAAGGTAGAAAAAACAGCCGCAAGCAAGGCCCTCTTCATAGCCCCCCCTTTTTTTAGGTGCCGATTTCCCAACTCGACAAATATCTCTTCTGCTCTTCTGTCAGCACATCTATCTTGATCCCCATTGACTTTAATTTCAAGTCGGCGATCTTCTCGTCAATCTCATCAGGGACCTTATAAACATTCTTTTTGATCTTCTTATAGCTCTTTGCCAAATATTCCGCGCCCAGCGCCTGGTTCGCGAACGACATATCCATGACCTGCGCAGGATGCCCTTCTGCTGCGGCAAGATTGATCAATCTTCCTTCTCCTAAAAGATAGATTTTGCGCCCGTTCTTTAAAATATGCTCCACGGTAAAATCGCGGATTATTTTTTTCTTTCTGGTCAATCTTTCCAGGGCCTCGATCTCAAGTTCAACGTTAAAATGCCCCGAATTGCATACTATAGCGCCGTCTTTCATCGCGGCAAAATGCTCTCCGCGGATGACATTGATATCGCCTGTAACAGTGACAAAAATATCGCCGGTTGCGGCTGCTTCCTTGATCGGCATCACACGGAACCCGTCCATCGTCGCCTCTAACCCGCGCAGCGGGTCGACTTCTACAACAATGACTTTAGCGCCGAGGCCGTTTGCGCGCATCGCTACACCCTTGCCGCACCAGCCGTAGCCGCAGACCACGAAATTGCTGCCGGCAACCAGTTTATTTGTAGCGCGCACAATACCGTCAATGGTCGACTGTCCTGTGCCGTAACGGTTGTCAAAAAGATGTTTTGTCAGGGCATCGTTTACCGCAATGATCGGATAACGCAATTTTCCCTGCGCTGCCAATGCCTTAAGCCGGATCACCCCGGTAGTCGTCTCTTCGGTGCCGCCGATAATATTAGCATGCATGGAAACCGGGCGCTGATGGATCGAACTTACAAGGTCGGCTCCGTCATCCATGGTGATATCTGGCTTTGCTGCCAGCACGGATTCAATATGTTTGTAATAGGTCTTTGTATTTTCGCCTTTAATGGAAAAAACCGATATCTTAAGGTTTTTTGCCAATGATGCCGCAACGTCATCCTGGGTCGACAAAGGGTTTGATGCGCATAAATAAATTTCCGCACCGCCCAGTTTTAATACTTCCATCAGGACGCCGGTTTCGGTTGTTACGTGCAGGCAAGCGGCTACCTTCTTGCCTTTTAAAGGCATTTCTTTTTTGAAGCGCCCGGCGATCAAGCTTAGAACAGGCATGTTGTTGCGCGCCCATTCGATACGTAACGCGCCTTTCTTGGCTAATTTGATATCTTTAATATCATAATGCATGAAATCTCCTTATATTTTTCCCGCTGCTTTTTTCAGGATCACTGCCTTATTTGTATTTTCCCAGGTAAAGTCCGATTCGTTCCTGCCAAAATGCCCGAAACATGCGGTCTTCCTGTAAATCGGGCGCAGCAGATCAAGAGAATTGATTATCCCCCTCGGAGTCAGGTCGAAATTCTCGCGGATAAGCTGCACTATTTTTTCATCGGATATCTTTCCCGTCCCGTAGGCGTTAACAAAAACCGATAAGGGCTCCGCATACCCGATTACATAAGAAAGCTGGACCATTAATTCATCCGCCAGCCCCGCAGCAACAATGTTTTTAGCGATATAACGGCACATATAAGCAGCCGAACGGTCGACTTTAGTCGGGTCCTTGCCGGAAAATGCCCCTCCGCCGTGCGGAACGCTTCCGCCATAAGTATCGACAATGATCTTTCTCCCGGTCATGCCTGTATCTGACTGCGGCCCGCCGATAATGAATTTACCGGTCTGATTAACGTAATATTTTGTATCCTTATCTATCCAGCCCTTTAATATCGGCTTTGCAACGACATCGATTATTTCCTGGCGCGCTTTTTGAGTGATGTGTTTCCCTGTTTTATCCAGGATCTCATGCGTATGCTGGCATGCCAAGACAACAGAATCAATGCGCTTGGCTATCCCGTTATGATATTCAAAAGTAACCTGGGATTTACAATCAGGCCCCAAATATTTCAAAATACTTTCTTCGCGGACCTGGCTCATGCGTTTCACCAGCTTATGCGCAAAAGTGATCGGCAGCGGCATCAACTCTTCGGTCTCGCGGCAGGCATACCCGAACATAATCCCCTGGTCCCCTGCTCCGCCGGTATTAACACCCTGTGCGATATCGGGCGACTGCGAATTTATCGTATTAATGATCGCGCAGGTCTCATAATCAAAGCCATATTTAGGATGAGTGTAGCCGATTTCCTTTATGATTCTGCGTGCCAGTTTCTGTATGTCAACATAAGCGGTGGTCGTGATCTCACCGCCCACGATCAAAAGCCCCATGGTTACGTAGGTTTCGCAGGCAACCCTGCTTCTTTCTTTATTAGGATCAAGCTTTAAGACCTCATCCAATACTCCGTCTGAGATCTGGTCGCATACCTTATCCGGGTGCCCTGTGCCTACCGACTCGGAAGTAAAAAAATGTTTCCGCATTTTATTGTTCCTCCTGTTTTTTTGCTAAAAACTTGACTTTGCTTTTTTATAAAATTGCTTATCCCCGATATCAAACCACTTGCCTCTGAATATAAATCCGTAAATCGTATCTCTCTGCCTTAACCAATCTATATAAAAACCTGAAGCATCGGATTTATTTTTCTTTTCTTCTGTATATGTCTTCAGGAACCCAAGCTTTGCCTTAGGGAAAAAATAAAGGCACATTGCTACAAGCGCAGAATCCGGCTTTGCTGGCTTTTCTTTAAAATCAGCAACGGATGCGCCCGCCCCTAATTTGATCACTCCGTACCGGCTTGCCTGGCGCTTATATTTTAAGTCGTAAACGCCTAATGATGCGTGCGGCTTTTTCCTTTTGGAAAAATCAATAAAGCCCGCCAGGCCTCCGTCGAAAATATTGTCCCCTCCGATGACCAGAAGATCAGAGGATATTTTCTTCCTGGAAACAGCAAAATACATATCGCCGATCGCCCCGCGCCTGTCATCGAGGGTTTTAGTCAGGTCGTCAATGAGCGTAATGCGTTTCTTTGTCTTTTGCGTTTTTTTCCAGGATACGAACTTTGAATAAAATTTGCTGTTTGTGATGACAAAGATCTCGTCAATCTCATCTATCTTATCAATCTTATCGACTATATAGTCGATTATGGGCTTTTTTCCTAATTTAAGGAGCGGTTTCGGAAAATGCTTTGTTAAAGGGTACAGCCGCGTGGCATAACCTGCAGCCAGAATCAATGATTTCATATAAACTCTATCCTAAAATCTCTTTTAATTTCCCCTGCGCGTATTCCTCTACCTGTTTTCCTGTTGAAAGTTTAAGCGCCTCCAAAGCAATGCTCTTCGCCTGTTTTAAGGTAACCGAGCGGATAATAAATTTTATCTCCGGTATTACCTGCGGCGGAATACTGAACTCATCAAGCCCCAGGCCCAAAAGGATCAATACCAGCGACGGTTCTCCTGCCATTTCTCCGCACATCCCCACCCAGATGCCCGCATCATGCGCAGAATCAATGATATTCTTGATCATCCTTAATACCGCAGGATGAGCCGGCTCGTAAAGATAAGCGACTTTTTCGTTGGCGCGGTCAACAGCCAGGGAATACTGGATCAGATCATTGGTCCCGATACTGAAAAAATCCGCTTCCGTTGCCAGAAGGTCCGCAGTTATTGCGGCAGACGGGACTTCTATCATCGCCCCGACCTGGATATTTTTATCAAAAGGGATATTGTGATGGGCAAGCTCGCCTTTTACTTCGCCCAATATGGCATTTGCCTGTTTTAGCTCTTCAATGCCTGAGATCATCGGATACATAAGCTTTAAGTTGCCGTGCACCGAGGCGCGGAGCGCCGCACGCAGCTGCAGTTTAAATACGTCGGGGCGCGCAAGGCAGAACCTGATCGCCCGCCAGCCCAAAAACGGCTGGATCTCATGCGGCATTTCAAATTGCGACAGGAATTTATCCCCGCCTAAATCAAGCGTCCTGATGATCACGGGGTTAGGGTTCATCGTCTCGGCAACATACTTATACGCCTCGTAATGCTCTTCTTCCGTAGGAAAATCCTTCCGGTTCATAAAGAAAAACTCCGTGCGGTAAAGCCCTATGCCCTGGCCGCCGTGCAGCTTAACCGACGGCACCTCTTCGGGGAATTCTATATTGCCGCTGATCGCCACTTTTTTGCCGTCAAGGGTGATTGCCGGCTCGTCTTTTACGGACAAGAAACGCTCGGCGATCCCTTTTAATTTCAGCTCTTCTTCGCGGTAAAACTTCAGGGTCTCTTCGTCCGGCTCGACTATAATGGTGCCTGTTGCGCCGTCAACAATCAGTATATCGCCGGTTTTGATCTTTAAGGTTACCCCCTCCACGCCGACTACCGCCGGGATCTCAAGCGACTTTGCCATAATCGCGGTGTGGCTTGTCTTGCCGCCGATATCGGTAATAAATGCGCAGACGTTCTGTTTATGCATAGCTGCCGTATCAGACGGAGAAAGGTCATGCGCCACAACAACAACTTTTTCCGGCAGGTTCTCCAACCCCTTATGCTCTTTGCCCAAAAGGTTCCTTAAAACGCGCCTGCCGACGTCATTTACATCAGCAGTCCTCTCTTTAAGGTATTCGTCTTCTATTTTAGAAAAAACCTCGACATATTTTTTCAACACTTCCGAAAAGATAAACGCGACGCTTACAAGTTCCTTCTTGAGGCGGGAAATGACCTCTTCTATTAAAATACGGTCTTCAAGGACCAAAAGATGCGCGTCAAAGATCTCCGCCTCATCCTTGCCCATCTCTGAAGCAATGCGCTTCTGTAAATCTATGATCTCGCGGCGCGTCTTGATAAGCGCTTCTTCAAACAACTGGATCTGGACAGGAATTTCACTTTCTGATATCTGCTGTTTAGGCACAGAATAATCCTCCCTGCCGATCCTGTGCGCCGGGCCTATTGCAATACCTGTTGCCGCCCCTATTCCTTTAAGTTTAATCATTTTTATTCCTCTAAAAGGATCAGTTTCTCCAGTTCCGATAACGCTTCTTCCGCGTCTTCGCCTTCCACTTCAAGGATTATCTCGCTGCCCTGCTCAGCGCCGAGCATCAGGATGCCCATAATTGATTTCCCGTTCACCTCTTCTTCGTCGCGCTTGACCTTGACACGGGAATCATATTTGTTGGCGACCTGGACAAACATTGCCGCAGGGCGGGCATGCAGGCCCTGTTTATTCTTCACGACTAATTTTTTCTTAATCAATGCCATTGTTAGATCTCTTCAATAAGGCCCAAGATGATTTTGGCCAGCCTCCCCGAATCATGCCTGATAAGCGCATCGGTTGTGGCAACATCATTTTCAATTACTCTGTAACCCAGTTTTTCAATATTACGCGTATCATTTACTACAAGGTATGAATTTTCCTGTGCGTAACGCTTCAGCATCGCTGTCGGCACTTCAGCGGTATTAACAATGCAATAATCAAAGATCTTCGGATGGCTGTGCGCAGCCAACACCTTTATATGGTCGGATACGCGGAACCCGTCGGTTTCTCCGGGCTGGGTCATGACATTGCATACATAGACCTTGATTGCGCTCGAAGAAACAACCGCATCCCTTATATCCTTTATTAAAAGGTTAGGGATAATGCTGGTGTACAAAGAACCGGGCCCCAGGATAATAATATCCGCCTCTTCTATCGCTTTAATTGCTTCCGGAGTTGCCGTAGGGCTGTTTGGCTTTAGCATTACCTGCTCTATCGGGCGGTGGCTTTTAGGGATTTTATCCTCGCCTTCGGTCACCGAGCCGTCTTTATGCCGCGCAACCAGCACTACGTTATCCAGGGTCGAAGGAATAACCTGGCCTTTTAATGCTAATACCTTGCTTGTTTCCTTGATCGCCTTTTCAAAATCTCCGGTCAGGCGCGTCATTACCGTAATAAATAAATTGCCGAAGCTATGGCCGGATAGTTCGGAATTAGTATCAAAACGGAACTGGAACAGGTCCTGCATCAGTGTCGGAGCATCGGCTAAAGCTACAAGGCAGTTACGGATATCGCCCGGAGGCAAAATATCAAACTCCTGCCTCAGGCGCCCGCTTGAGCCTCCGTCATCGGCAACGGTTACGATAGCGGTAATATTGGCCGTATATTCCTTTAACCCGCTTAATAAAACCGATAAACCAGTGCCTCCGCCGATAGTCACAACCCTGGGGCCCTTGCCGAGCTGTTTGCGCTGATAAAGCACGTCCAAAAGCGCCACGTTCTTCGACTGGGGAATAAAAGCTGCTATTAAAGAACGCAGAAGCTTTATGATGCTTAAGATTAAAATTATAATTCCGGAAATAACTAAAACAAGATCAAGGATGTTTGTCGCCCAGTATTCTTCGCTGCGCAGCAATATTGAACCTGTGATGATCAGGGCTACGCCGAAAAACGCAAGGCCCACCCAGCGTTTTATCCCTATGCCGGGTGAAAGCCATTTAAACGCTCCGATAAACTTTGCGCGCATGATTTTTCCTCAGCTGCTTTTTTGTTAAAGTTTTTTTTCGTCTTCGCTGGCGATAATCTTTACAACTGATTTATCATCGTTGCAAGCACGCAAACTGTCGCGGAAATATTTATCTTTTAAAAGGCGAGAAATTCTAGCCAATGCCTTAAGATGAGGGCCGGCTGAATCCTGTGGCGCAAGCAGTAGAAAAAAAATGTAAGCGGGCTCTCCATCCAACGAATCAAAATCAACGCCTTTTTTTGAAAGGCCGAACGCAGCGACAAGTTTTGTCACGCATTCGCATTTTGCATGGGGGATAGCGACTCCCTGGCCGATTGCGGTGGAACCCAGGGACTCCCTTGCCATTAATGCCTCGATGAGCTTTGCGCTGTCGCGCTTGTCTACCTCCGAAGCATTGACCAATGCATCAACGAGTTCGTTGATCACATCCTGTTTTTTTACGGATTTAATGTCGGTGAGGATCGCGTTTTTAGATAGGAAATCCATAATTTTCATAGCATATTCTCCCTGCCCAGAAAGGGCGCACCGGCGCAATACCGATAAGCGCCGGGTGTTAATATTAAAATTACTTACTATTGTTGTGCTCGAGTTTAAAATTTTCGCTCCTGCGAAGCCCTACCACTCTTTTTAGAAAAATCAAAGGGCGAAGCAGAGCGGGAGGCGGGATTCGAACCCGTGACATCAACCTTGGCAAGGTTGCGCTCTACCAACTGAGCTACTCCCGCATTTAAAATAAAATTTGCCTCTGGCGTTTTAATTTTATTTTACGCCGAGCTCTGCGAGGCGCAACAATTACTCTCTTAGCAGCCCTTTCCACACTAATAAGTGCGGACGGAGGGATTTGAACCCCCATGAGTTTCCCCACGAGGTCCTAAGCCTCGCGCGTCTGCCATTCCGCCACGTCCGCAATGAACAAGAAAA
>Ga0194126_10011449_pt1 | contig 11405 bp, 11 predicted proteins | sample TA2KigC150mmetaG_FD_148641 | JGI IMG/M metagenome (GOLD analysis project Ga0194126, IMG submission 148641) | Freshwater microbial communities from Lake Tanganyika, Tanzania - TA2015035 Kigoma Deep Cast 150m | ecosystem: Environmental > Aquatic > Freshwater > Lake | place: Tanzania: Lake...
CGCATTGCGGTAAAAGTGACACGGAAGACGAAATCCGCTATTATGCCCCCTGATCCTACCAATGAGGAGGGCCGCGACGCATGGCCAAGATGGCAAAGCAATTGGAAGTCCAGACCCGGCGCATTTACCGGCCTGAAAGCGAAGTCTGTCGCCACTGTGGGCAGCCCTTGCACGACCGCGGCTATTACCAGTGGCGCAAGACCGTGCAACAGTTGGACGGGCCGCGCTATGTCGCCAGCCTCGCCACGGTGTGTGTGAATCCTGCGTGCGCCTATCAGGACGAAGTCTACACCGCGGCCGCGGCGCAGATGGTCACCGTGCCGGAATGCACGTATGGGCTGGATGTCATCGCCCAAATTGGCTGGTGGCGTGATCGCGAGCACTTGAATCGGGCGCAAATTCACGCACGGTGGACGGCCCAAGACATCCAACTCTGTGAACGGCAAGTGGATCATCTGGATGCGCGCTATCAGGTGCTCATCGGGTGTGCCGAACGGCTCGACCGGCAACAATGGGCGGCCATCGTCCAAGCCCGCGGGGGCTTGATCATTGGTCTCGATGGCCTGGAGCCCGAAGGCGCCAGCGAACAACTCTGGGTGGTGCGCGAAGTGCAAACGGCCCGCACGTTAGTGGTGGGCTGGTTGCCGCGGGTGAATCACGAGACCTTGGCCGCCTTACTCCAGCCGGTGGTGGACTTGGCTTTGCCGGTCCTGGCGACCGTGAGTGACAAGCAAGGGTGCGTGCGCAAGGCCTTGCAATGCGTCTGGCCAGCGGTGCCACATCAATGGTGTCAGTCCCACTACCTGGGCCATGCCATGCGCCCCATCTACGATCAGGATGCCGCGCTCAAGACCGAACTGCGCAAGACGCTGCGCGCCGAACTGGGCGAGAGCCTCAGCGAGGTGCTTACCGAGGTGGACGCGGCGGTGTTTGCCCCGCAACGCGTGACCGGGTTGGCGGTTCTGCCGGCCCCGGTCGCGGCAGCGCCCGCGCAACCGCCGACCACGACGCAAGTGGTCCGGGACTTGGCGCGTGACCTGCAACAGGCCTTCGCCCGACAGGGGCGGCCACCCTTTGTGCTCTCCGGCCAGCCCATGTTCGAGGATCTCCAAGCGCTCCGGCAGACGGTGGGCCAATGCCTGACGCTGCGGGAGGACCGCCATTTACGCCAGTGGTACACTGTCTTGGACCCCACATTGCCGCGGTACCAAGGCGCCTTCGCGGAGATCACGCAAGCCAGCGCGTGGGTCAACGGCATCACGCGTATCCTCGACCGGCCCCTGCCGACGGCCGCCGCACCCGGCCCGGGCGGCGACGCCGTGGCCCGCGAATTGGCCCATTACCTGGGCTCCCTGGCGACCATTACGGACCTCAGCCCGTGGCTGCGGCAGTTGCGCCAAGACGGGTACGACCTGAGCGAACGCTATTGGGCGGGGCTCTTTCCTTGCTACGATGTGCTGGGGCTACCCGCGACCAACAACGCCCACGAGAGTTTGTATGGGCAGCCCAAACGGCAACTGCGCCGCCAATTGGGCGTGCGCGAATTGCGTGAACCTTTGTTGCGGCGGGGCGCCTGGGCCGTCCTGCAGTACGATGTCGCGACGCCTGCGGCGCTGCGGGAACGGCTGGCCCCAGTCAGTTGGCAAGATTTTGCCGCGGAGCGCTCACGTTACGAACACCGCCAAGCGCAGTTCCACCGCCGCTACCAGTGGCGGCATCACCGCGAGGCGGTGCTCCAGCACCGCCTCGCGGTCGGCCGTCCCAGATTGTTAAAGTGCTACTTTTACCACAATGCCTTTGCACCAACGGCTCGATTTCGGGCCAGCTTTCAGATCGCCCGAACTGACCATGGACGCTGTCGCCGCCGTCGTCGGCAGCCAGGCCTCGCTGCGGCAGTGCCCTGAATACTTGCCGGAGCATCTCCTTAGCCAGGACACGCTGCATGATCTCCGGCTGGCGCACGTCGATGTAGGGCGGCGGAGGGGGATCTCCGGTGATTGACTCGGGGCGCCGATAGTAGAACTCGTCGTGACTGCGCCCGCGGCAAAGCGTCACCGCGAGGGAGAGACCGGCTCCACGACGGCCCGCACGACCGACGCGCTGCTGATAGTTGAACCGGCGCGGCGGCATGTTCGCCATCATAACGGACTGCAGTGCGCCGATATCGACCCCGGCCTCCATCGTAGTGGTGACGCTGAGAAGATCGATCCCGTGGACGGCAGGTATCTCGCGTTCGTCCGGCAGGAACACCTCCTGGAACCAGCGTTGGCGCCGAGGTTTCTCCGCCAAGTCGGTCTGGCCAGTCAGCTCCTCGCTGCGGAAGCGAAAACCTTCGCCTGCCTTGTCGGCCAGGTAGCGATAGTAATCCAGCGAGGTGCGTGGCGCCGCGGGCCGCAGCTCGACGTTGCACGAGACGCAACGGCCGGCCGCCGGGTGCAGGTAGAACGCGCCACAGCGCCCACACTGCCATCCGGTCGCGGCTGCTCCCGTCGATTGGCCGTCCGTAGGCGTCGCCAGCCATAGCTCGTCCGAATCCACGCCCGGCCGGGTCGCGCCGTTGAGCCAGATTCGTGACCGTTTGAGTTCATCCTCCACCTCTCGCTCTGTCACACCTACCCGGGCCAGGTAGGCCGCGACGTTGCGCGGAAGCGTGGCAGGCTGGCCGTTTGGATCCAGGACAAAGTCGGGCCAGTAGCGAAAGCCTTTCTTCTCGCACAAGTGCCGGATGATTGCCTGTGAGGCCTCCACGACTGGCATGCGCGCTGTATCACTGAAGCGGTAGGTCACATAACCGAGGCCCAGCCCTTCGTAGGTTCGGGTGGCATGGGGGAACAGGCAGAATACCAGCTCCCGCATCAAGGCGTTCTTCATGTTGACCAGGTGCTGCGCCTCGCCCGGCGTCGGATTTGACTTCGGTCGCGGCCCGCCGGTCCACTCAAAACATTCCCACCACGACTTGCGGTGTTGATCGTCCTCGAACGACAGGACCTCGGCCCGCGTGCCGCCCGGGCAGATGCCGAGCCCCAGAAGGCGATCCCACACGATGTCGCGGATGTTGCGTAGTGGCACGCGCGCCGGGTAGCCCCACATCAGGTCGCCATTCTCAGAGCTCAACGGCATCCCCATTAGGCCGGCCTGCATGAGATTGACGCCGAGCGCCGGGCTGGCGGCGTTGAAGAACTGCATGAAGGCTGGGTCGGCCAGTAGCGTTGTAGGGTCGGCAAGATCAGCAGCCAGTTGCGGATTGACGGCTGTGACCTGGGTGAGGAGCGCTGGCCCTGACATGGTCAGGGTTTTGAGCATGCCCCGGTAGCCCCGGACAAAGGACTGGTGTGCGCCCATGAGACAGACGCGCACCATGTCGCGAAAGTGATCCAGCTCCATACCTGCGGACAGTTTGGCCGCGTCCTGTCGGCTGTCGGAGAAGATGACCAACTTACGGCTGCGGCGCTGGCCGGTAAGTTCGGGCATCTCGCGCGCAAGTGCGCTCGCAAGGACTTGGCCGGAGCGCTGGAAGCCGGCGCGATGCTGGCGCAGCGGCGATCCCCTGCTCCGCCGCATATCCGTATCACACTGCGGGCAGATTGAGGGAAAGGCGGCGGCCTCTTCATTGTTGACGCGATAGAGCCGGCCCGCGACGGCGGTGGGCGACGCGCCGGCCGCCTGGCAACGCACGACACCGGTGTATATGTCGAGCAGGGCAGGCGTCCAGCGATGGGTGGCGCCCAGATGCTGATAGCTGTCGCGCACCGGTTCGTGCTCACCGGGCCAGAAGACAGCGTAGTCTTTGTGCGTGTGCTCCCAACCCTGGCGATCCGGCAGTTGCTCCAGGTTAGGCTGGTCAGGCGTGAGCACCTGTGCGATCTGTTGCCCCAGCACGATTGTTTTGGCGAACCCCGCGAAGAATACCTCACCACATGAGGTGCAGACGATCAAGTCCAACACCCTGGCCCCGCAGGAGCAGGTCATGCGGTGATGAGGCAGAAGAGCTCCGCAAGGCGGAGTCGGCTGGTCCGTCTGCCGGGAATGCGTGTTACATGCGGGGTCCGCGCAGTTGGGATTGGTGCAAACCCACAGGCTGTCCAGGTTGTGGAATAACAGGTGGCCGCGTATGGGCTGCGGCGCCTGGCCGTTCGGTTGTCGCGCAACAGCCAGGGCAAGCAAAAGGCCCCTCAACGCGTTCGAGGGGTATCGGCTCGGCTCGATTGAAGCTAAGTCGAACAGGACGTGATCCAAGTCCGACAGTCGGGTCGCGCGCACGGTCCCGTGGAGCTGTTGGCTTGCATCGCGTAGGGCATCGATGGCGCCTGTGGTTACCAAGGCGCGGCTCAACGTCCGCTCCACCGGTTCTGCCGATTGCGGGCGCACCCCCAGCGTCCGGGCCAGGTCCGCTATGGCCCCCTGTGCCTGGGGAGTTGTGAGATCTGGCGGCCGCATCGTTTCTAGCGGGTCAGCCTGCACCGCAGTAGCGAAGTCTGAGAAGGCGGGCTTGAACGATCGCAGCCTCCGATGCGCACCCGCCTCCGGCGGGACCTGGGTGCCGGTCACGATTTCGAAGCGATCGCTGCGCCCAAAGAACTCCTTCAGGAACTGCTGTGACCGGTCTCCCTGGTCCACGCTCGCGGAGGTCGTCAGGATTCTGAGTTGCTCGGACGCCGGCGAGAGGCCGAGACGGTCGAGGCACAGGCGCAGAATGTAGGCCACTTCGGTCCCAGGCGTTCCCCGGTAGGAGTGCAGCTCGTCCACGACAAGAAAGAAGACGTTGCGGGGATCCTCGCGCAACCAGTCACGTGTCTTGCGGAAAATCACGTCTTCGATGTCGCGCATGAGCATGATGTTCAGCATCGAGTAGTTGGTGATGAAGATGTCGGGCGGGGTATCCTGCATGTCCCACCGGGACCACATCTCGCCGCCATCGATGCGCGCAAAGTAATAACGGATGTCCGGATCGGTTTCCGGTTGCAAGAGCGCACGGTCAATCCGCTGCCACGCCGCGTCGGATTGCTGCAGGCGCTGCTTTAGCTTGCGAACGGCTGCAGTCGCGGTTGGCAGGCCAGGCACCGGGGTGTGGCCGGTGTAGCGCCCAAAGAGGACGCGATTGCCCCGCCGCTCCGCGTCCAACCAGACATGTGCGGCCGGGCTATCGAGGGGTCATGCGCAGCCGTCGCAGTTGATCCTCGACCAGCGCGTTCAGAGGATAGAGCACCAGCGCACGCATCGCGTGGGGCCGGCTCGAGTGCTGCCACTGGCTGACTCGCGGCGCTTCGCTCCGCCACCAGAACCGACCGTCGCCCGCGTTTGAGGCCGGCCACCGCGCCGATTCGCCGGCCAGCGCGGCGAGGATGGGCAGCAGGAAGCACTCGGTCTTCCCGGACCCCGTGCCGGTGGTGACGATCAGGTCCCTGCCTTCCGTAATCGTGGCGCGCAGTGACGTCCACTGGTGCTCGAACAGCCTGGTGTCGGGCGGCAGCAAGCCAGCCCCCAGGCGCGCCAATCCTTCATACCCGGGTCCCAAGGCGTGCGCTGCTTGTTGGAGCGAGTATGTGGACAGCGGGTAGATCGGCACAGGCTCGGCGAGCGGCTCTTGCGTCAGAATATCCGACTCCGCGAGCACCGCGCGGCGTTCCTGGTCCAGCGCAGGATAGCGGAACGGGAACGCGCTTTCAACGTACAGCCGGTAAACCTCCGCCAGGCGTGCATGGGTGCCAACGAGGTCAAACATTGCTTTCCATCTCCAGACTCAACAAACCACAGAGCTGTATCGCGAGCCACTGGGGAATGCCCTTGTAAACCACTACAGCCTCGCCGCTATCCAGCTGCATCCGTCTAGGCAGCCGCCCGGAGGCCAGCACCAGTGCGCGCTCGTAAGGCATCGGCCAGCGATCAGCGACAGGCAGGACAAGCGTCGCAGCTTCCTCGTCGTGGAACGCTCGGCACCCCCCGACGGCGCTGCGGGCCATGAAGCGCAGTCCGTAGTAGTCGCCCGCAACCCATCTGTTTGCGTCGCAGTCGTAGAGCGCCAGCGTTGTCATCGGCCGGCCAGCGCGCTCGAGCGTGAACCGATAGAGCCCTCCTTCGAGCTCGTTCAGACGGAACTGCACGGGACCGAAAGCATCCTCGGCGGGGTTATACAACTCGACGAAATAGCGCGCAAAGTCGCGTTCTTCCCATGACGGTAGCTGTCGCAGCCACTCATCCCGGTCGGGCAGAAGCTCGCTTAACCGCCCGGCAAGGCAGCCGGCATCGCGTGGTTCGGTTCCCCCATAGCATTCGGGATTCGCGCCACCGCGCAGGATCACCCAGCGCGCAGGAGCGGCTGGTTGGTAACGCTCGTACAGACTGCCATCGGCCAGCAAGGAGCTTTGCAGCGCCGGTGAGCGCTGGCCGATCAGGAATCGCTCGCCCACATCAAGGGCGGGCGTAACCAGCATGGGGGGCGAGCAGCCCATAGGCATCAAGCTAAGGTCGTTCTGGTCTCATAGCGTGCTCGTCAGGGGTCTGCGACCCCGCCTTGACCACTTGTTTGGCTGCTTCTGGCGGGACCGTCGCCAGCAATGGGGCGTCGGGGCTGCTCGACCGGGAAGTACACTGCCTGCCGTAAGCAGTTGCCGCGCCCCGACCGCCGGTCGCAGACCGGCGGTGAGCTGCCGAAAGGCTTAGCTTGATGCCTATGGGCTGCTCGCCCCACCGCACCGACTGCCCGTCGCTGATATCAAGATGGCCCAGCAATGCCAGGCGACGCAGAACCGACCAGGCTCCGCCCCATTCGGTGTCGATGCCCAGGAGCCTGCAAGCCTCTTTGATCCGATCCAGCCCACCCGTCCCGATCGCGCTGCACCAGTACAGCAGTCGGGCGTACTTCTCCGCCTCCAGGTTGTCGGTCTCACCGTCGTCGTCGTCCGCTTGTGCCAGTAGCTCCGCGGTCGAAGGCATCTCAGACGCTGTGACACGTTCATAATGGATGGGCACCGTGAAGCTCTCAAACTCCAGCGAACCGCGCAGCAGCGTCTGCACCTGATGGGCGGCGATCGTATAACTCTGCTGCGGGTTCGCAGCGGCGCCGATCCCTGCCGCGACCAGGATATGCCTCGCTTCATCTTCGGCGTCCCAATCTGAGGCGTCGTAGGCCAGACCGAGATAGTATTCCAACCCCCGGCTTGGCTCGTACTTCACCAGCGGCAGCAAGTGCGAGAGATTCTCGTCTTCCACTTCGGATTTGATACGCGCGCAAAGCTCCTGGCGCTGACGCCTGCCTCCAAAATGGCGGACCACGAGGAAGTTCCACTCAGGCATTCTGCATCCCTCCCGACGCGACCACTTTGTATAGCGCCAACCCGGCAGTTGCGGATATGCTGGAACTTACGATTTGGTCAGGGTGAGGATGAACCGAAATCTCGTCCCAGGGAATGACGCGGAATGTACGAATCGCCAGAAGCCGACCGCCCCAGTTGACTTCGGCCGTGTATACGCCAGGCTCCAGGGTGTCCGGCAGGGGCACCTCGACCTGGCAAGGCGTTTCGCCCGAGTAAACCTCGACGCCTTCGGAAGAGGTGATGGTCACATCGAAGCGCGGCCCGAAACCATAGATCTTCATCTTCGGCGGATAGCCGACGAGCCACGCATTCTGGTTGGGGGCGCGTAGACCGCCGCTCAAGCTGACACCGGCAGCCGAGTGAGGGGTTAGCGTATCCGCGAGCGCACGGCATTCCGGGTTGGGGATGAACGCGCCCCAATCGTACGACAGAACCATGCAACCGCGATACTCAATCCAGCCGGGCCCCTCAACCCGTTCGGCCCATTCCAGCAGCTTCGCGTTATGCAGTCGCTCCATTTCTTCGGCAAACAGACCCGGACGGCACAGGACCAGGAGCCTCTCGCCTACTTCAAGGTACGGCCGCCACGTTGCCCATGCTCCCAGCGGGTCTTCGGGATCGCGGATTAGTAGCCAGAAGTCGTGACGCGGAAAGAGCGCAGTTCGAATTCCCGGATCCCCCGCGACTGGGAGATCGATTGCCTGGTCGACGAAGGGTTCCTGGGGCCACAGCGGCGCAAAGAAACCAGCTCGCAGCGGCCGGAGGGGCTGGGCCTGTGGTGATCCTGGAACACCTACGCTAAGGGCAGCGGGAAGTGCGCGCGCGGGCTGCCTCGGGAAGAGCCAGTACTCGACCCCTCCCATCAGATCCTCGATTAGGTAAAGGCCGCACTCGATACTGCGAGCAGCACTATGCTCGCTCCCTTTCCGCCCAACGTCCGAGTCTTCCCACTGCGCTTCCTCATAGACGCGATGGGCGGACAGGTAGAATTCCCAACGACGCCCCGGATCTGGGTGGTGCAGCCCCTCTTTGAGATGCTTGCGAATGATCGCCTGCCGTGACAACCAGCCGCCGAGCTGCGGGGTGTCCAGATGCGGTGGCAGCTGGCTTTCCGAGAAGCGCTGGCGAAGGTGCTGCTTGTCTGACTCCCGCAGGATTGCCTGTGAGAAGACATAGCGCAGGTAGGTCTGCGCGCCGCTGCCTCGCTGCGCTGTTGTCTGGAAGCCTGCGGCGGTCAGGTAGCGATTCCAGGCTTTCCAGAGGGCTTCTTCTGCACCGGCCGGCATCCCATCCGGTCGGCCGCGGCCGTTAGCCAGCCACAGCAGATCGCGCAGGCGAACAAAGTAGTTGGTTTCGTCGATACCTTCTTCGTCCTGCATGTTGTGGGCGGCGAGCACCATCGCCGCGAGAAAACCGACGCCCTCTGGCGGCTCTCCCGACCTCGACGGCACATGATGCAGATCGATGGCACCCGTTCGCGGCGACACAAAGCGCGCACGAACCGCGCGCACGAAATCCTCGAGGGGATCGCGGGTCACTGTCTCTAAAAGGACGCGTTCGGCGATTTCTGCAATCGCGTCCTCATCAATGCTGAGGAAGACCGGGGCGCCCTTTGCGACACCGGCAGTCACATAGGCGATCAGGGCGGTATTCCAGGATTCGTATTCAGCCATCCGTTCACCCGTATCGAAAGGTAGGAGTGTTCATGTTAGCGCGTTTAGGCTCGATGTCGCGTTGATCGTCGTCAATGTACCCACGTTATTATCCCAGCGCCGGCGCAAAGGCGCGCCGATTGTCGACCAGGTTACCCCGCCAGTTTGGCCAGCGCGGCCAGATCCTCGGCGCCACTGATCAGGACGCCCTTCTCTGCGGCGAACGTCAATGCATCGGGGGTGAAGCCAGCTTGCGAGACGCACCAGGGACGCGCGCTCAGGCCGGTCGCATCAGCCAGCAGTTGTTCCAGTTCACCGCGGCCGACCCGCTTCTGCCGCCACTTGACTTCAACCGCCCACCGTTCGCCGTTCTCGGCCAGCGCGTCGATCTCAGTCTGGCCATCGGGCGAGCGGTAGGGCTCGATGCGAGTGAAGGCCGGCACGAGAATCGGGTCAGTCCGGCCCAGATAGGCGCCTGGCACAGTCCGTCCCGCCAGCTTGCGCAGCAACTCCCGCACCTCGCTCTACTTGCGCGGCATCGGCTGGGCCGCGGCGCGCGCCGACAGCGTACTGGCGGCGTTCCACACCGTCAGCTTATGTTTCGTGCTGCCGTTCGCGCTCTAGTCCGATCGGTATGGCGTCGGTGACGTGACCAGGTTGCCGGCGCGCAGCGTTTTGGCACATTGCCGCTTGTAGGCGGGCAGAACTTGGGGTATAATCGGGGTATGAAGATCCGCCAGCTTAGGAACGACGCGGAAATAACTTACCTGATTCCAGGTCTTTTTGCCAGGGTTTCCAAGGCGAATGAGGTAAGTTATTTTTCAGCCGTTCCTTATCTGGCCCGAAGACAGGGTTGACCACATTGCTGCTCACGGGATCGCCCCCGGAGAGGTGGAGGATGCCTGCTTCGGGCAAGCTCTGGTGCAACGGGCAAAGTCGGATGAACAAACTCAAGATCCCGCAGACCGACTCTATTGAGAGATTAGCCAGGTTTTGGGACACCCATGACCTCACCGATTTTGGCGACCAACTGGAAGAAGTCACGGAGCCCGTATTCCAGCGCGACGCAGAAACCGTGCTGGTACCATTCCGGCTGCCGGAGGTTGGAAGCGGTCAAGCGGGTGGCTCGGTCGAAAGGCGTTGAGTATACCGCATTGATTCGGGGATGGGTGCTTGAAGGGCTTCACTCCTCTTGAATTGAGCGATAGGTCGCCGACGAAGGGGCTTGGCCGGTCGGCCGGGGGTCGCTGTCTGCAAGACTTGTGAAGCCATGCCGACGCGGAACTAGGCTGCTAGATGGGTGCAAACGCACCTCACGTTCAAATCCCAGCCAAGTGAGTAAAGCGATGAAAAACCCCAAGCGACGATGGTTGTTTGACTTACAGCACCCTGACTGCCAGCAAGCCGCGTGGATTCGGGCTGATGGAATCGAGAATGCCGCGCGCACACTCTTCGCCAAGACTGCAATTCCTGTGGTTGTTCACACTGGCTACGGATGGTGGCTATGCCAATCTCAGGAAGATCAGCACTCCAAGGACGAGAAGCCCCCTATGCCTCATTGGAAACTAATCACGGGTGTTGGTGGCGCTGCTGATCTAATCGCCATGCCCGAACATGTTCGGGAATTACGAAAGAAGCCAACGCCGCAGCGCGATAGTCAGGTCACCATTGGGCCAAGCTGTGCCCGTTTCATGCCCTTGGAACTGAATGCCATTCCCTCCAATAACGTTGTTGAAACAACAATCAGCCACAACCAGGGACCAATAAGAGAAAAGAAGACTAGAGCTTCGTTAGTCATGGGATACACCGAGAGGAACTGTCCCCCAGTGACTGTTGGAGAGGACGCGCTGCTCTTCCTTGATGACTCGGTCATTCCTGAGCCCGGCGACGTAGTCCGCATACTCGTCAAAGCCGAACGCCAAGAGCATGACTACATCGTTACCGGTATGATCAAAGCGGCAATGACATCGTTACCGGTATGATCAAAGCGGCAATGGTTTCATTAGAGGTCCTGTTTATTGAAACGGGCAACTGCTTGGAGGCAATCCAGCCGTCTATTGCTCAGCAGCTACGAGAGATTGCTGCCAGAAGGAAACACGACGATGACTGACACTATCGGCTTCTATGCGCTGTTATCTACCACAGACAACAAAGGTTTCGTCGGCGCACTCCTAATCACAGATGACCTGGGTAAGCCTGAAGAGTTTCGCGTGACCTATCCTGTCAAGCCTACCACATTGCAGCGGCAGCTCTACGGCGATTCCCTGATTCCTCACATTGGCATTGAGTTGTGCGGAAAACCGTTGTATCAGGCGCTAAGGAATGCGAATTAAATAACTGTCCGCGTTGGCACGGCTCGGTAGTTCCACTGCGGCAGTACTTCGTCAAAGATGATCCGCATGTTCGTTTTGAAGTCGTCGGCGACCTTGCGGCCGGTCTG
>Ga0194126_10011453_pt1 | contig 11395 bp, 12 predicted proteins | sample TA2KigC150mmetaG_FD_148641 | JGI IMG/M metagenome (GOLD analysis project Ga0194126, IMG submission 148641) | Freshwater microbial communities from Lake Tanganyika, Tanzania - TA2015035 Kigoma Deep Cast 150m | ecosystem: Environmental > Aquatic > Freshwater > Lake | place: Tanzania: Lake...
CGGGAAGCGCGCATCACGATGTACGGCTGCCCCTTTGCCCAGGAATCGGTCAGGGGAATGATCTCCCGGGTCATGGCGCCCCCCAACTTTCCGGTGAGTTATGACGATATCACGGCGCAAATCACCTACCAGGAATCCTGCAGCGATGTCTTTACGATCGGCGGTCTGCAGGTGACCCCCATCCCCACAAGCCACCCCAATCAAGGGGTGGGATACCGGTTCGAGGAAGAGGGAAAATCCTTCGTCTTCCTGACCGACAACGAGCTTTCCCACCGGCATCCGGGCGGAATGGCCTTTGAAGACTATTGCGCCTTTGCCAAAGGGGCGGATCTCCTCATCCACGACGCCGAGTACCGTCCCGAGGACTACCCACAGACCAAGACCTGGGGTCATTCGGTCTTCACGGACGCCCTGAACCTCGCCCTCGCCGCCGGGGTCTCCCGGTTTGGTCTTTTTCATCACAACCAGGACAGGACCGACGAGGACGTGGACGAGATGGTGGCTCAGTGCAGGAAGATCGGAGCCGGACGCCCCGCCTGTTTCGCCGTACACCAGGATATGGAGATTATTCTTTAAGGAGAGATGACGATGACCGGAAGCGAAAGTATTCAGACCAGCCGTAGAAAATTCCTCGGAATCTCTGCGAAAGGGTTTCTACTTGCCATTTTTTTGCAGATCGGGTTCCCCCTCCGGGCCGCCGCGAGCTCCCCGAAGGATGTCCTCCCTGCCTATGACGCAACCGCCCGTAAACTTACGGTCAAAATCATCCACAGTTCGGCCTCGCCGGAGTTTCACTACATCGAAAAGGTCGAAATAAAAAAAGGCGGAAAAACGATCTCCGCAACCGAATACGACAACCAACCCGATCGGGAGACCTTTTCCTACGTGTATCCGATCGAAGCAGCCCCGGGGGATATTCTCGAAATCAAGGCGATCTGCAGCATACTCGGGTCTAAGACGGTAAAGCTGACCGTGACGGCTTCGTAAAGAGGCCGGATGCTGCGTTGCGCTTCATCCTTTGTCATTGCGGCGTACGCAAAAAGTACGCCTCGTTCCTCAGGACTCGCGCGCCTTGCCTGCGGCCTCTTTACGAAGCCGTTCCCTTTTTATAACGGAAGGTGTTTCTTATGCTCCTTTTTTTGATACATGCCGCCCTGATGGCTGCGGGATTTCTGCTTGTGCTCTCTGCCATGATCGTCGCGATGACGCAGCGAAAAAAACGGTGGTGGCTCAAAATCCACAAGGCCATCGGCCTGACCGGGGCCTCGCTCATACTGCTGGGAGCCGTTGCGGCAATCGCCGCTGTCGCCTCCACCCCGGCAGGACATCATCTCCGGACACCGCATACCTGGCTGGGGGTTCTAACGGTCATCGCCGCGATCATCACCCCGTCTCTCGGCCTTCTGCAGTTCAGGATCCCCAACAGGGTGGGAACCCTCCGTGTGGTCCACCGCCTCTCCGGCCGGCTCCTGAACCTCATGATCCCTGTCGCGATTTTTCTGGGTTTACGCGTGGCGGAAATCATTTAGGCAGACCATCGGAGAAGGAGCGAACGATCCATGTTTCTGCCCGCCACACCTGAAGAAATGCGAAAACTCGGCTGGGACCGGCTCGATGTGATCCTGGTCACCGGAGACAGCTATCTCGACAGCCCTTTCGTGGGCGTTTCGGTCATCGGGCAGCTCCTGCTCAAGGCCGGATACAGGGTAGGCATCATCGCCCAACCCGATGCGGATACGGCAGACATCACCCGCCTGGGCGAGCCGGCCCTCTTCTGGGGCGTGACGGGAGGCTGCATCGATTCACTGGTCGCGAACCGCACCGCCTCCGGGAAAAAGCGCAGGGGGGACGACTTCACCGCCGGAGGGATCAACAACCGACGCCCCGACCGGGCGGTGATCGTTTACGCCAACCTGATCCGGCGATGGTTCAAGGCGACCAGGCCCATCGTCCTGGGCGGCATCGAGGCGAGTCTCAGGCGAATCGCCCATTACGATGCCTGGTCCAATCGCGTCCGCCGCTCGATCCTGATCGACGCCAAGGCCGATTTTCTCGTCTACGGCATGGGGGAAAAGACGGTCCTCGAACTGGCCGCCCGGATGCATGGGGGGCGCAGCGTTTCCGATGTGAAGGGTCTCTGTTATATCGCCGCGGAGAAGGGGATTGGAAAGGTGGAACTCCCCTCCTTTGACGAGGTATCCGCCGATCCCTCCGCGTTTACAAAGATGTTCCTTGACTTCTACCGAAACCAGGACCACCGCACGGCAAAGCCGCTCTGCCAGCGCCAGGACAAGCGCTGGCTCATCCACAACCCGCCCATGCCGCCGCTCACCGAGGCGGAAATGGACGAGGTGCACGGAATGGATTTCGAGAGAAGCGTCCACCCCTGTGACCGGGGCAGGGGAAAGGTCCGGGCCCTGGAGACGATCCGTTTTTCGATCCCCACCCACCGGGGTTGTTACGGGGAATGCCACTTCTGCGCGATCGCCGTCCATGAAGGCAGGACGGTCAGCTCCCGAAGCGAGGCATCGATCCTCCGGGAGGCCGAAAAACTCGCCTCGCTCCCCGATTTCAAAGGGTACATCCTCGATATCGGAGGGCCGACGGCGAACATGTACGGGTTCGAATGCAAGAAAAAACTTCTCCAAGGGGCCTGCCCCGAGAAGCGCTGTCTGTACCCATCGGTCTGCGCATCGCTGCGGCCAGACCATGGTCGCCAGTTATCCCTGCTCAAGAAACTCAGGCGGATACCGGGCGTCAAAGCGGCCGTCGTCGCCTCCGGCATCCGGCACGACCTCGTTCTGGCCGACCGTAAAGAGGGGCTCGCCTACCTCGGCGAAGTGGTCCGGCACCATGTTTCCGGGCAGATGAAGATCGCCCCCGAGCACTCGGAGGCAAAGGTCCTCGCCTGTATGGGCAAACCCGGTCGAAAAGGCGTGATCGCTTTTCGCGACCTCTTCCTGCGGCTCACGGCAAAGGCCGGCAAGGAGCAGTTCCTCACCTACTACATGATCGCAGCCCATCCCGGCTGCACCGCCGGCGATATGGAAGCCTTGCGCGGTTTCGCATCCCGGGAGCTCGCCATCCGTCCCGAGCAGGTCCAGCTCTTCACCCCGACACCTTCCACGATCTCAACGCTCATGTATCACACCGGGCGGGACCCCTTCAGCGGAAGGACGCTCTTCGTCGAGCAAACGGCCGCCGGGCGGGAGCGTCAGAAAAAGATTTTGGTTGCCAAAAAAGGCCTTCTCAGGTATGACACTCCCCAACTCAATCAAACGGCCAAGGAGGAGGAATCATGGGTAAAGACAAAGACTTCAAAAAAGAAGCCAAGAAGAAACCTTCCAAAACGTTGAAGGAGAAAAAAGAGGCCAAGCGGGCAAAGAAGGCGGGAAAGTCCGGAGACATTTGACAAACCAAGTGGCAAGGCGCCTGCCGCAGCTGCTTGTGGACTTCCATGTTCACCTATTTCCGGACCGGCTCTTTGATGCGATCCGGCGGAAGTTTGTTGCGGATTACGGCTGGGATGTCCTCCACCCGCTCTACTGGCGCGAGTCTCTGGCCTATCTGCGGGAGCGAGGGGTCGGGACGGTCGCCTATTCCAATTACGCCCACCGGCCGGGGATCGCCAGGGGATTGAACGACTGGAACCTGGACGTCCTGGCAGAGACCCCCAACCTTTACTGCTTCGCGGCTTTTCACCCCGAAGACGAGGACGGTCTCGCTATGGCCGCGGCTCTCCTCGACCATCCCCGAATCCTCGGCTTCAAGCTGCACCTCCTCGTGCAGCGGTTCTTCCCCGATGACGAGCGGCTCTTTCCTCTTTATGAGCTCGCCATTAAGAAGGGCAAGCGGCTGCTCTTCCATGTAGGCACGGGTCCTGTCGGAAACGAGTTCGTGGGGATCGTCCCTTTCCGGCGTCTCCTTGCCCGTTATCCGGATCTGCCCGCGATCATCGCCCACATGGGGACCCTCGAGTACGGGGCATTCGGAGAGCTGTTAGCCGATTACCCGCAACTGTACATGGACACGGCCTTCGCCTTCATCCCCCGCCTGGGTTCCATGTTCGATCTGGGAGGTGATTTTCTGGAACGACACCGCGAAAGGATCCTCTACGGCTCGGATTTTCCCAATGTGATTTTCCCGAGGGAGGATGAGATCACTGCACTGCTGGACCTGACGCTTTCGCAGGAATTTTATGATGCGGTCTTCCGCGACAACGGCCTCTCCCTTATCCGCAAAAGCGATCAGACCCGGCCGTAATCGTCGGCGAGCCGTTCGATATCATCCTCTCCGAAATAGTCCCCCGACTGGACTTCGATAAAGGCTGTTTCCGTCACCCCGGTATTTTTGAGGCGGTGGGCGGCGCCGCGGGGGATATCGATCGCTTCTCCCTTCCGTAAGGGAATTTCCCGCCCGTCGAGCGTGACAAGAGCCTCCCCTGTAAGAAGATACCAGTGCTCCGCCCGCCGGCGATGGCGCTGGAGGCTGAGGCGCTTCCCCGGATAGACCACAATCCGCTTGACCTTGTGGTCGATCTCGTCGGCAAGGACGGTATAGTATCCCCAAGGACGGTGATCGCTTTCCATCTTACCTACCTCCTTCTGAATATACTCATTTGGACGTAACGACCCACACGCCGTTCCAGGCATCCGGCGGATGATCGATCAGCGACCGGCATTTACCCGCGTAGGCAAGGGCGGCGCGGTCCCGGGCGCCAAGACCGACGAAAATCGTCTCGGCCCTGTCGAACCGGCCCCGATAAAAGGCTTCCAGCCCTTGGGCAAAGATTCGTAAATCCTCTATACGCGAGTCATGCTCCGCGGGAAACATCGGTTCATGGATCGTCACCGGCTCCCTGCGACCCACCACGGAAACCCTGGAGAGTTCTCGTACGGGAAAGGCCCCGGCGAGCAGGTCAAGCGTGGCCTGCGAGACGATGGTGTAGGTTCCAAATTCCTTATTGATACCCTCCAGGCGCGAAGCCAGATTCACGGCATCGCCGAGCATCGTGTAATCGAATCGGGTGTGGGAACCCATGTTGCCGACCACGGCCGGCCCGCTGTTGATCCCGATGCGCATGCGCAGATCCTTGCCGATCCGCTCCCGGAAAGCCGGCCTCAACCCGGCCAGTTTCTCCTGGCAGCGCAGGGCCGCCCGCACGCAGCGTCCGGCATGGTCGGGCTGTTGCAGGGGGGCGTTCCAGAATGCGATGATGGCGTCCCCTTCGTACTTGTCGACGGTCCCCCCCTCTTCATGAATGATATCGGTCATCGCCGACAGGTAGTCGTTGAGAAGCGCGGTCAGCTCCTCCGGCTCGAGCCCCTCGGAGATCCCGGTAAATCCCTCCAGGTCCGAAAAAAATATGGAAAGCTCCCGTCGCTCGCCGCCGAGCTTCAGCCGCTCCGGATGCTGGATGAGTTCTTCGATGACCGCGGGACTCAGGTACTGCTTGAATGCATTTTTGATGAAGAGTTTCTGCCTTCCTTCGGTCGTGTAGTAGATCAAACCGGCGCTCAGAAGCGTGACGGCGACCCCGGCCTCCTGGACGACAAGCGGAAGCCAGAATCCCGCCCGGTAGGCGGCTGCGGCCAGAAGGGCGGGAAGCAGCAGAAAGAAGCCGTACAGGAGCAGCGTCCTGACGACCCCGGAAACGCGCGCGGTCCCGATCCCGGTAAAAAGTGTCAGGAGAAGGGTCAGCGCTAAAAGAGGCGCCTTCGGCACGGGCCGCACGAAGTCGTCGGAGAGAAGGTTGTCCAGTGCCGTCGCATAAATTTCGACGCCCGGATAGATCCCGGAGACGGGGGTAGGACGCAGATCAAAAAGGCCCGGCGCAGAGAAGCCAAAAAAGACATAGCAGTCCCTGAAAAGATCCTTTCCCTCGATGAGGGGCTGCCCGCCATCCCGGAGGCGGAGCTCGCTCTGAATGACGGCCGCGGCGTTATAGGCCTTGTGCGTTCCGGAGGGTCCCCGGAAATTCAGAAGCGCACGACCCCTTTCATCGATAGGAACACGATGGTCTCCCGCAATCAGGGCGCCGGGGACGATTTTCAAGGACGTCTCCGCTGCGGCGGCAAGGTAAGCGCCCAACGCCGGCGACGGCAGTATCCTGCCGTCAAAGACGCTGAACAGGTTGATGCGGCGGTAGACATTGTCGGGGTCGGGATTGAGACGGGTATCGGCCAGAACGGCGCTGTTTGCTGCGACTTCCGGAATGGGGAACACCCCTTTGACAGGGCCGGCTGCCCCGGCCCCGGTTTTCTCGAGCCACGGATCGAGGCCTTCCATCCTGAATTTCGGCTCCGGAAGGATAGAGGGCCACGTTCCGACAGCGCCGGCGGCGCCGCTCAGGAAAGCCGCACCGACAAAAGGCGGACCCTCTTTGATGGCCTCTCCGAACGATTGATCGTCGAAGGCGCCGAAATGGGAAGGCTCCGTAAACAGGACGTCGAAGAATACGGCTTTCGCCCCCTGGCGGCGGCTGAAACCGAGAAGGAGGTTGTATACCTCTCGCGGCCAGGGCCAGCCGAGGGAGTTTTCCCTCTTCCCCCAATCAAGACTGTTCTGGTCGAGAAGAATGAGGCGTATGTTGTCGGTGGCCCGACCCGGGGCTGCAAGAAGGTTGACCCGCCAATCCCAGGCCTTCCCTTCCCACATATCGAGCCATCCCGGCGCCCAGAGCGCCAGCGCCACTGCAAACCCGATACCGCCCGCTGCCAGCCCCTGCAACAGTTTTCTCATTAAATACAATGACCTCGTAAAAAGTCGTAATAAACCCCTGCATTGGGGACGGCTTCGTAAAAAGCCCGCAGGCAAGGCGCACGAATACCGAGGCGTGAGGCGTACTTTTCGCGTACGCCGCAGCGACGAGGGATGAAGCGCAACGCAGCATCCGGGCTTTTTACGAAGCCGTCATATATTCCCGAGCGCCTTCAGGAACCTCGCCTGCCTTGGCGCATGCGCCGGAACCGCGGCGTATCGCAGCCCTTTCTTTTGAATTTCGGCAAGACGGTCATCCGGCGCCGGATGGGTCCTGGCAAAATCCGGCCCACCGGCCCTGAGGTTCTTCTTCATGACCCCGAGCATCTCCGTAAGTCCGTTGGGGTCGTAGCCGACGCGCCGCAGAAGCGTCACGGCAGCCTGATCGGCCGCGTATTCGGAAGAGCGCGCATAGCCCTTGTTGATGAGTGCGCCTGTGATATCCGAAATCGTTCCACCGAAGGTTTGTGTGAGCGAGGCAACCTCCCGCGACCCGAGGGTCTTGGCGCCTTCCGCCGCAATGGTGGTGAGCGCCTCGGTCATCCTCGCTTTCTCGATGGCCTGCATTCCGTGCCTGAGCTGAATGTGGCCGATCTCGTGGGCCAGGACCGCAGCAAGGGCATCCTCGTGACGGCAGCAGCGCAGCAGACCGCGCGTCACAAAGACGAGGCCGCTCGGTGTGGCGAAGGCGTTGATCTCGTTCGAATCGAGGACAAGGAAATGGTAGCCGCCAAAAATGGCCGGCAGATCCGAAACCTGTGCGAGCGTTTGACCGATGAGATTGACGTACTCGTTGACGATACGGTGATCGTAGGCCGGATATGTTCCGAGAACGACCGCACCGACGGTGCGGCCGATATAGTATTCCTGCTCCGGTGTGAACTCCTCGGCGCTCCTTGCAACGGCTTTGGTTGTTTTACGGAGCGACTCCGCCTGGGATGCGCTGATGACACCGGCTCCCTGCCCTATCCCGGTTGCCAGCGTGGCTGCGGACTCCATGGTCTGGCAGGATGAAAGCAGCAGGAGGGAATGGACCGACAGGCAAACAAGAAGCAGTCTTCTCATGGCACGGCTCCTTCCGGGGGCGTCACCTTTCCCTGTTTCAGAAATGCCTCCATCTGATCGGACGAAACCTGAAATCTCTCCATCCGGTCGACCCAGGTATAATCCAAATTCCGATTGAGACTTTTATACTGTTTCTCGACCTCCTCGTTGAATCCCTTTCCGGCAAGGGCGATTTCGCTGCCCGTGGCCGTCGTCTCCACGTTGGTCGCCCCAGCCCTCAGCACGACGGTCTTGGTTGTCAGGGCGGAGGCATGCATCCAGCCCTGAACGCCGCGGCTGGCGACCTTTTTCCAGGCGCCCTTGTCCTGGATGATCTCCACGCGGTCGCCGTAAGTCGGTTTTGCAAGGATCTTGGCCAGAAAAGAAGGGGTGTTCCGAATCTGCCCCTCCTTCACCTGGACGCTCATTGTCTTTTGCGGCTGTGCAAATCCGGTAAAGACAACCCATAAACACAGAAACACCGTGATGAGGATGGGTTTACCTGCACGCATCATCCTTCGCCTCCTTGAGGAGGGGGACAGATTTGAAATCTGTCCCCACATATTATTATCGCAGAAGAAGATCCTCCACAATCATTTAGATTTTGATCTCCTTTTTTGGTTTGGAAAGGGAGCGTTGATGGCGGTCGATGGAGTGCACTTTGATGTCGCGGATTTTACTCCCCTGGAGGATGCCCAGCGGGACCTGCACCCCGGCGCTTCCCAGGGCCCACACCTTGCGGTAAAAGTCGGAAAGGCCGCCCACCTCTTTACCGTCCACCGTCAGAACGATGTCGCCCGGTTTCATCCCCGCCTTTTCGGCCGGACTTCCCGAAGTAATCTTGGTGATAAAGATGCGGCCTTGCGTTTCCGCCGCATTGATCCCCAGCCAGGGCCTCTGCTCCTTCGCGGATCTTCCCGTCTTCCTGAGGTCATCGATAATGGGACCCAGCAGATCGATGGGAATCGAGATGTTGCAGCCGACCAACCCCCAGTCGGGCACCAGAACCTGGGTGAACAGAGACCCGATGCCGACCAGTCTGCCGTCCGCATTGATCAGGGCCGCGCCGCTGAAATTCTCGAAGGCCGGCAACGTATAGATCGCCTCATCCAGCAGATACTCCCAATACCCCGCAAACTCCTGACGGCTGATGACCCGGCTGACCTGGACCGAGTCCTTCCCTCCATGGCCGGCCACGAGAATCGAATCGCCGGTTTGAACGGCAGAGGACTTCCCCAGGGCGATGGGCTTCACGCCGAGTTTTTTCTCCGCCCTTATAAGACCAAAGCCCGTGCCGAAATCGTAGCCGACGACCCTGGCGCCGACGGATCTCACCCCTTGGGCGGTGACCTCGATGCTTTCCGCCTCCCGGATGAGATAACCGACGGTAAGGATGGTCCCCTCGGAATCGATGACGACTCCGTTACCCTGCCTTTCCGTCCCGAGGGTGCCGGCCGATTCGGCCTCCTTGGGAATGGTGGCGCGAATCTTGACCACGGACTTCAGTATCCCTTCGGCGCTCGAATCGGCGCATACAGGCCCGTCGAACCCGACAATAACCATCGCCGACAGTAGCACCATGCCGATCGTTTTCATGATTCACCTCCTATACGCTATGAATGTAACACAATCGAAAGCGAAATTGAAGATCTCCGCAGCACGCCGCTAAACATTTCAAACCACTACTGGAACAAAATCTTTAGATTTTAACCGCTTACTTCGTGGAAAACCGCTGGATACGCTCTTGCAAAGGATTCATCGTTTTCTTGTCTTGTACCCAATCCCTAAATCTGATAGACGGCCCTACATGGACTCCATGCGAAAGCAGAATGCATCCTATGGATAAACGCCGCGCGCGGGCCGCACTGGCAATCACAGCCGCCATCCATCTCCTCCACGATGGCCTCTCCAGCTTCCTGTACGTTCTTTTCCCCATCTTGCAGGTCGAATTCACGCTCTCATTCGCGGCGATCGGATTCCTGCGCGCCAGCTTTTCCGGAGCCCTCGCCCTCTTCCAGATTCCCGCCGGTTACCTGGCCGAGCGGTGGGGGGAGGCGCGTGTCCTCGCGGCAGGAACGGCGCTCACCGCGCTGGGATTCCTCGCCCTGGGCTCGGTGGGGGGCGCCGCAACCCTGCTGGTCATGCTCGTGGCGGCAGGGCTGGGCTCGGGCACGCAGCACCCGCTGGGGGCTTCGCTGGTTTCGCGTGCCTACGAGGGAGGACCGCAACGCTTCGCCCTGGGGATCTTCAATTTCTCCGGCGACCTTGGGAAGATGCTCTTCCCGACCTGCGCGACCTTCTCGTTTGCCTGGATCGGCTGGCGCGCGACAACACAGGGCGTCGGGATGCTGACGGCGGCAAGCGCCGTGGCGGCGCTGGCGGGGCTTAGCTGGCTGTCGCGCACGCCGGCGGCGCCGGCAAGGACGCAACCCACTTCGGTGGGTGCGAATTCGGGCTGGGGGATCCGGGATCGTCGCGGTTTCCAGATGCTCGCGGGGATCCACGGGCTCGATGACGGCGCGCGTACCGTGTTTCTGACCTTCCTGCCGTTTCTCTTGCTGGGCAAAGGGGCCAACATGGAGTTGACGGGGCTGGCCTTCGGTCTGCTCCTGGCCGGGGGAGCCGCAGGAAAGTTTTTTTGCGGGCTTCTCGCCGAGCGTCTCGGCGTGATCCGTACGGTGATCCTGACCGAGGCGGCGACTGCGGGCGGCACCCTGCTCCTCCTGGCCCTGCCGCTTTATCCCGCCTTGCTCCTGCTTCCGGTTCTAGGGGTCGTGCTCAACGGAACCTCGTCGGTGCTCTACGGGACCGTTCCCGACTTCGTCATCCCCGAACGCCGCGCACGGGCCTATGGTCTGTTCTACACCATCGGCGTCGGCTGCGGGGCCGCTTTCCCGCCGTTGTTCGGCCTCCTGTCGGATTGGACCGGCGTCCGCATCGCATTCGCCGTCCTGGCGGGCGTCGTCGCCCTCACCATCCCCCTCGCCGGCATTCTCCGCGGATCCCTCCAGGAAAAGCGCTGACCTAGGGCAATCGGTGGTCAGGACGAATGTGATCCGCTTCATGCGGGGTCAGATAAAGGGTATCCAGGGGCTTCCATTGTATTGCAGTCAACGGCGGAGGCAGATTCAATTTAACAGCAGAGTACGACCCGTAACGCTTAGCTTAGAAATCCTGTTCGGTTATCGCTTTCACCTGCCATTCAGCCGCTCCGACAACTGTCTCATTTTTCGTTGACAGTGTCCGAAGGGGTGATGTAAGGGTTTTCGAGGCCCTTATACTGAAAAACTAAGGAGACCGTGGAGGTGCTGCTGAACCAACCCAGAGCCGTCGCGCTCATGAAGAAACAGGGCATGGACGCCCTCATCGCCACCCACCCCAACCGTGTCGCCTACGCAACGAATTACGGGGGTCACTCGCCGAGGATTTATCTCGATCGCATGGTATTTTCGGTGCTTCCCGCCGAGCGAAGGCTTCTGGTAACGGATCTCTAGCAAAAAAGGATACTGGAGGAAATATGCAGAAAATGACGGGCGCCCGGTACATCGCCGAAGCGCTGAAAGGATACGGTGTCACCCATCTCTTTTTCGTC
>Ga0194126_10011457_pt1 | contig 11393 bp, 9 predicted proteins | sample TA2KigC150mmetaG_FD_148641 | JGI IMG/M metagenome (GOLD analysis project Ga0194126, IMG submission 148641) | Freshwater microbial communities from Lake Tanganyika, Tanzania - TA2015035 Kigoma Deep Cast 150m | ecosystem: Environmental > Aquatic > Freshwater > Lake | place: Tanzania: Lake...
CGTCTTGAGGCATTGGTGCAGTTTTCCGACTTAGGAGCTGGTTTCAATATTGCCATGAAAGATTTAGATATCCGAGGTGCCGGAAATATGCTGGGCGGTGAGCAAAGTGGATTTATTTCAGAAATTGGTTTTGAGATGTATCAAAAAATCTTAAATGAAGCGATGAATGAATTACGCGAAAGTGAGTTTAAAGATTTGTTCGACGAGCGTCAAACAGACACTTTCGGATCATATGTCAACGAGTGTGTTTTTGAAACGGATATGGAAGTTCGTATTCCTGACGACTATGTGAATCAGGTGAGTGAGCGCTTGAGCTTGTATCAAGAATTAGACGGATTAAAAAATGAAGAAGAACTTGATACGTTTTCTGGTCAGCTTAAAGATCGTTTTGGACCAATTCCTCGGGAGGTAAAAGAATTGTTTTTTTCATTCAAATTGCGTTGGGCGGCTCAAAACGCAGGAGTTGAAAGGTTGGTGATAAAGTCGTCCAAACTCGTGGGGTATTTCATTGCGAATCCTCAATCTCCATTTTTTGAAACTGAAGCGTTTACGGCTCTTTTAACGAATATAACGGCTGCAGGAGACGGGTACAGATTGGTGCAACAACAAGATAAATTGCGCCTAGTGATTGAACCTGTACAACACATCAAGGATGCTTACGAAAAATTAACAAAACTCACCGTTCAAGAGCGCATATCTCAGTAGGAGTCGACCATTCGCTGCGCTAACATCCCCATTATTCTCTTATCCAGTTCTTTTTTATTTTGATAATAAAAAGCGAATTCTACGTTGGTTAATAATCCGCTCACCATTCCTATCCATTGGTATTTTAAGGATGGATTTTTGGTTGCCATTTTCATTAGTAAATTCCATTTTTCTGACGCAGATTTTCCTGAAGTAATCGCTTTTAAAATAAATGGTTCCTGACGAGAAATAAAACTCCAGAGCTCTTGTTGGTATTTTAAAATTGGTCTAAGGACCTCATTTTGAAAGACCTCCAATTCGTTTTCCGTTGGCATTGTTGCTACTAAAGGACGTAATTCCGTTAATTCTTGATCTTCTCGCATATTCTTCAAACGTTTAGGTTCGCATCAAAGTTCAAAGAAACGATCAGTTTCGTGCATTTAAACATTACATTTGTTAAAGCAAAATATTATGAAGTTAATCTTTAGCATCCTTTTTCTTACACAGCTCAGTCTTACCATGGCGCGTTCTGTTGACGGAGATACCCTAAAAATTATCAATGAAGACGATGAAATTTTCTTACCAAAACACGGTGTTTACCTCAATACCTTCGGACTGTTTGGGAAATTTCGAATTCGTTATGAATACCAACCCATCGCCTCAAGAAGTTATCAAATAGGTTTGTGCACACACTACATATTAAATTTGGATTACGGAACGAATGTGTTTTTTGAGTATCGTCAATACCCTAATCCGATGCAGCGTCATCGCAGTTTTTACTTTGCAAGAGTTGCCTATGGACAAGTTTGGCATCCAATCCTTTACGAAGATAGTTGGTCTGGTGAGTACGTGGGAAATACTAAACTCGGAAGTTATGTTTCATTTAGTGGAGGAATTGGTCAACAATTTCGATTTGGAAGGGCAAAAAACTTTCGAATTGAATTTCAAGAGGGGCTTCAATACGCACATACCATAGAGGGTGTTACCGATTTTAGGTCCACCTACTATGCCGAAAACCCCGAAGCATATAACAACTATTGGGGAGACGCGCTAATCAATGATTTAGAATCGAAAAATACACCCAATGTAGGTCCTGTCGGACTTCCATTTTTTCAAAGCATTGGTGCGGGATCCTTATTTTACATTAACGCAAGTATTGCATTTACTTTTCCTGGCGAGGCCTATGAAGTTAAGCACCAGGAGGTAGGTGGTTTTTTTCGCCTCAAAAAAATGAAACTGTAGTTTATGCGTTTCGTGCTCCCTGTTTTTTCCTTTTCATTTTTTTTTCTGCTAATAGTCTCTTGTGGAGAAAACAGGCAAGACGAGTCCATTTCCATGTCGGAGTATCAGAAGCGTAAACCTGTAGACAATCAAATCGATTTGCTATCAAGAAAGGATGTGTTCGACGGATATATCTTTGGGCACACGTATTCTCTTCTTTATTTCAAAGAACGCTTAGCCACTACAGCTGAAGATTCTTCATTTCTAGAGGACGTGGATGAAAATTCATTGTCTTTAAAGGGAAATTTACAAATGGATATCCATTCGCTCATCATGTCTCACGATACCCTGACAGATAAATTTGATATGAGGACGGAAAAAATTAAGCTTTTTTACGGCAAGCGCGGACTCATTACCGATTCAGTCTGTTATTTTAATAAATTAAGTTATAAAGAACGGCCTGGAGACTCTTTGCCTGTCCCAACGGCCTTGAGAGGAAATTACATGGTACCCATCGGAATGACGAGCGGACCTTGGTCCAGCAAAGGTTCGAAAGCGGTAGTGTTTTTTACGCCAGGCGTTTTTGAATACCGAGGAAAAACGTTTTACAATCCCGTTATTGTTTTCGATGAATTTGTACTTTATATTTTTTCACAAAAACAGGACGATGCTTGACGAGGCGGCGGTGATTTCTTTTAATTTATTTTAGTTAGCTATCTTTACCATTCAATAATGCCTTTATGAGTCAATCAGAACTTTCAGAACAGGAATTGCAACGCAGAGAAAACCTTTCTAAATTGCGTGAAATGGGCATAAATCCCTACCCTGCCGAATTATATCCCGTCAACGCAAATGCGCAAGATATAAAACGTGAATTTCCTGAGGGGAAGGAAGTATGTTTAGCCGGAAGGATGATGTCTCAACGCATTATGGGGAAAGCCTCATTTGCTGAATTACAAGATGCCTCTGGGCGCATTCAGGTTTATTTCAATCGGGATGAAATTTGTCCGGGAGAGGATAAAACACTTTACAACGATGTATTTAAAAAGTTACTTGATTTAGGGGATTTTATAGGGATAAAGGGGACAGTATTCAAAACGCAAGTGGGAGAAATTTCAATAAGTGTAAGCAGCTTCTCTATTTTATCTAAAGTCCTTCGACCCCTGCCTCTGCCGAAGACGGACCCGGATGGAAAAGTATACGACGCTTTCACTGATCCCGAATTACGCTACCGCCAACGCTATGTTGATTTAGTAGTGAACCGACAGGTAAAAGATGTTTTTGTGAAAAGGACAAAATTGTTCAACGCCATGCGCCAGTTTTTTAACGATGCCGGTTATATGGAAGTGGAAACCCCTGTGCTTCAATCAATACCCGGAGGAGCTTCTGCCAGACCATTTATTACCCATCACAATGCCCTGGATATTCCCTTGTACATGAGAATTGCCAATGAGTTGTACTTAAAGCGATTGATAGTTGGTGGTTTTGATGGCGTGTATGAATTTTCGAAGAATTTCCGAAATGAAGGAATGGACAGAACTCACAATCCGGAGTTTACTGCAATGGAAATTTATGTGGCATACAAGGATTACAACTGGATGATGTCGTTCACCGAACAATTATTGGAGCATTGTGCTGTTGCGGTGAATGGAACAACAGTATGCACTTTCGGAGAGCACAGCATCGATTTTAAAGCCCCATACAAGCGTGTAACCATGCGTCAGGCGATCATAGATTTCACAGGTTTTGATATCCATGGAAAATCAGAAGAAGAGCTACGTTCAGCTGCAAAAGGTATGGGCTTGGAGGTAGATGAAACCATGGGAAAAGGTAAGTTAATCGATGAGATTTTTGGCGGCAAATGCGAAGGAAATTACGTGCAACCCACTTTCATTACAGACTATCCTAAAGAAATGTCGCCGTTGTGCAAGGTACACCGCGAAGACCCAAGTTTGACCGAACGATTTGAATTAATGGTTTGCGGAAAAGAAATTGCAAATGCCTATTCCGAGTTAAACGATCCAATTGATCAACGGGAGCGTTTTGAAGAACAACTAAAGTTACAAGAGCGAGGAGACGACGAAGCGATGTTGATCGACCAAGATTTTTTAAGGGCATTGGAATACGGAATGCCTCCAACGAGTGGTTTAGGCATTGGAATGGATAGATTAATCATGTATCTTACCAACAACCCGTCCATTCAAGAAGTGTTGTTCTTCCCGCAAATGCGTCCGGAAAGTAAGTCGAAAGTGAGCTTAAACGGTCAAGAAAAAGAGATTTTTGAGGTGATGAAGTCTCATGGAGAAATGCCACTGTCAGCATTACGAGCTAAGTTTGACATCAGCAACAAGGTTTGGGATACGTCCATAAAAACCTTAACAAAGAATCATCTTTTAAAAGTTAGTAAAGAGAACAACCAATTATTGATAAAAATACTGGTTTAGCTATTTGAAAACTTAATAATTACGCCTAGATTAGTAGATAAATAAAACCATTTTATGGGAAATACAAATTTGTTGACTACCATTATGCCAATCGCTCTTGGTATTATAATGCTAGGCTTGGGGCTTTCATTGACCATCGCTGATTTTAAGCGTGTCGTCAAGTTTCCAAAAGCAGTTTTTATAGGCCTTTTCTGTCAAATGATTGTTTTACCGTTTGTGTGTTTTGGCATAGCAAAAATTTTCAATCTTGGTCCTGAACTTGCCATTGGTCTAATGTTATTGTCCGCATCACCTGGAGGCCCCACGGCTAATTTATTCAGCCATTTAGCAAAAGGAGATGTGGCGCTAAATATTACCTTAACTGCTCTTAACAGCATCTTAACCCTAGTAACATTGCCTCTTATTGTTGAATGGTCATTAGATTTATTTGGCAAAAGCGGAGAGATTTCTATGCCCTTTAACAAGATAGTAGAAGTATTTTTAATTATTCTTATTCCAGTATCTATTGGAATGCTTATCCATGCAAAAGCACACTCATTTGCAAAAATGATGGATAAACCTGTTAAAATACTGTCTGCTCTATTCCTAGTTGTTGTTATTGTGGGAGCTGTTTTAAAAGAAAAAGAAAATCTCGGCAATTATTTCGAGCAAGTTGGAACGGCCACACTATTTTTTAACCTTGCAAGTATGTTAATTGGTTTTTTTGTGCCATTGTTTTTCAAGATTGAAAAAAAGCAAGCAATTGCCATCGGAATGGAAATTGGAATTCATAATGGCACATTGGCAATTTTCATAGCCCTAAATGTATTGGACAACAGTATAATGAGTATTCCTCCGGCGATATATAGTTTACTCATGTTTTTCACAGCTGCCGTTTTTGGAATTTTGGTAAATAAAATTGGAAAAAATAAAGTTTAACACGTGAACATCATGGGAGAGAATAATCAATTCAGCTCACTAAAAGAATTTTATCCGTTTTACTTACAACAATACAGTGACTCAATTTGTCGTTATTGACATTTTATTGGTACAGCCGGATTTATAACCATTGTGATTTATTCTTTTATTGCTAAAAATTATTGGCTGTTACTTTTTGGTCCTCTTTGCGGATATGATTTTACCAAATTTATTGAAATTATTTAACTTTCCCACCAATTCTTTTTTGGGGCTTCAGGTTCTCCCAATGTATGTTTTACGCTTTCTGTTTTGGGCAATACATACGGCATAAGTTTACAAAGTATATTCAGCCGTTGCGCGGGGTCAAGTTCTTTGCATAAATCGCTTTATAAAGTATGCTCAATTTGTTCAAATCCTCCAAAAAGGGGTTCGAAAAAATGTCAGATAAGACCACAAATTAAAATCGTAAATATCTAACATTTAGGTGTTTACGATTTTTTATTTTCTTAATTTTGTACGATTAATGTACGCCGAAATCATTAAGGAACTTTTGAAAATTGAAAAATTTGACCGCTTCGCGGTAAATAATCAAATTGTCAAATTGTCAAATGAATCAAATAAATTTAATCCCTGAGGCAACGGACAGAGAACCCACTCTGCCTACCGCTGCCGAACCTGCTCACACTGCCATCGTCGAAACCCAGGGTGCGGGACCAGGCAACGCCCTCCGTAGAACTCCACCAGAAACCGTTGTAGCCAATGTCGTTGAATGAGTCATCGTCGTAACGGTTACCGCCCGGAAGACCTGAAAAACCGCTTTCGTTGGTGCCATTGCCATCTTCCTCCCAACCACTTTTGCTTTTCATTTTTGTGCCTGCAACATCTTCTCCACCTAAAAAGTCGGTAAGTTCTGTCCATTCAGCATCGGAAGGTATGTGCCAGCCAGTTGGAGCTAAACCACGAGAATCGTTTACCGCATACCAATTATACAACTTACCGTATTTCGCACCATTCGCTGGGTCATTCTTGTAATAACACCATGCTGGTTGTTTGTTTTCTCCTGCTATTTCCCATTCTTCATAGGTCTTTGCTTCAGGAATGGGGTCGCCGTTTCTAAAGGTTGCAACATCCAAATTCTTGGTCATCCATACTTGTTTTCCAATGGTTACGGTTTGGGAAAAGATTGCACTACCTGTTCCGATAAGCACAAATAAGAAAAGTGTTAACGTGGCTTTCATACTAATGTTTTACCAAATTTATTAAAATTATTTAACTTTCCCACCAATTCTTTTTTCGGGCTTCAGGTTCGCCCAATGTATGATTTACGCTTTCGGTTTTGGGTAATATTGGTTTGTTAATTGTTTAGTATTTGTTTGTTTTGCGTAGGTTACTTTCCGATACAAAACTTGCTGAAGATATTCCCAAGAATATCTGTATCTACTTCTATTTGGCCCGTGATGTTACCTAAGGAACGCATGGCAGCGCGAATGTCTAGCGCAATGAAATCACCTGTTGTTCCTTTTTCGAGGTCAAAGCTCACTTTTTGGAGTGCGTCAGTGGTTTTCATAAGTGCTTCGTAATGACGCGCATTGGAAACAATCGTTTCGTTCTGAAGATCAAAGGAACCAACGACAAGATCTACTAATTTTTGTTTGAGCACATCAATACCGATTCCGTTTTTTGCACTGATTGAAAGTTCTTGAGTTATTTGCGATTCCAAGTCAATTTTGTTGGCGATTAATAGCATTTTTTTGTCGGGATATTTCTGTTCCAATTCAGCTTTCCAGTTTTTTACTTCGTAAATACTTGATTGATCTGAAGCATCTGCCAGGCAGAGTACGATGGAGGCTTGTTCAATTTTTTCAAAGGAGCGTTCGATACCCATTGCTTCAATTTCTTCTGCACCTTCGCGGATTCCGGCAGTGTCGATTAAGCGAAAAAGAATGCCTTCGATGTTCAAGGTTTCTTCAATCACGTCGCGCGTTGTACCGGCAATATTGCTTACAATCGCACGATTTTCACCCAATAATTGATTGAGTAGGGTGCTTTTTCCGGTGTTCGGTGCACCGACAATCGCTACGGGAACTCCATTTTTTAGAGCGTTTCCAAGTTTAAACGATTGAGCCAATCGGTTGACCATTTTCAGAACATCTGCAACTAATATTTTCAATTGGGTTCGATCCGCGAATTCAACATCTTCCTCCGAAAAGTCGAGTTCCAATTCAATTAACGAGGCGAAATGAATCAGCTTTTCCCGCAATTCTTTCAACTGACTTGAAAAGGTACCTCGCAACTGTTGCAATGCTATTTCGTGCGCTTGCTTGGATTGAGATGCTATTAAATCTGCCACAGCTTCCGCCTGTGAAAGATCCAATTTTCCATTCATGAACGCACGTTTCGTAAACTCGCCCGGCTCGGCCAAACGGAATCCATTGGAAATTAGCACGTTGAGTATTTCCTGCTGAATAAAGGTAGAACCGTGACAGGAAATTTCAACACTTTCTTCGCCAGTGAAACTATTTCCCTCTTCAAAAATGCTGATTAAAACTTCGTCGATTGCTTTTCCATTTGAATCGGATAAAACACCAAAATGAATCGTGTGCGACTTGTGAGAAATTAAGTCTTTCGAAAAGAACGGGTTTACAAGTTTAATTGCATTCTTTCCAGAGGCGCGAATAACAGCGATCGCTCCGACTCCATTAGCAGTTGCCAATGCACAAATCGTATCTGTTGAAAAAGACATTGCCGCAAAATTAGGCAATTAGAAAATAGAATCGGTAAAAAGCCATGTTATAATGACGGTTCACATTTTTTAATGAAGGATAGAAAGGGCAAAGGAAATTATGTCTTTTCACACCAATCTAAGGAAATTGTTGTTTACTTTGAAGTCTCTTCGTTCACGCTATGATTCCATTTAACAAGCCATACGTCACAGGCAATGAAATTTCTTATATCCAAGAAGTTATTTCGTCAGGAAAAATAGCTTCCAATGGAAAATTTACGGCAAAATCCGAACATTTTTTTGAAGAACGTTATGGGTTCAAACGCGCTTTATTAACAACCTCTTGTACCACAGCGCTGGAAATGGCCGCATTACTTATGGACATAAAACCTGGCGATGAAATCATTGTTCCATCCTACACGTATGTGAGTACGGCGAATGTATTTGAAAAATTGGGAGGGAAAATTGTATTCGCAGATGCGTGTGCAGAATTTCCGAATCTAGATCCTGATAAACTTGAAAAGCTCATTACGCCAAACACCAAGGCGATTGTTCCGATGCACTATGCCGGAGTTTCGTGTGATATGGAACGCATCATGAAGATTGCTGAGCGACACCAATTGTATGTGATTGAAGATGCCGCTATGTCAATTGATAACACTTACGAAAACAAGTACATTGGGAGTTTAGGACATTTTGCTGCCTTTTCCTTTCACGAAACGAAGAATATTTCTTGCGGAGAAGGAGGAATATTAGTGGTGAATGACCCAAAATTTACAGAACGGGCAGAATTCCTGAGGGACAAGGGTACTAATCGAAAGCAATTTCTAAATGGTACTATTGATAGGTATGAATGGGTGGACATCGGCGGTTCTTTTGCTCCAAACGAGCTTACGGCGGCTTTTTTATTTGCTCAACTGGAAGAGATCGATTTTATTCAAAAGAAGAGAATGGAGATATGGAATGTGTATGCAAGCGAATTTGAAATGATTCAATCCTCTTTTGTAGAAATCCCGAAAATTCCAGCACATTCAAAGTCTAATGGTCATGGTTTTTTTATTGTCTGTAACTCAAAAGAAACTCGGGATTCACTGATAGCGTTCATGGCAAAAAAAGGCATTCAGCTCACTTTTCATTACCAGGCCTTACATCAGTCGAAGTATTATCTCGATCGAAATCCGGCAATTTCGTTACCCAATGCCGAGCGTTTTTCGGATGGTTTGGTGCGTTTTCCTTTATTTACTGAATTGCAGGTTCAGGATGTTGAACAGATTTGCAGGAAGGTGAGGGAGTTTTTGAGTGAATGTTCTTTCCCCTATTGAAGCGGGATCGAGGTCTGATGACTCTGACGAGTATCTGAACCGTCAGAGGGGATGAAAATATTTAATCTCTCCCCATGAGGGGAGAATAAGTGGGGTGATAATTTAAAAGCATGGTTGTGACGTGTCACCCTCCTCGGTCCTCCCTCGAGGGAGGAAGAAAATATATAATTCACTCTGCCTTTGTCGACAAACAGGCACGAGAGGAAGATCGCTTCTCACGACTTTCATTTATTTTTGAGAAAGAATAATTAAAAACTAGCGAGTTTTTCCTTTTTGAAAACCTTACGGTAGGTATCGTAGACGTAATTTAACCACTTTTCGTCATTTGGATAGTCGTGGTACCAATGCGGTGGGAGATCGATGATTTGCTTCATTTCATCGAACGTTATTCCCAATTTTTTGGCAATGTATTCAATTTCACGGTCAACAACTTCTTGTTTAAAGGGAAGCGTTTTTAAAATTTCGAGGGCTTCTTCTCTGGAAATCGAACCCGCACAAATTTGTGAAGATAAGGTCGCACGTCGGTAATCGATATTAAATTTTTTGAGCAAATAGTATGACTGTATGAAAGCTGTATACTTTGACTCATGATGCTTTCCTTTGTAATTTTTCCAATCCAATTCTTTTTCCAAGACTTTAATGGCTTCGGTTTTGTTGTAGGGAACGTAGTTCAACAAGTACACCATTTTAATTTTTTTCACCAACTTATAATACATTTCGCTTCGGAATCCGAACATTGGGAATGTTTTAATTTTTCCTTTTCCAAAGGTTTTTTGTATGTGTTTAAAATAAGTGAGGTCTTTGGCATTGTAATGCCAATATTTGGGCAGAATCCCTTCCGTTGCGAAATTTCCACCGCTGATGATGTACTTTACGCCATATTTTTTAGCAACCATGTGCAAAGAGGATAAAATTGCGATGTCCGTTGGAGTATCTGCCTCTGGAACAGAAGCTTTCAAAAACGCCAACTGTATTTCTTTAAACTCCTCCCAATCCAACACATAACTTTCGTAACCAATCCCTAAAATTTGAGCAATATTCCGAATGTTTTGAACTGCTTCCTCCGAATTCCAACCGTTGTCCATGTGAACGCCAAGAACGCGCAATCCATTTTTTTTTGCTATATAAGCAACATATGAACTGTCAAGGCCTCCACTCAAGCCAACAATGCAATCGTATTGACCTCGTTTACTTCCTGATTTGATTTCCTTTATTAAGGCCTTAAACTCAGTATCTGTTTTTTCTCCTTTATAGCTATAAGCAGCACGTACATTCAAATACTCTGAACAATGGTTACATATTCCCTCGCCATTGAATCTAATCAATGGGTCTGACGTATCCATTATGCAACGTTGACATATTTTATATGATGAATGCAATGTGTGCAAAATTAGTGCAACTTAGTTGTTAAAAAAAATTTAGACTTGACAATTATGGTTTTGGAACAATACCCGCTTGGAACATTCTAAAGCAATTGCGTGGAACACATCATTTTAGTTTCGTGACTTGGGTAATTTATCAATACTCCTTTGTGGTTTCCTTGATAAACAAAAATAGAACCGGCAGCATACCCGTTGAAAGGATACATTTGATTCAGTTCAAAGATGTCCTCCATGGATCCTGCTCCGCCCAAAACCGTTACGGGAATGGTTATTTTTTTTGCAATGTCAATAGAAATCTGGCGATCATAACCCTTCATTTTACCATCCTCATCAACAGATTGAATAATTAATTCTCCGGCGCCAAAATCCTCCATTTTTTTTGCGAAATCCAAAGGATCTATGCTGTGTGACTTACTTCCTGCCCGACTGTAAAGCTTCAATCCTCCTAGGAATGTTTTACCGATATCCATACAAACAACAATTGAAGAAGAACCAAATTCTGCACTGGCCTCCTTAATAAACGATGGTCGGTTTACTGCCTCTGTGCAAACAATTACCTTTTCAGCTCCTGCATGAATGAGTTGCTCTATCTGAAGCAAGGTCTTGACTCCACCGCCCACTCCGAAAGGCATATTTGCTTCTTCGCCTATGTCTTTCACTCGTTGAACTTCCACACAACGACCCTTTTTGGATGCTTCAATATCTAAAAAAATTAGTTCAT
>Ga0194126_10011466_pt1 | contig 11389 bp, 14 predicted proteins | sample TA2KigC150mmetaG_FD_148641 | JGI IMG/M metagenome (GOLD analysis project Ga0194126, IMG submission 148641) | Freshwater microbial communities from Lake Tanganyika, Tanzania - TA2015035 Kigoma Deep Cast 150m | ecosystem: Environmental > Aquatic > Freshwater > Lake | place: Tanzania: Lake...
TAATGGGCTCACCTCATGGTTTGGATGTTTTTCGGAAAAACAAGCTTACCATGTTTGGGGCCCATTGCCCTGTTAATTCGCTAACTCAGTTAGCGGAAAGTAAAGTTATAGAAAGAGCTATTAATCAACTGAATAGTTTATAAAGAAATAATTCCATGACAACAATGAATTCTTTGAGCAATGAAAGAACGGCTTTTATAATCTTTGGGATTACAGGTGATCTTGCATATCGCAAGCTCTTGCCAGCTTTATATGAAATTATTAGTAAGAAACGAGTTCCAGGTAGCCTATATATTATTGGATTTGCTCGAAGAGATTGGGATAATCAAAAATTACGGACAATATTCCAACAAGCAATTGAAGAAAAATTTCCAGATGGGTCGACGGACAAAGAACTATTATCTAGTATTTTAGATCATATTATTTATATTCGGTCAGCGTTTGACGAGGATAAGGGATATGAGCAACTTTGTCTGTTACTCAACGAATTGAATATCATCAATCGATTATATTATCTTGCGACACCTCCCGAATCATACATAAACATAATAAGGAAGATTGGTAAGCATAATCTATCTTTTGAAGGCAATGGTTTTACGCGGGTAGTTATCGAGAAACCATATGGAAGAGATCTGGCGTCGGCAAAATTGTTGGATTCTCAGGTGCACGAAGTTTTTAATGAAGAGCAGATTTATCGGATTGACCACTATCTTGGCAAAGAGACCGTCCAAAATATTCTGGTTTTTCGTTTTGCTAATGGAATATTTGAACCACTCTGGAATAGACGGTATGTCGATCACATTCAAATTACCGTTGCCGAAACGGTTGGAGTGGGAAATAGAGCTGGCTATTATGAAACTGCAGGTGTAATTCGAGATATGTTTCAGAATCATATAATCCAGCTATTAACCTTGACGGCCATGGAGTCTCCGGTGGTGTTTAATCCAAATGCGGTTCGGGATGAAAAATTAAAAGTTTTACGTTGCCTCCGCCCACTTGTAGGTGAACAAAAATACATATCGCGCCCAGTATGTTTCTGGTTTGATTGACGGGACAAGGGTACCGGGTTACAAAGATGAACCTGGTGTAACGGCGACATCCAGGATTGAGACATTTCTGGCGGTACGGATTCAGATTGATAATTGGAGATGGGCGGGAGTTCCATTTTACATTCGTTCCGGAAAAAGATTGCCTCGTTTAATGACAGAAGTTGCTATTCAGTTCAAACAAGCGCCTCTATCTTTGTTTGAAAGACAGAATCTGGCTGAGGATATTCCTAATATGTTAATTTTAAATATACAGCCAGATGAGGGCATAACGTTAACATTTGGGGCAAAAGCTCCCGGTTCAATTAATGAGATTCGACCTGTGAATATGAATTTTGATTATGTAAAAACATTTGGAAAAGAACCGCCTGATGCTTATGAGAGGTTATTGATTGACGCAATACTAGGAGATGCAACTTTATTCAACCGTAACGATGAGGTGATAGCTGCATGGGAATTTACAGATGGGATCCTACAAGCTTGGGAAAAGTACCCTGTACAATATTTACCAGTTTACGAAGCAGGCACAACTGGTCCTCCCGGTGCTGATGATTTCATCCGATCAGACGGAAGACAATGGTGTTCGCTATAATTTTTTTTAAAGGATTTATTTACTACAATTGGGGCAAATATTTTCATTAGGTTTAATAACGAATCCACAATTATCACAAGCTGTTGGTTGTGTATGACCAAGCGGTGCCCCACAAGCTATGCAATTTGGTTCACCATAAGTATTTGAAGTGTGACAATAAATACACACCAAGCGGTTTAATCGTTCTGAAAAATCAAACTTGGCATCCAGATTATTTGCGGTTTTTTCAATGACATTCCATATGTCTTCAGTGATTTTCAAATATTCGATATCCTGTGCCAGGTCATCAAGGCGATCAAGCAAGCCCAATGGATTTCGCCAGGCAATCATCGCAGTTTTTCCCAAACTGGCTGCAATGCCTAGCCAGGATTGTTTGCCAATTCTTATTGAAACTCCATCAATCACTTTTTCGATGGATAATGTAATAGCTGTTTGTCCTCCAGATTTTGCATGCTGATGGGAAGCAATTTGAACAACTACACTTTCATTATCTTCAAACGTTTGTGTTCGAATATTGCCACGGTTAAAATGCGATACCAGTGGTTTTGCAAAATCATTCGGAGTGAAGTTTCCATGATAATAACGAGTTTCCATAGAAATGCCTCTGATGATAGTATTTTCATCAATTATAATCTTTTCATTACTTAGAATCTAATCAATTTAAGTTCAATAATCATAAAGGTTATTTTGTGAAGTGAAAAAACTGGCGATTAGTATAATAATTTATATATGTTTTTCATCGATGTTTTTTAAGTTTGCTAAGGCAACAAATGACTATCAAATTCCCACTGTCAGTGTTCCCACAGTAACTAGTTCGCCGGGAGGAGCCACTGCTATAGTAACATTAGAACAAGAGCAGATCAATGTTCGGTCTGGTCCTAATACGAATTATCCGGTCGTAGGTGTTTTAATTGCCGGTCAGAGAATTCCTGCAATTGGCAGGTCCATAGGTGGTGATTGGGTTCAAATAGTATATCCTGGTGTACCTGGTGGAGTTGCCTGGGTTTATTCGCCATTAGTAATAATTGAAGGCAGTTTGCCTCTTGTAGAACCACCACCCACTCCAACCCCTAAAACAACACCAACAATAGACCCAACACTAGCTGCGCAGTTTATTGTAGAAGTACCCCCAACAAGATTACCTACTTTTACCGCGCCCCCCCCATTAATCATACCAACCCATGAAGCGATTGAACTTAATCAACCCTTACGCAATATCCCCATGGGGTTGATAGTTATTGGTCTAGGAATAATTGGTTTGTTTGGTGTATTAATATCGTTTCTTCAGGGCAGATGAAACTTATTATGGTTATTGGTTTAATTATTTATGAACAACCTCCACATCCTGACATCCCAGATGATGTATTATCTCTCTTATCTCCACAACCACATGCGGATACAATATTTGGGTTAGTGATTCGAAATCCTTTATTCGTTTGATCTTCGAAATAATCCACTGTTGCGCCACGTAAGTAGTTAATTGATATTTCATCGATGACAATTTTTAAATTGTCTGTTTCAAAATATTTATCTTCAGGTCTTATTTGCGCTTCAAATGCCATACCATATTGAATTCCCGAACAAGTACTACCCGAAACGAAAATTCTTAAAGCATGATCTTTTATGTTTTTTTCTTCCATTAATGTTTTCACAGCACTTGATGCTGTCTGTGTAATTGTTAAATCATTGATGAGAATTTCATTCATTTAAATAAGCCTTTTACTAATGGTGTATTTTTGACCTTTTATGTATATATTATCATTTAGATCTATATAGGTCAATCTAAATGATAATATCTATGATTATGCCTTGGTAGAAAGCCTCGAACATTTTTACCATGGACAATCTTCACTGGTGTTGATGTTTGCAGATTCACCAACACGTTTGTACATTGTTACGTTGGTAAATGGTTCACCAAGGATCCCATCGTGTATCGCCCATGAACGGAGGCGAATGCTATTGGCAGCTTGAGGTTTTCTAAAAGGCGTTGAATCATCTAGTTTAGCAATTAAATCTCCTCCTGGCATAAACCCGGCTTGGATTTGACGCATCAATTTTTTCCCTTTTTGGTATGCAAACCCATATCGCTCAAAAATATATGCATTATGGTAATACAAAGGTTCAGCAAAATATAATTCTTGATCCAGGCTGGCGACAAATCTCTCAAAGCCAGTTATCGCTGGGTTTAGTAATCGTAGACCTCGTCGAACTTGTCCTGGTGCCAAGCCAAAATTCATTGCTGATATCTCAGCTTCAATATTGCGATGTTTGATCCCAAATATTGTTTTCGTACCATCGGGTAATCGATCTACATCGAAACGGGGAGAAGTAGGATCATTAAGGATATAGAGTAGGACATGCACTTGACCAGTAAAAGAGTCGGTAATTTGACCATATAAAATTGGGTCCGGAAAGTTAATGTCATGCCTCAATTCCATTTCGGTATAAGGCATTCCTGGTTCACATTTTAAATTGATTAGATCATTACCACCTTTATCAATTAGATTAGTTGGTAAATTGAATTTTTCAATTAACTCAGGCGGTATTAACCTTGAATAAATAGTGCGTTTAATAGGTGTTTCAAGCCGATTTATGGAACTTATGGTTGAAGGGTGCATAATGATTCTCTATCTCTGGCGTAATTGTCTATCAATCTCGCGAAGACTGTCTCTTTTTGCTATGATGGCACGTTTGTCATAATTTTTTTTACCTTTGGCGAGAGCAATTTCAATCTTTGCTTTTCCTCTTTTTAGAAATACAACTACTGGTATTATGGTTACTCCTTTTTTTCTCACTTCATCCCATAATTGTCGAATTTCTCTTTTATGTAATAGCAATTTTCGTTTTCTTAAAGGATCATGATTATTTATTCCAGATTGAAAGTAGGGAGAAATATGGGCATCTAATAACCAGGCTTCACCATTTTCTATGCGGATATATGCCTCACTAAGACTTATCTGTCCATTGCGTATTGATTTGATTTCGCTTCCAGTTAAGGCAATACCTGCTTCAAATTTTTCTAGTAAAAAATATTCGAAGCTAGCTTTACGATTTCGTGCAACAATTTTTATATCCATTTTTAAGATTTTAACATAAATGAAACGGGATAAGGAAAGCAGAGAACAATTATGATAGTTTATTAGCGCAGAAAAATTTGTTCAACTACTTGATTAATAAGAGCCCAATTTGGGAGCAGCACGTTTGCTCCTTGGGAAGTTGTGTATGGAGTTACCAAATCTCGAGTAATGGTGTGATTATCAATTCCCCAAATATTTGAAAAAATTAAAATTATTCCTAAGCGTGGTATATTCCAAATTGGGATATCAGTATCTATAGATTTCAGGGAGGAAACAAAAATCCCTGGGTATTTTGGGATGGTAGTTGGTTTCATTAATTGGATTAGAACAGATTTTAACAGAAGTTGCCCATGCTGCATCCTAAAAAAATCATCTGCTCCCATTCGGTTCCTGACAAATGCTAAGGCTTTGTTGCCATTCAAGTGATGGATGCCAACGGGATAACCAGAAGTTGGTTCAGTTAGGGTTATTGTTACACCACCCATAGAATCAATAATTTCCCTAAAACCATCAAATCGAATACGGATATAGTAATCAATATTAATTCCAAAGTTATTTTTTATCGTCAATTTCGCGGTATGCCCACCAGACCCTGGGAGTGTAGATTCCGCAAAAAAATGTGCTGTGTTGATCCGGTTTTCACCGACATTAGGGATGTTTACCCAAAGATCCCTGGGAATTGATAGCATGCCAATATAACCCTTATATGGTTGTAATGTGGTAAGTATGATTGTATCAGTTCTCCCAAGGAAACTGTTGGGTGGTGTATAATCTATCCCTAACACCAAGAGATTGGTTTGTAATGGGAAAATTAAATATGCAATAATAATTGTGATTAGCAAACCACCAAAGATGATGTTCAAGCAGCAACAGGATGTGTTATTTTTGTGATATCTATTCATTTTGATTTCCGTTAGTTTGATCGTTAGATAAATCGTATCACATTAATTGATAACAATATTAAAATGGGGATTAATATTATTTTGATAATATTGTATATAGAAATATTATTGATCATTATCCGAAAATATATGATTAAATATTATCCATTGAATTTTCTATAAAAAATTTTCATATTAGTGAAATCTGGAGGTCAGAATGTTTATTGTTCAAGTTCATATTCAGGTTAAATCAGATTCTCTCCAAGGCTTCATTGCTGCAACCATTGAAAATGCACGTAACAGCCTTTCAGAAAAAGGTATAGTACGATTCGATCTTTATCAGGAAATGGATGATCCGTGCAGGTTTGTCCTCCTTGAAGCTTATTGTCAAGAAAATGATACATATCTTCATAAGGAAACTGAGCACTATTTAAAATGGCGTGACACGGTCGCCCCAATGTTAGCTGAAACACGTTGGAGTAAGAAATACATAAATATATTTCCATCTGATGATAATTGGAGTTAGGAAAATGTCAGACATGCAATTTGAATTCGCTACAGCCTCACGAATAATATTTGGGAGTTCGGCAATTAAAAAACTTAATGATGACCTTGTTACGTTTGGTGAGCGTTGCTTGATAGTATGTGGAAGCTCCATAGAGCGGGCTGATCCCGTAGTGCAGATATTAAAACAACAGCGAATTGGATACACCTTTCACGCGATAATAGGAGAGCCAACCATCGATTCCCTGCAAGATGGTATATCTGTTGCGCATCAGAAAAAATATGATTTTGTGATTGGAATTGGGGGTGGAAGTGCTTTGGACGCAGGGAAGGCTATAGCTATTATGGTTAGAAATGAAGGGGATTTATTGGATTACTTAGAAGTTGTGGGAAAGGGAAAAAAGCTTAAAAAACCTGGTTTGCCATATATAGCTATACCAACAACGGCGGGTACAGGTACAGAGGTAACCCGTAACGCAGTAATTTCTGTACCTGAGATGCGGGTAAAAGTCAGTTTGCGTAGCCATTTAATGTTGCCCACTATTGCCGTCGTTGATCCAGTATTAACATACGATTTGCCTCCAGAGATAACCGCCAGTACAGGATTAGATGCCTTAACGCAACTTATTGAACCTTTTGTTTCTACGGATGATAATCCATTAATTGATGTTATATGTCAGGACGGAATTCGTCGAATTGCCCGATCAATACGATTCGTATATTCCGATCATTATAATCAAGAGAAAGCTCGTCAGGATATGTCTTTGGCAAGTTTATATGGTGGAATAGCATTGGCTAATGCAAAATTGGGGGCAGTGCATGGTTTTGCCGGTCCTTTAGGGGGTATGTATTCTGCTCCACATGGAATGTTATGTGCAAGTTTATTGCCGTATGTAATGGAAAAAAATATCCAATTGCTACAAAATAATTTTAATTATGTTGAATCATTAAACCGCTTTAAAACAATTGCAAAATTATTAACTGGAAATGAGTTTGCTTCTCCGAATGATGGTGTAGATTGGTTGGTGGAAACAAATAAATTCTTGAATATTAAAACACTATCGCAATTAGGAGTTAATAACGAAGAAATCCCTGAGATAATTCAGAAAGCTAAAAAATCGAGCAGTATGAAAGGAAATCCAATCCAATTGGGTGACGACGATTTGATGGGTATTCTTCTGAAGGCATTATAAAATTGTAAACAGACGCTTTAATAAATGTCATGTTCAGGTGTTGACATTTTCGCTTGCAATAGCTTCGGTTCATTGCATACAGGTGCTTTATGCGATTGGAGCAAACTCTGATAGCCAGAAAAGCTACTAATGATAAAAGGTAGTTTAAATTGTTATACATATTCACAAAGACACACCTAATAATGTGGATACCCTTATCGCATATTTAATAGCTATTGACGAATATATATAACAAAGCTAAAATTACTTACATTATTTGATCGCCACCAATCGGCGGCGCTTTTTTTTGTAATATAATTAATTATAATTTAAAATCACTTCGAACAAATTCGATTGTGTTATAAAGTTAGGAAGGATATTGATGGAAGAAAAAATTATTCATGCAACAAAACGTAGTATAACAGGCAAACAGACAGGAGCAATGAGGCGTAACGGAGAATTGCCTGCGGTAATTTATGGACGTCATATAACGCCAATATCGATTGTGTTAAATTATCGCGATGCCAGTAAGTTGTTATCAGGAATTACCTCATCCCATCTCGTAACTCTGGATTTAGATGGAGAAAAGCGTATAACCCTGGTTCGAGATAAACAAAGGCATCCTGTTTCTGGTTCAATCATACACGTAGATTTTTTGGCTGTAACTATGACAGAAAAATTGAAAGCTAGTGTACTGCTTGAACTTCAAGGCGAATCTCCAGCAGTAGAGATATATAATGGTGTACTTGTTACAGGTCAGGAAGAGATTGAGGTAGAATCATTGCCTCAATATTTACCCGAGAGAATATATGTAGATATATCCAACCTTAAGAATATTGGTGATTCAATTTGCGTTAAAGACTTGATGCTTTCCGAAAATATTAATGTACTCACTGATAAGAATGAAATGGTTGTTTTGGTCACAAGTCCAGCAGTAGAAGAAGAATTGATTACTGAAAAAACATTTGAAGAACCTGAGTTGATTGAACGGGCAAGGAAAGAAGAGTTAGGAGAATAGAACCTAAATGCTGAAAATTAAGAAACCGGACATAAATGTCTGGTTTTTTATTTAATCTCTTGATTTAGTACAGAAATGAATATTTGAATGATTTTTGCGCTTATTCCCCAGAGAATATTTTTTTTGTAAGATTTATAATAAATTGTATTGACCTTTGAAAATGGTTCAGGTAAATCGCGTTGAAATACCTGAAAATTTGAAGGGTTAGCGAGCCACTTTAGAGGAATTGTAAAAACGTTGGAAACTTCCTGTTTTTGAATTTTTAATGAAAGGGGATAATCAAGCACGCCAATAACTGGGGTGATAAGAAAATTTGTTATTGATGGTATTTCTCTCAGAGAACCTAATACAAAAATTTTTTCAGACGGTATTCCAATTTCTTCGTGAGTTTCTCTTAAAGCTGCATGCTCCGCAGATATATCCTTGTCTTCAATTCGCCCACCGGGAAAAGATACTTGACCGCGATGTTCTTCCAAATACTCTGATCTTTTTGTAAAAAGAATATGCCAGGCTGCATTTTTTTTTAGCATGGGTACAAGCACAGCCGCTTTCCGATAATTACCGGTCTCATTGCCAGTCACATCGAAATTATCTAACCAATAAGGTGTTGAGGACTGGCTATAAACAGCAATTAAGTGAGAGATGTATTCAATTGATAGATTTGTTTCGTCAATAATCATATTGCGCATAGCCATTATTATTAAATATATGTTTTATCATCTTAAAAAATTCTAACATTCATCTTACCCTATTGATCTGGCAAAAACTAAATATCCAGTATGCGCAACCATTCGATCGGTAGGGCGTAAACGATCCCAAACTGGCTTATAAAAACGCATCATTATCTCGCACACTTCTACATATGAAAAACCGGAATTATGTAATGCAGTTAATACACGAGTTACTTGATTGGTAGTTGGGAGGATGCAACCAAAAGGACCACCTGGCATTAGGGCAGAACGCACTTCTGATAAATAATCGTATGGGTTTGGTATGTCCAAAAAACAAACATCTACATACTTTTCATTGAACCCTGACTGGATGTCTTGAAGGACGAAATTGACTCTATCTTCTAAACCTAATCTGGCAAGATTCTTCCTTGCAAGGTTTTGCATTTCTGCACGAATTTCATATGTGGTAACCTTTCCTGAAGGACCTACAGCCCATGCAAAAGCTGTGGTTAAAGCTCCAGAACCTGTTCCAGCTTCCAGAACATGATGCCCATTGCCAATACCTAACTTGATTAAGATGTAACCTATATCTTTAGGGTATATGATTTGTGTATTTCTTTTGGTATCCAGTAAGAGATCGCTTAGAACTGGTCGCAATAAAATATATTCCACACCAAGATGACTTTTTATGGAATTACCAAATTGCCTCCCGATTATATTGTCATGAGATAGAACGCCTCGATGCGTTTGAAGTTGTCCACCTTCAATCAATTTTAGAAAATAGGTTTTATTGGATGGACTAACCAATTGAACAAAGTCACCGGATTGTACAATATATAAATTATTCGGATTTTCCATGATTTAAATAAATTATTTAATTAATAATTAAGCCTGGATTAGATTTTTCGGTAAATATTTCAAAAAAACCGACCATTATTTACCCTTCACTTCAATTAAGCTTAACCAATAACCAATAAAAAGAAATATTATACTAACTAAAGTACCTGTGCCAATATTCACCTGACCGACGATGCCGAATGTTACATTGAATCTATTGGCAATAAATTGTCCAAATAAAAATCCTATCCAACTCAATATTAGAAAATATATTAGTTTCCCTAAACTACCGCCTTTCCAGAGATGAAATAGTAATCCTATTAGAGACGAGAGTATGAAACCAAATAATATTGCTGGGAAATTCATGATTTTTATCCTTCAATGATCCCGCCACCCAGACAATTATCATCATTATAGAAAACAGCTGCTTGTCCAGGGGTTACTGAATAAACTGGTTCTTGTAAGAATATATGAGCTGAATTTTTGTCAACTGGAGATATAATTGCATCGTTGGTATGGGATCGATACCTTATTTGAACTTGAGCTTTTATAGATTCTTTTGGTTCTTGACCACTTATCCAATTTAATCCATATACCATGAATTTAGATTTCAACAATTGATTTTTTGTACCGACTGTTAGTGTATTGTTTGAAATATCCTTATTAATCACATACAGCGGTGATTTTGAATTTAAACCTAAAGCTCTTCGTTGCCCAATAGTATAAAATGCTAATCCTTTATGTGTTCCGATAGATTTACTAGTATCATCAAGGATAGCACCTGGATTGTGAATTTCCGGATGGTATCTAGAAATTAATTCCCGGTAATCTCGACCGGCTAAAAAACAGAGATCTTGACTTTCCGGTTTTTGGGAAAGCGTAACGCTTAATTCTAGTGCTTTTGCTATGACCTGATTTTTGGTCAGATTTCCAAGAGGAAATAGTGTTTTTGACAAGTCGTTTTGGTTTAATGAATAAAGCATATACGATTGATCTTTCTTTGTATCGCAGCCTCTTAACAATTCATATTTAGAATTCTCTTTTCTTATTCTAGCATAGTGACCGGTAGCAATATAATCCGCGCCAAAAATTTCAGCATTTTGCAAGAGTGTATGCCATTTAACTCTTTTGTTGCAAATGATGCACGGATTGGGTGTAATTCCATTGATATATCCATCCAAAAAATTTTCGAATACATACGTCTGAAATACTTTTTTTGAATCGATAACATAAAAAGGTATATTTAGTTTACCAGCAATATTTCTAGCCATTATCATAGACTCAACTGAACAACAACGATTTTCTAAACTTTGTTCTGGATCGTTCCACAACTTAAGCATGACACCGATTACATCGTGTCCCTCATTAACCAATATTAATGCTGCTACGGAACTGTCGACACCTCCGCTTAATGCTACGATTATGCGTTTACGTTTTGTCATTTCGGTGCTTATTACATAAAAGATTTTTGATTTCTTGCTTTATAAATAATACCAGGTAGATCATTAATCAACTTTTCAATGTCTTGCATCGTTGTATGAATTCCTAAAGATACACGCAACGATCCAAAGGCAATTTGTGGGGGTAACCC
>Ga0194126_10011468_pt1 | contig 11388 bp, 9 predicted proteins | sample TA2KigC150mmetaG_FD_148641 | JGI IMG/M metagenome (GOLD analysis project Ga0194126, IMG submission 148641) | Freshwater microbial communities from Lake Tanganyika, Tanzania - TA2015035 Kigoma Deep Cast 150m | ecosystem: Environmental > Aquatic > Freshwater > Lake | place: Tanzania: Lake...
CGTACCCAGTAATAATTGACCCAGCTAATCCTATTTAGTTTGTGTTTTCCATATGATAACCTACTTTTTTATCCTTTCTTAGCTGGAACTTCCGTTTTAAAGGATGAATACCGCCGCGGCTACAGTTGTAACCCATTTCCCCTTTTTTCCTTTCGCCATGGAGACTACATACTTTGGGGAGAAAATGCGCTCTGCCAGGGTATATTTTTCATCTTCCGGCGACCAGGCCCTTTTCCAATTAATTTTCAAACCCTTGGCGGAGGCATAGAGCTCGGCGGCCTGGTCGCAGACCCAATCCTCCACTTCCTCGGATTCCATGCCATATCCGTGAAATTCACTGATGTATCCGTAATCATTCGGGTCCTCCGGCAGAAGGAGGGCGACGGAGGCGGCCATTAATCTGCCCTCTTCGTTGCAATCGCACCTGGACATCACACAAAAGGTAATCTGGCCGGGGGAAAGTTGTATCAGCCCCGGTTTAATGTCCAAAAGCACACACCTGGGGGGAACGATGGATGAAACCATGACCAGGTTTAAGGAGGATATCTTGGCGTCCCGCAGGGCTTCTTCAAAAGAGTTGAGTCTTTCTGAGTGAACCCCCACCCCCTTAGTCAAAAAAACCGCCTTGGGCACCCATGGGTTGGCTGAAGGCTGCCTTGCCTCTGTCATCTTTCCTTTCTCCGTGGAGCCGGCCGGGGGTTACCGCAGCCCGCCCGCCTGGCGTCACTCCCGCTGCCGGTCGGCCACTTAACTTGCGACAATCTTGCGACACAACTTGCGACAGGCTCACGACATGGCTTGCGACATCCCGGCCTGGATGGGACAACAGGGCAATCGGTCTTGACGTTTGCTGATGACAACCGAAAAAAGTCCTCTCCCTGTTTAGGCTGCTGGGAATATTGCTGGGAACAAAAAAATAAGGGTTAGATCATTTGACCTAACCCGTTGATATCGTTTGGCGTACCTTCATAGACGATTTTCGAACTTTCTGCCTCACCGCCCCAGACATTTCAAAACTTCCCCCTGCTCTTGCCGAGGCAGGTTTTTAATTGAGCCCGGTGCGGCATAATTTCTGCAATTTCTGCATATAGATTTACGCAGTAACCACAATTGCATGGTTACATGCATACAATAGCTTTAGGCTCTATGATTGTGGCCTTCCTGCCACATGACTTCCTGGGCTGCCCGGGTAAGGAATGAAGAACGGCTCAAGCCCCGGCGTTTCGCCGCCGCGTCCACCCGCCGAAGGGTCTCCTCGGGGATGGTGATGTTAATTCTCTTCGCCTTCCCCTGGGCATCGGGCACTGAAACTACCAGGAAGGCCATCGCATCGGCGTTCTCGGGATCGGCAACAATATCTTCCAGATTCGTGGGGGTAGGCAGCGGTTCCCCATCTTCCCGCAGACCTTCCCAATGAAGCAGCAGCGCCTCATAGGCCAGGTCCTTGGCTTCGTCGATGGTCTTTCCGGCGGTGATGCAGCCGGGGAAGTCGGGAAACGACACCCCGTAATCGCTGGCAGGCTCTTTGTGGACCACGGCAATGTAATTGGGCATGGATACTTCTCCTATCTCAACCTGACGCCTGACTGCCGTTCAATGCTCCTCAGCGTCTTGGCGGGAATATCCTTTTCCGGGTGAGGTACAGTCACGCGACCGGGCTTCGCCGGGTGCTTGAATTGCACATGAGACCCTCGGTGAGCCACTCGATACCAACCAGCCGCCTCCAGGCGACGGATGATCTCCCGACTGTCCATGTGTAACTATACACACTGAAAAAGGATATGTCAAGAGAGTGTCCCCCAGTGGCTTATTTGATCGTAAGGGGTTAGCGGCGATAAGCTGATCTTGAGGTTTTCAAAGGCAACGGTAAAAGCTGTGAATGTCATATAAAAGGTCGTGGGGTTGCGGAATATCCATTCATGGGCGGTTAGGAACCCCGTCATGGTTTTCCAAGGTCTTTATCAATTCCTGGGCGATATTTGGGCTTTCCAGCCGCATGATGCTTTCTTGCGCACTCCCGTAGCTGAGAAGATTGATGCTGCCGTACCACACGATTTTCTGGTCGATAACCGCGAATTTTTGATGGATGTTGGCTTTGAACAGCAGGCACACGCCCGCGTCTTGCAGCGAGGCGAGAGTTACCTCCAAGGCTGGCCGGTCCTTATCTTTGTAGGCATCTGTTGGCCTGGTGACCACGACCACGGCAACCCTCTTTGCCAATGCCGCTTCCAGGTTCGGCAGCATTTGCCAGGCTCGCCTCCTGGTAACGAAGGGGCTGACAATCACCGCCTCCCGGGCCGCGTTCATCAGGTCGCTATGGAACACGGGGAGGAAGTTGGTGTTATCGAAGATGATATTTGCGGGTTCCGCAGCTATGCTTTCCGCCTTGGCCCGATAGCCGCTGGCGGCATATCCGGCCAGCCTTTTCCGGTACATCTTTTCCAGGGTTCCGACGTGGATATCCACGTAGTCATAGATCTGGACCTCTTTCTTGTTCTCGCATAATCGGTGCAGTCTGCCCGCGTATTGCTGCAGCGTCCCTCTCCAGGATATGGGCATAGCCAAAAACAAAGTATCCAGCCGGGGTTCGTCAAAGCCCTCGCCGATATATCTGCCGGTGGCCACCAACGTCAATTGCCCGCCGGCCGGCGTTGCGGCGATTCTTGCCAAGACATTTCTGGTCTCTTTCGCTCCCCTCCCGCCGGTGAGGGTAATCACTTCGGGGATTTTCTCGCCCAGCTTCCCGGCCAGTAATTCCACCTGGGCGGTTCTTTCGGTAAGGATGAGAGCGTTTCTGCCGTTTTCATGAGATCTGATTACATCATCTGTAATCTGCTGATTACGCCATTCGTCCGTGGCGATCATTGAGTAGAACTCCTGGATCGACATATCCTTTTCTTCCCGGTCAAATGGCGCCCTAAAACCGGTAAACCGTGGAATGACATAGTGCTCGAAGGGTCGTTTCTCCGCCTCCTTACGGGCGTCCGCCCGGTACCTTACCGGGCCGCAGTGCATGAAAATAATCGGATGATGCCCGTCACGCCGGGCTGGTGTTGCCGTCAAACCATAGATGTATCTGGCCTGGACCCGCTTGAGGATCTGCTCGAAGCTGAAGGCCGGGACATGATGGCATTCATCAACAATCACCATGCCATAATTCCTGATAAACTCCTTCACCTCCCCACCACTCGCCAGGGACTGCATGATCGCCACATCGATAATACCGCCAGGATTCACTCTTCCTGCACCGATCTGCCCGATGAGGCTCTGTTGCGGTTTTCGTCCTCGCTTGGTCGTCGCCACGGGAAGTTCCGCATCGATTTCCAGAAACTGGGCCAGCTTCGCCATCCACTGCGATAGAAGTTGCTGCCGGTGTGTCAAGATAAGCGTGCTGGTCTTTCGCTCGGCAATCAGCCTGGCAGCGATAACCGTTTTCCCGAAGGCCGTTGCCGCCGAAAGGACACCGCAATCATGCTTCAGCATTGCCTCCACAGCAAGCTGCTGATCCTCCCTCAACACCCCGGTGAAAGCAACCTCGATGTGTCTTCCCGGCTGGGTCTTGTCGGACCATTCGACCTCAACACCTGCTTCTCCAAGCAAGGTCGCGAGATCCACTTCGCACCCTCTCGGCAGGCAAAGGTACTCAGGCGTTTCCTCAGCGCAGGAGATGATGCGCGGTTTTCCGTAGGTCGACATGCGCATGGCCTGCGCCCGGGAAAACTCAGGATTCTTGAATGCGGCCAGCCTTTTCAATGTGTTCAACGCCCTCTGGGAAATGCCGGATTTGCCTATGTAGAGCATATTGGCTTTGACCAACTGCATTACGTTCGGAAACTCAGGCCGTGAGAGTATGCTCCGGCTCGTCTCCCAGGGTTTTGTGGCCTCTTCATCGTCTTGCTTCAGCTCACCGAGCTCGCTTCCATGACAAAGTTTCGAAATCAGAGCACCGATTTCGTCTTCGGAAAGTCTCCTGATTTGAGCCAAGAATCCCCATTGGTCCTCATAGGGATGGGAAAGCTCATCGATAAAAACGCTGTTGTCATTTTTCCGCGCTGCCTTCTGTAACGGCAGGGCAATAAGATTGCCAAATCCACCCCTGGGCATTGTGTCCTGATTGGGGAAGAATCGGTCGTAGGATTTGAATTTGATTTGATGCCGCTGGCTCATGGCGAAGGTAAGCAACGCCGAACCGAATTTTCGTGCCAGACTCGCGGCAACCGGGTCAGCGAAGAAGAACCAGGCGTGGGCGCCATGACCGGAGCGCGAACGCTCAATCGCCGCCGGCACATCAAAGGCCGTGCAAACATCTTTGAGAGTGGCCACATCCTGCTGCCAGCCATCTTTATCGAAGTCGATGGCCAGAAAATGGCACTTTTCATCCTGGCGCAGGGGGTAGATGCCGGCAACGAGTTTTCCCCGCAGATGGGCTTCTATGACCTTTTCATCCAGAGTGGCATATAACCTATGGGCGCAGGAAGCGCACTTGACTTCAGGCTTACCGCAAAAGCCAGGTTTCCATTCATTCAGGCAGACAGGCGCGTATCCGGCCCTGCCTTCCTTGCTCTCCCATCTTTTCGCATATAGATCGTTCCGCCCCTTGAACAAGGACATGAAGAGTCGGATTTTTTCCGTGGGATTCGCCCCAGCTTTGAGGGGGAACGACGGTTCCGATGGGGAGGCATCCTGCTGAACCCTTTCCTCATCAGAAGACCGGCTTTCCGTGGGTTCGGCCAGACCCAGCCGGGCCTTCAAGGATAGGTTCTCTTCTTTCAATGCCTTGTTCTCAGAGAGTAAGGCCTGATGCTTGAGAAGCAACGTCTTGAAATCCATCATGGCACACCTTGGCAACGCGTCAGGGAAGGAGACGCTAAGTCCGTAGGCTACTGCTCGCAAAATCGAACTTTAATTTTAGGTGATTTTCCCTAAAAAGACAAGGACTTACCTGAGCCGCATAACACTGGGGACAGTCTGAAAATAGCTTTTTGAGGTGGGTTGCTGCAAGAATAAATAGTAAAAACAGGTAGTTATAAGATGGCGTCCCCACGGGGATTTGAACCCCGGTCGCCGGCGTGAAAGGCCGGTGTCCTGGACCAGACTAGACGATGGGGACGCATTTTATGGGCTGTATTGGATTCAAACCAGCACTGTAACTGCTATTAACCTTTTAGTTTCATCAAGTTACCTTTATCATAAATCCAATTGCTGACAGTTCGCTGACGCTCAATCAAGGGGCGTAAACTTTCTGCTTCAAGGCTCTTGCCTCCCCCGGCCTACAACCGTGCAACATACAACACCGGAAAAAAACTTGCATTACCGGGTGATGGACTTCGGCCAGAATCCTTTCCTGGTCTTCTTCAATGAAGATTGTCCGGGGGTCTGCAACTTGTATCGTCGTCATCTTGGGGACCTGCCAATGTCCTCCCGGCCGAACGCGCCCCTGAGTAATTTAGAGATAACCCTTGGATGTTATATTTCGTCTTAGTAGAGCGGTGCTTGGGGAGGTTCATAAAACCGTCGTCAAGCGAGCCCTTGCCGAGGTCTCGGATACTCCGGCTGCCAAACATTCCCTTGATGTGGTTGCGGGCCAGGGATTCAATCATCCTTACATACTCTCTTGCGATTATCCCCGCTTCCCGCCGGGCCTTTTGGCGCTCCATCCATGCGTCCAGGTAATTGGCCCATTGCCGGGCTTTAAGTTCACGACTGACGTAGTTCTTGGGGGCGAAGTCTTGGTAGCCAATTTATGACCGGATGCGTTCAAGCAACCTCTCAGCTTGTCGCCGGGAGTAAAGCGGGTTCCCATCCCGGTCGGAAAACAAGCGGATGCGTTCACCCTTCCAATGCAGGTCGATGTACCAGTTCTTGCGGTTTTGGCGAACTGTCCATGACATATGGAGATTATAATCAGAAGGGTGTAGCTTAGTCAACACGGTTTTCCTTAAATCGGCCTTCCATAATGCGGACAGGTTTTCTCAGGCGCCGCCTTCCGGGAGTTATGGTAATTGTACCGGCATGGCCGGGTGGCGAACCGTTGGTTGCGGCGTTTCGGCGTGAAGGACACCCCGCACCCGCAGGCGCAGGGTTGCTCGATTAGGTTGGGGCCCATGGTTCCTTCTTAGCACTGCTGCGCCATCAACTGATCTCATTGGCTGTTAGTCCGATGACAGCAGGGGCATTGAGACAGATTGTTTGACAGATGTTTTGCTGATTAATGAGCCACGAGTCCCTTCTTCCAAATTACCGGGAGACTCAGGTTGTTTGTTGCACAATATTTGCTCCATTTAGCTAATTATTTTAGCAAATTATAGCTTGTTTTAGGAGCAACGACCATAAGCGTAATATTCTTTAATGTGGGTCCCGGCGGGCCGGCCGGCTGGTTCAACTCCGGCGCCGCACCGCGGCCAGACGGTGGGCGACGTCCGCCAGGTACGTGGCCTTTTCCAGGCGCGCGATCCATGCCGGCGGCAGGGCCCGGCTGCCCAGGTAGGCGCCGCTGATGCCGCCGGCGATGCAGGCAATGGAGTCCGAATCGCCCTGGGTGTTGGCCCCCCGGCGGATCGTGGCCAGAAAGTCATCCGGAGATTTGAGGAAACAATAGAGGGCCATGGGGACCGCTTCCTCCGCCACCCAGCCCTCGCCGATATGAGCCAGGGCCGCGTCCGGGGAGGTCATTTCCAGGGCCTCCTCCAGGCGGTCCAGGGCCTGGTCGAAATCCCGAACCTGGCCGTGGGTCTCCAATTCCAGGGCCATGAGCATCTCCTCCGGGGGCAGGCGGTCCAGGGCCAGTTTCACCAGAAAGGCTGCGGCCACCGCGCCCAACTGGGCGGTGGAATGATGGTGGGTGACCAGGGCCGAAGCCGCAGCCACCTGGCGCAACCTGGGCAGGTCATGCTGATAGAGATAGCCGATGGGCGCCACCCGCATGGCCGCCCCGCAGCCCTTGGAATTGGGTTTGCCGCTCTTCCACCAGGGGACCCCCGCCTCGAGCTGCCGCGCCCCATAGAGGCAGGCGCCGCCCGGCGAGCGGTCATTCTCCGGAGAGCGCAGCCAAGCGACAAACTCTCGGGAAATGGCCGCCATAATGGTTCCCAGGTCCTGATGGCCTGCGGCGATCAGGGCCTCGGCCACCGCCAGAGTCATCTGGGTGTCATCGGTAAATAAGGCCAGCTCCGGCAGTTCCTGGATACCGTCCGGGCCGTAGCGTTCCCGAATCCCTTTCAATTCCCAGAATTCCACCGGCGACCCGAGGGCATCCCCTAATGCCAGACCGTAAATCATTCCCAAGACCTGTTCCATGCGTCTCCTCTGAGGCCTTTTGGTTAGTTGTTGGCCTCTATCCTCAACTCGTAGAGCCCTGCCGCCAGGACTAGTGTTGTGTCCCGGAAGTACCTTTAAAAATGCTCGTCTTTATTCCCTCCCCCTTGATGGGGGAGGGTTAGGGTGGGGGTGACAAAACCATGAACAGATACAAAGCCTTATCCCCCTCCCACCAGGGGAGGGGGAATTTTAAGACCATAACTTATTAAAGCTACTTCTGAAACATGACACTAGGGTTTAGGGACGGCGGGTTGGGGGTCAGGGGCCACCATGGGAGGATCCGGGGGTCTTCCAGCCGCCGCGACCTTAGGCCCGGGGAGTCCCAACGCGGCCCGCTCCGGCTCGATTTTCGCGAAGATGGCGTGAGCCAAAACCCGGTGGCCTTCCGGGTGCAGGTGGCCGCTGAAATTAGCGAACAGCGCCCGGAAATCTCTCCGGGAGAAGACATCCTTCATAGAGACATGATAAATCCCCGGGCCCACCAGGGTTGCCCCCAGGGGGTCCAAACCGTGGTCGCTGAGGTAAAGGCCATGCCTGGGGTCTTCTTCCAGCCGGCATTGGGTGACGAGGATGATGGAAATCTGCCGTTGGCGCAGCATGGCCACATTTTCCGCCGCGGTCTCCTCCGCCAGCCGGATGCGGGCCGCGATCTCCCGGGGGTCTTGGGCCGCGGCCACCTGAGCGTCGGCGTCGTTGGCGGCGTATTTCAGGCGGATCGCCTCGGGCACCAGGGGCCAGAATACCTTCTCGAGCTTGGCCTCGTACAGCCGCCGGAAAATAAAGACTTTCATCAGCCAGTGCCGGGGATGCCACCCCTGGAATTCCTGGCTGCGGCGCCACTCCCGCTCATCCTCCCACTTGTTGGTGTCGTTGATGTGCAGGACGATGAGGCTGGGTTCGTACTCCATGATTTTTTTCAGCACCACCTGACAGCGGCGAGGCCCATACCCGGGAAGGGCCAGATTGATGGACTCGGCGGCAATATCGCGCCGGCGCAATTCATCGCCCAGGAACCAGGGGTAGGCCGTTTTGAAGCTGGGCCCCCGGGGGACGGAGTCGCCCACCACAAAGATGCGGAAGGTTCCCGGGGGCCGATGGCGCTGAAAGGTCTGGGGGTGGAAGCGCCGCCCCCCGGCCCGGAAGAGTTCCACCGTGCCGTTACCACGCTCGGCGAAGCCCGCCTGGGGATTGTAGCCGTAGTCAAAGCGCCCGGAAATATCCTGGGCAAAAAAGACGCGGGCCCCCACCTCCGCCAGGACCAACAGGCAGACAACCACAAGGCAAGCGGAAGTGAGCAGCCGTTTCATCAGAATTGAAAATAGATAAACTCTTTATCCTGCTCCCCGGAGGATACGATCAACAGAATCATCACCGCGTAAACCAGCCCTCGGGCCACCCAGGGGACGTGTTCCAGGGTGGCTTCATCCCGGTATTTCCAGGTCAAGACCTGGAGCAGAATCAAGGGGAGGATATGGATCAGCAGCCAGAGGGAGGAGGATTGCCAGGGGAGTCCCAGGGAGGCGTCCCAGTTCCCCAGGGCCCCGAACCAGGCGCCCAGATGGGACAGGCTGGGGCTGCGAAAAATGGCCCAGCCCACCAGGGTAAAGACCAGCATCAGGGGCGCCATTAGTGCATCGCGCCAGGTCCAGGCCCCGTCTTTGGCCGGCAAGCGGTTAAAAGACGGCACCACCCGATAGAGAATAAGCAGGGCGCCGTGATACGCCCCCCAGAGGACAAAGACCCAGTTGGCCCCGTGCCACAGACCGGCCAGTAGCATGACGATGGCCAAGTTCCGCAGGGTCTCCCACCTGGCGCCGCGATTGCCGCCCAAAGGGATGTACAGGTAGTCTCGGAACCAGGTGGACAGCGAAATGTGCCACCTGCTCCAAAATTCCGAGGGCGTCCGGGAAAAATAGGGAAACCTGAAATTCTCCATGAGATCGATGCCCAGCAGCTTGGCGGACCCCCGGGCGATATCGGTGTAACCGGAAAAATCGGCGTAAATCTGGAAGGCGAAGGCCACCACCCCCATCACCGCCCAGTAGCCGTTGAGGCTGGTGTTGGGATCAAAGGCATAGTTGGCCAGGATGGCGCAGTTATCCGCCACAAAAACTTTTTTAAAGAACCCCACCAGCATCAAACGCAGGCCGTCCTGGACATGGGAATCCCGGAAACTGGCCCCTTTTTCAAGCTGCGGGATAAGATTCCTGCCCCTTTCGATGGGCCCCGACACCATCTGGGGAAAAAAGGCGTCAAAGGTGGCAAAGGTGAGCAGATCCGAACACGCCGGGCTCTGGCCCCGATAAACATCAATGACGTAACCCAGAGATTGGAAGGTGTAAAAGGAGATGCCCACGGGCAGAATGATTTTCAGCATGCTCCAGTTAGCGTTTACGCCCACCGTTCCCAGGAGCGACTGGAATGAACCGATAAAAAAGTTGAAGTATTTGAAGAATCCTAAAATGGCCAGGCAAAAGACCACGCTCAAGATCAGGTAATATTTGGGGCGCCGGTCCCGGGCCAGGAGCCCGATGGCTTCATGGCCGCCGAAAAATGCCAACCCCATGGCGGCGCTGACCAGCAAGAGGGGGTTGGAGATGCCGGACGCGGGCAGCCAGACATAACAACCCAGACACCAGGCCGCGGGCAGGAGGGCCAGGCCCAGGACCTGCCAGGGGCCTTTTTTCCGGCCGGCGATGGCCAGGCCGCAACTGTAGTCGATGACCGTGGTGGCCAGCACCAGGGCCAGGAATCTGACGTCCCAACAGCCGTAGAAGAAATAGCTGCCCGCCAGCAACAACAACAGTCGCCGTCTTGCCGGCAGGAGCCAGTACGAGATGATGATGACGGGCAGAAAGATGAAATACTGCCAGGAAATGAAAGACATAACCTTCCGATTCAGCAGTTAGCGGTCAGCTTGCGGCAGTCAGCCAAGACCCCGGCCGGAGGCCACCGCCGCACCTAACCTTTTCTCCCCAAGACCGGGGGCCGATAAGATGGGAGTCATTTTTTGAGGGTATAAAGTCACCCCGGGGAAAGCAAGCTAATTTTTCTCGCATCTTGGCAGACCTGGCTTACAGCTTACGGGCCATGACCAGGAGGCGGGGCTCGCCGCTGATGGGGAGAGAGTATTTATGTTTTTCCAGGGGACCCAGGCCCAGCAGCTGAGCGGCAGACCCGGCCGTCTCCAGTTCACCGAGGGCCAGGCGCACGCCCTTAAGGGCCAACACCACGCCTCCCGGGGCCAAGAGCGGCGCGGCCAACTCCAGCAAGCGGGGGAGGATAAAGGCCGCCCGGGAGACCACGGCCGCGACCTTCGGCTCCCACTTCCGGGCCAGGTGGGGGGTCAGATGGGTTTGGACCACCTGGACGCCGGTCAATCTGAGTCTGGCGGCCAGATACTCCAGAAACGCGGCTTTTCTCTGTCGGGCCTCCACCAGGGTGAGGGCCAGGTGGGGGCGGGCCAGCTTCAGCACCAGCCCGGGGAAGCCGGCGCCGCTGCCCAGGTCCGCCAGGGAAGGCGAGCCGTCCAGAAACGGCAGCACCGCCAGGGAGTCCAGGAAGTGCTTGATAACGATGTCCCGGTCGGTCTTGAGCGCGGTTAAATTGGTCTTGGCGTTCCAGAGCTTGAGCTCTTCCAGATAGATTTGCAGGTGCTCCAGGGTGGCGGGGGCCAGTTCCAGGCCCAGGGCCAAAGCGCCTTCGGTCAGGAGGGCCAGGGGGTCGGGTTCCGGGGTTTCGTGCACCATGATTGCCTTTGGTTCAAGCTGATGATGGGCGACGCGGGTCATGCTTCATAAAGCGTATGGCAATTATTTTGCCCGGACCGCCCAAAAGTTCTTTTAAAGTCCCCCTTTCCTAAAGGGGGATTTAGGGTCAATGCTGTTCACTTAGCACCCGAGCTTTCAAAAAATCCGGGAACGCATTTATCAACGACAGGGAGAAAGTGATTAATTCCCCCTCACCCTAACCCTCTCCCCCATTGGGGGAGAGGGAATAAAGAAGGATATCCGGTAATTCTCCCTCTCCCCCCGGCGGGGGGAGAGGGCTGGGGTGAGGGGGGGCACGCTC
>Ga0194126_10011482_pt1 | contig 11379 bp, 10 predicted proteins | sample TA2KigC150mmetaG_FD_148641 | JGI IMG/M metagenome (GOLD analysis project Ga0194126, IMG submission 148641) | Freshwater microbial communities from Lake Tanganyika, Tanzania - TA2015035 Kigoma Deep Cast 150m | ecosystem: Environmental > Aquatic > Freshwater > Lake | place: Tanzania: Lake...
GAGATCGACGGCCGGATCGAGCCCTCGGCCTGGGAACGGGCGTACGTCATCGAGGACTTCGTCCAGTACGAGCCTCAGGAAGGGGCGGCGCCTTCGGAACGGACGGTGGCCTACGTCGCCCACGACCACAAGCATCTCTATATCGCCGTCCGTTGCTTCGATTCGACACCCGAGGCCATCCGGGCCTGCCTGACCCAGCGCGACATGGTCATGGGGGACGACGAGGTCTCCATTTACCTCGACACGTTCAACGACAAGAAGCGGGCCTTCGTCTTTCAGGTCAACCCGTGCGGCGTCCAGAGCGACGGCATCTACACGGAGCCGACCGGCCGCTCCGGGCGGGGCGGCGGCATGGGCTTCGACCGCATCGACCGCAGCTGGGACACGTATTTCCGGGCGGCCGCCGCCATCGATGGGACGGGCTACTCGGTCGAATTGGCCATCCCCTTCAAGAGCCTGCGGTTCCCCCACACGGAGAGCCAGGAGTGGGGGCTGATGATCATGCGCTCCATCCGGCGGAAGAGCGAGGAGTCCTATTGGCCCGGCCGCTCGAGGAACGTCAACGGGCTTCTCGTCCAAGCGGGACGCATCACGATCGACGGGGAGATCGAGAAGGGGCGGAACCTCGAGGTCATGCCGGTGGTCACGGGGGCCAAGGCGACGGGGGAGAAGCTCGATCCGCAGGCGGGCCTCAATCTCAAGTACGGCCTCACGTCGGACCTGACGGCCGACGCCACGCTCAACCCCGACTTCAGCCAGGTCGAAGCCGACATGCCCCAAGTGGATGTCAACCAACGCTATCCTCTCTACTATCCGGAGAAGCGGCCGTTCTTTCTCGAGGGCAAGGATTTTTTCGAAACGCCTCTGGAGCTTCTGTACACGAGGACCATGCTCGAGCCCCAGTGGGGGTTGAAGTTCTCGGGGAAAGCGGGCCGGACCGCTCTCGGCTTCATGAGCGTCCTGGACGGGAACGCGCCGGACATCAACTTCCCCGGCGCCGAATTTCCCGTCGTCGGGGAGACCCCGCCCCGCGGGCTCGTCAACGTCCTCAGGGTCCGGCGGGACCTTTTTTCGGAATCCTCGATCGGTTTCATCCTGACGGACAAGGAGATGGGCTACGAAGGGGAGGCCCTGACCCGGAACCACAACCGGATCGCCGGCATCGACGGGCTGTTCAAGTTCGCCAAGCTCTACCAGTTCTCCTTCCAGCTCGCGGGCTCACAAAGCCGGGTGGGAGAGAACCGGACGGATTTCGTTCCGGCTCTGGCCCTCAATCTGAGCCGCCAGTCCCGTCACCTCCGGATGTCGGTCGATTGGACGAGCATCCATCCCGACTTCGAGGCCGCCTCCGGGTTCCTGCGCCGCAAAGACGTCAACTCTTTCAACACCCGGATCGGATATTCCTTTCTCCCTCAGAACAAGTATCTCGTCTCCGTGACACCGTCCCTGACCTACCGGCGGGTCCACGACTTCGCCCGGACCTTGACGGACGAAGATAAGGAGTTCTCGCTGATGATCAGCGGCTGGGGCCAGTCCTTTTTCTGGATGAACTACCAGGACTCCTTCGAACGATACAACGGCGTCGGATTCAGGGGCCAGGATTGGCGGTTCAACCTCTCGGCCGAGCCGCTCGCGTGGCTCAGCGGGATGGTCTCCCGGAGCTTCGGGGACGGGATCTATTATTCCGACGCTCCCTACCTCGGCTACAAGTCGAACTGGTCGGCCATGGTCACCCTCAAGCCCCTGTCGAACGTCCGGTTCTTCACGTCCTTCACCAACAACGAGTTCTTCGAGAGCCGCGGCGGCGAGAGGGTCTACACCGTCAACATCATCAGCGAACGGATCAGCTACCAGATCTCGAAACCTCTCTCCCTGAGGCTGATCGCGGACTGGAACGACTATTACCGGAAGCTCTACCTGAGCTTTCTCCTGAGCTTCCAGCTCAACCCGGGGACCGTCTTCTACCTGGGATTGGAGGACACGCGGGAGGGCCCAGGCGCCGCGCCCCTTCAGAGCACCGGCCGCTATTTCTTCATCAAGTTCTCCTACTGGTGGCGGGCCTGAGCTTTTTCTTTGGGTTTCAACGCGTCAACTTGAATTTTCCGGGGCTCCTTGCTATGATGTTGGCAAGGGATCATCTCTCCGGCCATAACGGACGCGTGGAGAATTTTCTATGAACAGAAAGCTCATCCGGCCTAACCTCACCGAGATCAAGGAAAAAATGAGTCACGAAAAGGACCGGGACAAAGAGGCGGTCCGCAAGAGAATGCATCCGCCCACAGACACGTTCGCCGAGTGCTACTATTACCTCAAACAGATGAACAAGAAGACCCCGATGGCCGTCGTCTACACGGACGGAACGGCCGTCGAGGGCTACGTCGAGTGGTACGACCGCAACTGCATCAAGCTCAACCGCGACCACGCCCCGAACCTGCTCATCTACAAGAACAGCATCCGCTGCATCTACAAGGTGGAGGACGTTCCGGACGCCGAGGACACCGGGCCCCGAAAGAAATGACGGTTCCCAGGATCGGGGTGACCCTCGGGGACCCCGGGGGGATCGGCCCCGAGGTCGCTCTCAAAGCCCTTGCCGGAACCGCCATTCTGCCCGCGGCCGCCTATGTCCTTTTCGGGGACCCGGCGGTCATCGGCCAGGCCGGAGAGGAGGCTGGGATAAGGCTCGCGCCCGATCCGTGGAAGCCCCGCGGGCGCCGGGCCGCCGGCCTTTTCCTGGAGCCCATCCCCTCTCCGCCGGGAACGGGCGGCCGGGGCGCGCCGTCGGGACCGAACGGAGCCGCGTCGTTCCTGTTCTTCGAATCGGCCGTGAGCGCGGTCCGGGCCGGTCTCTTGGATGCCGTCGTGACCGCGCCGATCTCCAAGACGGCCTGGAGACTGGCCGGCGTTCCCTGGCGCGGGCACACGGATTATCTGGAACACCGGCATCCGGGCGCCGTGATGTCCTTCTGGTCCGAACGCCTCCGCGTCGCTCTGCTCAGCCATCATGTCCCTTTGAGCGAGGCTGTCGGGAAGGTCCGCAAGACCGCCCTGCTCGAATTCTTCCGGGCCCTTCACCGGGGCCTCCAAAAAGCGCCCGGCGGCCCCTTCGAGATCCTCGTCGCCGGTCTGAACCCGCATGCCGGCGAGGACGGGGCCCTCGGCAGGGAAGAGAAAGAGGAGATCCAGCCGGCCGTGGACGCCGCCTCGAGGGAGGGCATCCCGGTGAGCGGGCCCTATCCTCCCGACACCGTGTTCCTGCGCGCCCGCGGCCGCGAGAAGGCCGTCGTGGCGGCCCTCTATCACGACCAGGGTCTCATCGGGTTCAAGCTCGAAGCCTTCGGATCCGGGGTCAACGTGACCCTCGGTTTGCCCTTCGTGAGGACCTCCCCCGACCACGGGACGGCCTTCGACATCGCGGGGCGCGGCCTGGCCGACCCCCGGAGCATGACGGAAGCCCTCCGGCTGGCCTGGTCTTTCAGCGCAGCCGCTTTTTGATCTCGGCCCGGATCTCGCGGTCCGTGTCCCGTTTCTTGATGGCCTCGCGCTTCTCGTATTGCCTCTTGCCGCGGACCAGGGCCAGCTCGAGCTTAATTTTCCCCCGATCGTTGATCAGGACCTTGGTCGGGACCAGGGTCAACCCCCGTTCCTGGGTCTTTCCCGTCAGGCGCCTGATCTCCCGGCGATGGAGAAGGAGCTTTCGCTCCCGGAGAGGATCGTGGTTGAAGATGTTCGCGGCCTCGTAGGGGCTGATGTGGCACTTGACGAGAAAGACCTCGCCGTCCCGGACTTCGGCGAAGCTCTCCTTCAGGCTGATCCGGCCGTCGCGGACGGACTTGACCTCGCTGCCGACGAGGGCCAGGCCGGCCTCGAAGGTCTCCAGGATGAGGTAGTCGTGGGAGACGGTCTTGTTGACGGCCACGGTCTTCATGGACTGCGATCCTCCTCCTCCTCTGAAGCCGGGGCGACCTGGATAAGGCTGATGTGGCGCTTGGACATCTTGACCACGGTCAGCCGGTATCCGCGGTGATCCAGAGCGTCCTTCTCCCTGGGGAGGCGCCCGAATTCGTAGAGGAAGAAGCCGGCCAAGGTCGTGTAGTCGTTCTTTTCCGGGATCCGCAGGGGGAGACGGGCGTTGACTTCCTTGACGGGCGCCGAACCCATCACGAGATAGCTTCGGCTGCCGAGGCGGCTGATCAGGTCCACGATCTGTCCGTCGTGCTCGTCCCTGATGTCGCCGACCAGCTCCTCGATGATGTCCTCGAGGGTCACGAGACCGTCGACGTTACCGAACTCATCCACGACGAGGGCCATGTGGACGGCCTTCTCCTGCATCTGGAGCAGGACCTTCTCGAGCGAGGCCCGCTCGGGGACGAAGAGCGGCGTGTGCAGCGCCGAGGACATTTTAAACTCTTTATTATCTAACACATAACCTATCAAGTCCTTGGCGTGAAGGAGGCCCTCGATGTTGTCGAGCCGGCCGCGGTAGACCGGGTATCGCGAGAAGCCCGTGGACCGGACGGCCTGCAGGATCTCGCCGGCCGAGGCGCCGACGTCAAAGGCCTTGATCTCCGGCCTGGGGACCATGATCTCCTTGACGGGGCGGGAACCGATGTCGAGGGCCCCGGAGATCATCTTCCGGCGTAGGGCGGAGAGGCCCCGGGCCCCGGCATGGAGGGCGATCTTGATCTCTTCTTCGCCGAGGGAGCGGTGGGGGTCGTCCCGCCGGGCCTTGGAGGAGGGTATGATGACCCCTGTCAGGAGAAGGAACAGCCGGACGAGCGGCGAAAAGAGGACCATGAGGCCCCGGATCGGGTAGGCCGCGAAAAGGGCCGTCCGGAGCGGGTTGTGAGCGGCGAAGGTCTTGGGGTTGATCTCCCCGAAGACCAGGAGGAGCAAGGTCGTGGCCACGGTGGCGTAGAGGACGGCCTGGTTCTTGTCCGCGACCAGCCCGGTGAAGATCGACGTGGCGATGGAGGCCGCCGCCGCGTTGACCAGGGTGTTGCCGACGAGGATGGTTGCCAGGAGATCGTTCGTCCGACCGAGGGCTTTCCGGATGAGCGCGGCCCGCTTGGACCCTTTCTTCGCCTGATATTCCAGGGAATAGGGGTTGACGGCGATGAAGGCCGTCTCGGAGGAAGAAAAAAAGGCGCTGAGGAGGAGGCACACGAAGAAGAGCAAGACTCCAGAGAGGAGCATGGGATCCGTTTCAGGCAGCGACGCGCGACTTGACGGCCTTGAAGCAGCGGGACAGCGTCCCCTCGACCTTCTGTTCGATCCGCGAACAGGGCTCGTCTGAGGCCTCCGAGATCTCGGAGACGATGAGCTCCCGGGCCTTCTCCATCATCTTCTTCTCGCGGAACGACAGGGGCTTGGACAGGCTGAGATAATAGAGGCTCTTGAGGACCAGGGCCATGTCGATGAGGGTCCCGGATTTCATCAGGTTGAGGTGCTCTTTGTAACGCCCTTTCCAGTCCGTCGTGACGTCCACCGCCCCGTTCCTCATGAATTGGAACACTTTCTTGATGGAGCCTTCGGACACGGGCCGGCGGATGCCGATCTCCGTGGCCGTCGAGCTCGAGACCGTGACCAGGGTATCGTTGGCGATGATCCGCAGGTGGAAGACCGTGAAGAGCTCCCCGTTATGGGATTCCTCCCGGATGGCTTCGATGACGCCGAGGCCTTGATTGGGATAAATGACCTTATCCCCGATCTTAAGGGAATTCATGCCCGCTCATTATACCTGAACCGGGGAAAAGAGTCAATCCAGCCGGCCTGCCCCCCCGGGGGGGGGCGAGAAAAAAAGCTTGAATCCGGCTTGAAAATGTGCATAATCATTGCATTATTCGGAGGAAGGGCATGATAACACCGTATCAAGGAGAGAGAAACATGAAGAAATGGATGGTCCTGTCGGTTCTTTTCGTCCTTGGCGTCTCGGCGCTTTCCGCCGGCGTGCTGACGAATACGAACCAAAGCGCCGCGTATATCCGGCTCCTGTCCCGCAACCCGGTGATGGACATCGACGGCGTCTATTTCAATCCGGCGGGGCTGGTCAAGCTCTCGGACGGTTTTCATCTGGCCGTTCACAACCAGACGATCTTCCAGGAGAAGAAGGTCTTCAACACCTTCCCCTTGCTCAACGACCCCACGTACCTCGGGGAGACCAAAGTCCCTGTCTTCCCGAACGTCTATGCCGTCTATAAGAAGGGCCGCCTGGCGTTTTCGTTCGGCTTCGGTCCGAACGCCGGGGGCGGGACTGCCGATTATCCCCGCGGGTTGCCGTCTTTCGAGACCCCGATCTCCCAGCTGCCCGCGCTTGTCTCGGGGTTCGGCATCCCGACGACCGCCTACGACGCCGACATCGCCTTCGAAGGGAGCTCGATCTACCTCGGCTTCCAGGGCAACGTTTCTTATGCCCTCAGCGAGGCCGTGGCCGTGGCCGCCGGCGTGCGGTACATCCAGGCCACGAACACCTACTCGGGATATATCCGGGACATCCGGATCAACCCGGTTTTCGCGGGCAATCCCACCGGCCAGATGATCTCCGCTCCTGATTTCTTCACGGCCATCAAACAGCCGGTCTATGCGGCCATGACCAGCGACAAAGCCGTGGACGCCAAGCAGACCGGATCGGGCTTCACGCCCATCCTGAGCCTGAACCTGACCCCCTCGGAGCGCTTCAACTTCAGCGTCAAGTACGAGTTCAACACGTCGCTCGTGCTCGTTAACGACACGACCGAGGACGATACCGGATTGTTTCCTGACGGCGTAGAATTCCACAACGACATCCCGGCCATCCTCGGAGTGGGGGCGCAGTACGCCTTCACGCCCAAATGGCGGGCCCTGGCCTCCTTCAATTACTTTTTCGACAAGAGCGCCAACTGGGAAGGCGACGAGGAGCTGGTCGACAAGAACACCTACGAGCTCAGCCTGGGCATGGAGTATGACCTCAGCGGGGCGATTACCCTGAGCGCCGGATATCTCCGCACCCAGTTCGGGCTCAGCGAGGACTACCAGTCCGATTTCAGCAACGAGCTGTCGGCCGACACCTTCGGGTTCGGGGCCCGCATCCGGGCGACGGAGCGCCTCAGCATCGACCTCGGCGCCCTCCTGAACTCCTATAAGGACTTCACCAAGACCCTGACGTTGGGACTCGAATACGACGAAACCTACTCGAAGACGACCACAGCCTTTGCCGTCGGCCTGAATTACCGATTCTAGACCGAAGATCGAAGCCTTGTCCGGTCCCCTCGCGCTCGGCGCGTGAGGGGACCGGACTTTTTTTGGCCCGGGCGCGGCCTTGACAGGCGGGAGGGCTTCGGGTAACATACCCCCTTCAAAGGTACAGAACCAGCATGAAGAGAACCTTTCAGCCGAACAACAGAAGACGCAAGAAAACGCACGGTTTCCGAGTCCGCATGGAGACCAAGGGCGGCCAGGAAGTCATCAAAAGCAGAAGGCGCAAGGGCCGAAAGCGCATTTCTGTCGGATGAATGAGCGCCTGGCTCCCCTCGAGAGAATACGGAAGAAAAAGGACTTCGCGAGCCTTTATCGGAACGGCAGCCGCGTCCGGGGCCGTTATTTCACGTTGGTCCACCGCCGTAACGGCCTGGGCTTCTCGAGGCTGGCCGTTGTCGTAAGCCGGAAGATCGGCCCGGCTGTCGTCCGGAACAGGGTCAAACGGCGGTTCCGGGAGCTCTTCAGGCGGAACAAGACGCTGCTGACAGAGCCCGTGGACATCATCGTCGTGGCCCGGCCGGATGTGGCCGGCCTGGATTGGCCCGGGTTCCAGGACGGTTTTTTTTCGGGATTGACATCGATTTTTCGAAAACGGATATGACCGTGAAAGCCGCCGCGCTTTTCCTGATCGGGATCTACCAGGCCGTGGTCTCCCCGCTGCTCGGCACCCGTTGCCGCTTCCACCCGACATGCTCGGCCTACGCCCGCGAGGCCATCGAGCGACACGGCCTGTTCAGAGGGGTGACCATGGGGGCCAGGCGGCTTTTTCGCTGTCATCCTTTTCATGCGGGCGGGATCGACCCCGTGCCCTGAGAGAGAGGCTTTATGGAAAAGAGGCTCATCCTGGCCATTGTCCTGTCTTTCCTCGTCCTTTTGGGATGGAATTACTTTTTCAACAAGCCGGAGCCGGCGCCGGAAGCCGCGGCGGTCACGGGATCGCCGTCGACCGAAAGCGGCGGCGCCGTCCGAAGGGAGCGGGTCCGGGCGCCCGGGACCGAAGCCGGGCCGGCGTCGGCCCAGCCCGAACCCGCCCCGGAGCTGACCCCTGTCGGCGGAGCGGCCGTGCGGGACGTGGTCGTCGAAACGCCCCTTTACAAGGCCGTTTGGACGAACAAGGGCGGAGTTCTCAAGAGCTGGACGCTCAAAAGCCATCGAGGCGCGGATGGCCACGATCTGGAGCTCGTCCCGGCCCTGTCGGCGGAGCTCGACCTGTTCCCCTTCATGGTCGACCTCGAGGACCTAGGCCTGGCCGACCGGCTGAACACCGAGGTCTTCGAAGCCTCGCCGGCCCATCTCAGCCTGGGGGACGGGGACAGCCAGGAGCTCCGGTTCGTCTATTCCGACGGGGCCTCGGTCCGGGTCGACAAGACCTTCCGCTTCACCGGCGGCACGTATGCGGTGGAAATGTCCGTGAAGGTCTGGAGGAACGGGCAGAGCCTCCCGGCGTCCGTCCTCTGGGGGCCGGGCATCGGCAACCCCTCCCCCGCCGAGCTCAAGGACCGCTTCAGCGCCGCCTCAGGCGCGGCCGTCTACACGGGCGGCAAGGTCGCCCGGATGGACGAGAAGAAGTACAAGCCCGAGACGAGCGCCTGGAACTTCGTGGATTGGGCGGCCTACGATGACAATTACTTCGTCGCCCTGTTCCTCCTGCCGCCCCAAAAAGGGCAGGCGATGTTCCTCAAGGAGATGGCCGGCCAGCGGCCCGTCTTCTCCCTCTCGGTGACCCAGCCGCGCCTGGCCTTCATCGGGCCCAAGGAAACAGAGGCCCTCAAGGCCTTCGGCCACGAGGCCAAGAGGGTCATCAACTTCGGCTTTTTCGGGAGCGTCTCGGAGATCCTCCTGGCCGCGGTCCGCTATTTTCACTCTCTCGTTCCCAACTGGGGCCTGGCCATCATCATCCTGACCATCGTCGTCAAGCTCATTTTCTTCCCTCTGACCTACAGCTCGACGAAGTCCATGGCCAGAATGGCCGAGCTCCAGCCGAAGATGAAGGCCATCCGGGCCAAATACAAGAAGGCCAAGTCCGACATCGCCCAGCGCCGCCAGATGAACGAAGAGATGATGAAGCTCTACAAGGATCACAAGGTCAACCCGGCCGGCGGCTGCCTGCCCCTTCTCATTCAGCTTCCCGTGTTCTGGGGGGTCTTCCGGATGCTCGCCGTCTCGGTGGAGTTCCGCCACAGCCCGTTCATCTTCTGGATCCAGGACCTGTCGGTCAAGGACCCCTACTATGTGACCCCCATCCTGATGGGCATCACCCAGTTCATCTCCCAGAAGATGACCCCGACCTCGGCCGACCCCACCCAGGCGAAAATGATGCTGATCATGCCGTTCATCATGACCATCTTTTTCATCACCTTCCCGAGCGGACTGGTCCTCTACTGGCTGACGACCAACGTCCTGCAGATCGCCCAGCAGTCCATCATGAACCGCATGATGGCCCGGCAGAAAAGAGAATCAGATGGAAAACGAAAATAAGCCCCTCGACGAGAGCGGAACGGCCGCCACGGCCGGCGAGCCCCAGGAGTACAAGGGCCGCAACCTGGAGGATGCCGTCAGCCTGGCCGAGCACAGGCTTAAGATCCCCCGCGAGAAGTTCAACTACGAGATCGTCACCGAGAAAACCCGGCTCTTCGGCCTCAAGACCCGGGAGATCGTCATCCGGGCCTGGCCCAAGGATGCCGGCGAAGAGGACGCCGTCGAGCGCTTCCTGACCAAGCTCATGGTCCATTTCCCACTGGAGTTGAGCTACCAGATCAAGAAGCGGCCGGACATGGTCTTCCTCGTTTTCGACGGCCCCGACAAGACCATGCTGCTGCGGAACGACGGGGCCCTCCTCCTGGCCATCCAGCACGTCCTCAACAAGATCTCCCCGGTCAAAGTCCAGGTGGACTGCGAATTCTATCGCCGGCGCAAGGAAAACAAGCTCCGCGAATACGCCCAGAGGGCGGCCCAGCAGGTTTCCGCCACGGGCCGCGAGGAGATCCTCGACCTCATGAACCCCTACGAGCGCCGGATCATCCACATCGTCGCCAATCAGATCCCCGGCATCACCAGCGAGAGCCAGGGGGAAGGGTTCCTGAAGAAGGTCAAGATCTTTCGCGCTCCCCGCTAGCCTGATCTATTCATAAGAATGCCGATTTGTCGCCAAGCTCATGCGATATCCGCAAGCTCTCCAACTTGCCGGCTTTTCATGGGATTCCCGGAAGCTGCTCCCGGAAAGACCGGCATTCTTATGAATAGATCAGGTTAGACGAAGCATTCATTAAATCGCCGTTTTGTCCTGCTTCGCGCCGCGCATCTATAGCCGCCTCGGTTCGGGCCCCTCCGCCTTATGAATAGATCAGGTTTACTAATCCTGGCGTCTCTTCTACAATGGGGAGCCAAAGAGAAGGCCCCAGGATGCTGAACGACACGATCATCGCCGTCTCGACGCCGCAAGGGTATGGCGGGCTGGGCGTTGTCCGCCTCAGCGGCAAGGAGGCCCTGGCGGTCGCCGGCCGGATCTTCAGGCCCCAAGAGAGGGTCGGGCGGGGATTCCCGGCGCGGCGGGCCGTCTTCGGGCATGTCTGCGAAGGGCCCGACGGGCCCCCCTTGGACGAGGCCTTCCTGATCTATTTCAGGCCCCCTCGCTCCTATACGGGGGAGGACGTCGTCGAGCTGAGCTGCCACGGCAGCCCGGCCGTCCTGGGCGAGGTCGTCCGCCTGGGGGTACAAGCCGGGGCCAGGCCGGCACAGCCGGGGGAATTCACGCTCAGGGCTTACGTCAACGGCCGGATCGACATCCTTCAGGCGGAGGCCGTCAACGACTTTATCCGGGCCTCATCCCTGGCCCAAGCGCGCATCTCCTTCCGGCAGCTTTCGGGGAGCCTTTCCAAGCGCATGGCCCGGCTCCGAAGGGGCCTCGTCCGCCTGAGCGCGCAGCTGGAAGCCGCCATCGAATTTCCCGAGGAAGGCCTGCGGGCGGCCCCCGGGGAACGGTCCCGTTCGCTCCAAGCCCTGATCGCCGATGTTCGGAGTCTGGTGGCGGGTTACGACGTGGGCCGGGCCCTCGGCGAAGGCCTGACCGTGGCTATCACCGGACGGACGAACGTCGGCAAATCAACCCTGTTCAACGCTCTTCTCGAGGAGGACCGGGCCATCGTC
>Ga0194126_10011484_pt1 | contig 11378 bp, 22 predicted proteins | sample TA2KigC150mmetaG_FD_148641 | JGI IMG/M metagenome (GOLD analysis project Ga0194126, IMG submission 148641) | Freshwater microbial communities from Lake Tanganyika, Tanzania - TA2015035 Kigoma Deep Cast 150m | ecosystem: Environmental > Aquatic > Freshwater > Lake | place: Tanzania: Lake...
TGAGGGGCGTCTCTTGCGAGTTGCGCTTCGTTGCCCGCCATGATGCCTCGCAACACTGAGCCAGTATCGGCATGATGGATTTCAGTGTTGACATACACCAAATGACGCGGCTCAGGCCAATAGCGCGCTTCAGACGGCGGCGTAAGACCTTCGACAGCCACCGCGCCAACTGCTACCAAGTCAAGTGCGAGCAGACGTTCGATTGCCATGCTTCCGTCTACGCCGCATGTTGTTGGAGTATTCACAAAAGGCAGGGCAGCCTGCTTTTGAATTAAGTCTTTTTTGGATAGTTCACTGCGCCAGGTTTCTTTCTTTGCTTTTAGATCGCCAAAGGCAGAAAGCAACCGCTGGCTGACATCTTTGGTTTGTGTCAGCACTTCATCTACCAGCGCGGCGGGCAATTCAGCAAAGGGTGTGTTATTTGCTTCGGGCATATTCAGTTTCGGTGAAGGTCGTGATGTCTTTGAGAATCTCTTGTTTGTCCCAACGATGCCAACCATCTACTCGTTCGGAACGTGGCAAAAGGTAACGCTCTTTCCAATAAGCGGCTAAGTCCGCAAAGGACAAGTTTTTGTAGATGGGGGTTTTATTTTTCCCGCACATATATTCTTCCAGGTTTTCAATAAGACGAAAAAGAAATGCCTCACGTTGAACGCCATGCTTGAGTAAATCAGCGGAAATGTCCAAGCGATCAAGCGCCAAACGCATAAGTTGCCAAGAACGCTTGGGACCAGTTCCATATCCGCCTTTCGTGTCTACGCCGATAGATTCCAGATATTCCTTAAATAAAGGATATAGTCTCTGCAAATGAAAATTACCATAGCCATTGGTCAGGCCAAGCGATTCGGCCAACAGTTGGCCTTTGTACTTCAAACGATTATAAATCGAACTTCGACCAAAAGCGCTTGTAGTAGTGAGCGCTACCAAACGAGCAGGTAAAACACGCTCTTCCATCTCAGTGACCCGCCCCCTATAAATCAATCGGTAGGCTTTCCGCACTTCATTAGAACAAACAGCCATTGCCACCATCTTGCCGCCAAGCAAACGATTGTAGGGTGGTAATGCGCCTAAAGTGAAAATATCCATTGTCTGATTGACGAGTATCTCTTTTTGTTCTGGTGGATATTCAAATAGTCTATCTCGTACTGGAAACGTGATTGGCGGCGATTGCAATCCAAAAATACCAATCAATTTACCATTGCTAGAATCGAGAATCAGATAACGCAACCTGCGACCAAAGCCATGCGAGTATGGAATAGACCAGTAAAACCGCGCCAAACGAAACAAGTCACTCTGCCAGCCTTCTTGAACTTGTAAAAGGATAGGATTGATTTGGTGAGGAATGATTTCTTCGCCATTCGCAAAATAATCCCCATACTTTCTAAAATTGCGACGAATCCATTCTAAATTCCTGCTCAAAAATTCTTCCCGCGCTGGACGATGCAAACGCTTTGCGTCTTCCTTTGATGCAAAAGAGACAAGAATCTCCCCTTGTTCATTGAGCTGAAAACCCAATGAAGTCAATTCCGAGAAAATCAGTGAGCGAATTTCATCAGCATTCACGATGTTATTATACGACATATCTCTCACTAGAAGACGCGTAGCCGTTTGGGCGTTAAGGATGGCGGGAATTGCGAGCGAATAAGCTGGGAGTCCACTTTCGGAGGCAGCAGGTTATTCAGGGATTCATCGTTGACTTTTACTGTCATCAAGCAAGTTTGGTTATTGAGGTGGATGGTGATGTCCACGACTTGCAGAAAGAGGAAGATGAACGGCGGGGGAGGGCGTTGTCCGCGCTAGGGTTGAGGGTGGTCAGGTTTCGGAATGATGAGGTCGTGAGGAACCTGTCCGCGGCGGTGGGGAAGATCAGAGAATTCATCCTTCAGCCTTCATAATTCATCCTTGCTCTTCTGGCGGGGCTGGTCATCGAAGTGGATGGCGATCTCCACGACTTGCAGAATGAGGAAGATGAACGGCGGGAGAAGGTGTTGTCCCCTACGGGGATGCTACGCGATCCGCGCTGGGGCTGAGGGTGGTCAGGTTTGGGAATGATGAGGTCGTGAGGACGCGGAGCGGTCCGCAGTGGTGGGGAGAATCAAAGAAATTACGAGCGCGTCAGAATTGAACTGACTTCCGATTATTCCACGCACGGGCAACCACACTCAACCGCAAGGGAAACGCTGACTCCCGTTTTACGAATGTTAGTCCGCGTGTCACGTCCACGCTGGCGCTCATGACTGGATTATAACGAACTCCCATAATATTGTAGAAAAAGACTGTGCTATACTTTGGTTATCTATGCCGAGCCTTGAACCAATCCTTGATTTCATATTCACCGACCACGCGTTGAAGGAAATGGCGCGGCGTGAAATCACTCAGGAAGATGTAAGAACTGCTTTGGCAAAGCCTGAGCAAACTGAAATGGTTCGAGATGGGCGAGCAGTTTACCAATCAAGAATTGGCATGGGTGAACCGCCGAAGACATACTTGCTACGCGTCTTTGTAGATATTGAACCTGTCCCGCCTTATGTTGTCACTGTTTATCGAACAAGCAAGATCGAAAAGTATTGGAGATAAGCCATGAAAGTCATTTATGATCGCGAAACTGACACCCTGACTGTAATTTTCGCTGATACTCCTGTCGCCGAGAGCGACGAGGATAAGCCAGGCGTGATTCTAGATTATGACAAGAGCGGAAATCTCGTCTCATTGGAAATACTTGATGCTTCGCGGCGGGTGAGTGTGCCAAGCAAGATCGAGTATCAAGTTGCGCCTGTGGCTGGATAAGAAATGAACTCCGAGGAAACTCGGAGTTTTGTTTTTAGGGATTCATCGTTGACTTTTACTGTCACAAGTCCGCGCTGGTCATTGAAGCAGATGGGGATGTCCACGATTTGCAGAAAGAGGAAGATGAACGGCGGGAGAAGGCGTTGTCCCCTACGGGGATGCTTCGCGATCCGCGCTGGGGTTGAGGACTTGTGCTGAACCTGTCGAAGCATGGTCCGCTTTTGGAATGATGAGGTCGTGGGAGGACTGTCCGCGGCGGTGGGGAAGATTCTCAGTCACTTGCAGGAATCGAAAGAGGTTTTTATAATCGAGGCAAGTGAAAGAGAGAAAAAATGGCAAAATTAATTACTGAAACCGTAGGAAACGAGCCTTACCAATACTATCCGCTCGGCAAGTTTGTGGTTCGCGCGCCTGGGGTATGCGGCGGGCGCCCTACTTTCAAGTACACACGGATCGAAATCACTGGAACGCTCGACCGCCTTGCGGCTGGCGAAACCATAGATGAAATCCTTGCGGGGTATCTTAATATGATATCGCGCGAAGCGGTCATTGAAGCCATACAATTGATCTCGTCCCAATTCGTCAAGTCCCTGCCTCAATTAGAGATGGCATAATGATCGTCCTTGACGAGCAACTTCTTGGTCGTGACCTTGAGAAACAAATCGCTCGCTGGTATCAGGGAGCGATTTGTTTCATTACTGACCTGCGCCCCAACACGGTAATCAAAGACGACGCCATTCCGCGACTGCTTCAACAGGAAAACCAGCCCACGTTCGTGACGATCAATGAAAGCGATTTTTGGCGCATGATCGTGATTAGCAATCAGTTTTGCATCGTTTGTTTTGCACTGCCTGATTCGCGGGCAAGAGAGATTCCTCAGCGGCTGAGGATGTTGTTCGACGATCCGTTATTTGACACAAAACAGAAGCGGATGGGCAAAGTGATTCGTGTTGCGGATAAAGAAGTCAGTTTCTACAGTTTTGAGGATAGGACAATTAGACTGGTTGAGTGATCGCAGGCTTCATCGTCGACTTTTACTGTCACCAGGCGGGGCTGGTCATTGAAGTAGATGGCGACATCCACGATTTGCAGAAAGAGGAAGATGAACGGCGGGAGAAGGTGTTGAGTGAGATGGGATTGAGGATTGTCCGCTTTGGGAATGATGAGGTTGTGAAGAGTCTGTCCGCGGTGGTGGGGAAGGTCAAGGAGCTGGCTCGATAACTCGTTGTATAATCAGTGCAGAACATCATGCAAACCTTCCCATGTCCATACTTGAAGGGCGAAGTTGAACTAACGGATGAGCGTGAGGAACATATCACTCACACACATCCAGAACTGTTGCCCGAACATCTTGCCCAGGTCAGGCAAACACTGGCTGATCCTGATGAAGTGCGGCGTAGTGTCCGTATGAGCGCGGCTCGATTGTTTACCCGTTGGTTCGAGAACGTCCGCTAGGAGAAGTATGTAGTGGTGGTTGTGGTGAGCGAAGCCGCGCCCGCCGAGCGAAATTGGATCATCACAGCCTATGTGACCCGTCGTTTAGCGAATGGAGAGATAGAATGGCAGAAAACCTAACCTTTCAATATGACCGTGAGGCGGATATTCTTTATATCAATACCGTCACGCCTTACGCCGAACAGGAATCTGAGGAGTTGGGAGATGAGATCATCGCGCGCCTGAATCCGCGCACAGGCAAGGTTGAGAATCTTGAAGTGTTATTCTTCACCAGCCGCCTGCTGAGAAGAGACTTGTTTTCCTTGCCCGTCATCGCCGATTTACGCCAGGCTACCCCCGCCTGAAAACAATCCGTCGCGAAGAAAAATTTCGACGCGCAACGCCGCCCTCCCACTTCGCTTTGTTTCGGGGATATAGAAAGACGAAGATGAACGGCAGGAGAAGGCGTTGTCCCCTACGGGGATGCTTCGCGATCCGCGCTGGGGCTGAGGACTTGTGTTGAGCCTGTCGAAGCATGGTCCGCTTTGGGAATGATGAGGTCGTGAGGGACTTGTCCGCGGTGGTGGGGAAGATCAAGGATTTGATTTCGGCATAGCGGAAATCAGTGCGCGCAGAGCCTTATTCACCTGCTCGGATGATTTGAAGACCTTCGCCACGTCTGGCTCGATCATGACGATCAAAGGTTCATCCTTCATCCGCGCGGCAAAACGGTTTGGCTTCGCCTTTTTATAGTCAAAACGATATTCGGCAGCCATTTCCTGAACTTTATGGGGTTTGGTTGTGAGCGTTTTCTTCATAATCTTTGATTTCCTGCCGCGTCGCTGGACGCGCGCTGATAATCCGAATAACATCTTCAATTCTTTCCACGAAGCACACCAAAATCATCTGTCGTAAAGTAGACATCCCAATGATGATTTCGCGATGTTCCTGTTCCGAATGGGTCTTGTCATCGAAGATAAATGCAAGCGGGTCTTTGAAAACGGTGACCGCTTCATCGAAACTGACGCCGTGTTTGCGGATATTGCTCAATGCTTTGGCGGGATCCCATTCGAATCGCATGGTCACATTTTACTCCATTTCATAGCAGCGGGGATTGCATGGATTCATCGTTGACTTTTATTGTCGCCCCCTCCGCCTTCAGCGCCTCCCCCAAAGCCGACAGAACTACCGTCGTATTTGGGGGAGGCTGGGTGGGGGCTGATATCCACGATCTGCAGAAAGAGGAAGATGAGCGGCGGGAGAAGGTGTTGTCCCCTACGGGGATGCTTCCCGATCCGCGCTGGGGCTGAGGACTTGTGCTGAGCCTGTCGAAGCATTGTCCGCTTTGGGATTGATGAGGTGATGAGGAGTCTGTCCGCGGTGGTGGGGAAGATACACGAGATGGCTGACGCGTTTTCGTTTATACCCTCAAATCGAGGTAAAATTTAGCCATGACTTCGCCCATCCGCTGGAGAGTGCAAGATAGATACGGTAACAGCATTTACCTGACCCAGGAGCGATGGGAGCATATCATTGATCCACTCAATCACCCTGAAATGGAAGGTTATGAAGAAAGTCTGAAAGAAACAGTCCAGTCAGGTATCCGCAAACAAGACTCGCTCAATCCGCAAAAATACAGATACTCCAAAGAATTCGAAAACCTTCCCGCCGACAATACGCACATCGTCGCCATCGTTCTGTTCAGGCTTCAAGAACGCGGAATCGGTGAAATTGAATCGAATAATTTTATTGTCACTGCATACCAGAAAGAAATAGGGTAACGTCATGAATACACCAGTAATCAACTACGACGAAACCAGCGACACGCTGCACATTTCCTTCATCCCCAATGTCAAGGCGACGGGGATCGAACTGAATGAACACATCCTCCTGCGGATTGACAAGGGAAACCGCCAGGCTGTTGGGTTGACTTTCCTTAACTACTCGATCCTCATCCAAAAAGCAGATTTCGGACCGCGCAGTTTTCCTTTGACGGGATTGGCAAAGTCATCTGAAGAAACGTACGAGATGGTCATGGAAATTATCGAGAAATCTCCTGTCAAGGAAATTCTGTCGCTTTCCACATTTACGCCGTCCTTTTCAGAAGCGATACCGATCACCCTACTCCACTTGCCGGAACCAGCATAAAACTGAAAGGCTTCAACGCGCAAAAGAACTTCGCCGCGAGATGACTCCCGCCGAGAAAATCTTGTGGGAAGAATTGCCCCCTTCGGGGACCTTCGGCGGGCAAATAAGCTGGGAGTCCACTTTCGGAGGCAGCAAGTCATTCAGGGATTCATCGTTGATTTCTACTGTCATAGGGTGGGCTGGTTGTGGAAGTCGATGGCGACATCCGCGACTTGCAGAAAGAGGAAGACGATCGGCGGGAGAAGGTATTGTCCGCGGTGGTTGGGAGAATCAAATCAATGTTGGTATACTCAGGCAAAAGGTGGCCCATGAGCAAAAAGACCATTGAAAAGAATCTTGTCAAAGCCCTGCTCCATGATGGGGCAATGGCGCAGGAACTCTTTGAATACGAACTGGAAGAACATGTTGGTGAGTTTCTGAAGTCCAAGAAAAAGGACAAGGACAATTATTTCTTTGCGGTGACCGAACATACGAACGATGTCGCCATGCTATTGATTGACGAGAAGAACAAGGTTCACATCAACGAAGCGGCGCGCACAAGATTGAAAGAGTATTGGGGCGAGTCGTATGAGCACAACTTGAAGGTTATGATTCCGCATATGACGGATGAATTAAGCCACGGGTTTCTGTCTGTTAATGGTGTAAAGACACAGAAGCCAACTCCGCAGGTGACCAAGTCAAAAGACAGCGATAAGCCGCGTTGCGGACTCTGCGGCAAAACCAAAAACTTGACTAAAACCAAATGTTGCGGCAACTGGATTTGCGACGACCAGCATAAATATGTCCTGTTTTCCTACGCCCACAATAGCTGTTCCCGCAATCACGACCGCTACACCCTATGCAGTCACCATTTCATTGAGGAGCATTCAGGCGACTGGAAGACCTGCCAAAAATGCAGGAACGAATTCGAGACCGAAATGTACGTCTACTACGGGACAAACGAATATAACTTCGAGAAATTGGAAAATCCACCAAAATTCAAACCGACACACTGCGCGAGTTGCAACAAGACGATCAGCCTGGGATATGATGGCTACACCATGTACATGGGCAAGTATTACTGTGAAAAGTGTGCCGCCCGCAAATGATAAAACGAGGCAATAGCAACTTGGAAAAAGAGGAAGATGAACGGCGGGAGAAGGTGTGGCGAGATTTTATCAGGGAGTTGGGGGAAGGGGGAGAAAGAAATAGAGGTAAAATAACGGTCGGATAAGGTTCATAGGAGTCCCCCATGGAAATTCGACATTACAAGTTTGACCGAATTACCCTCAATCCTGAAGTCTGCTTCGGGAAACCGTGTATTCGCGGCATGCGGATGCCCGTCGCTTCGGTGCTTGGCTATTTGAGTTCAGGGATGGCGATCAAGGATATTCTCAAATCCTGGCCTGAGTTGGAAACGGATGACATTTATCAGGCATTGGCGTATGCTTCGTGGGCGATGGAAGAGAGCGTCTTGCCCATGCCTGCAACGGTGGCTGGATGAACTTTCTTCTCAACATGAACGTAGACCGCGACATGGCCGCGCCTTTGAAAAAGCGCGGTCATGTTTGTCGCCACGTTGGGGATATAAGCATGTCTCGCACAAAAGATGTGGAAATAGTCGCAGAAGCGAAAAGGACTGGCGAAGTCATCATCACCCACGATTTGGATTATGGTCACTTGCTGGCTTTTTCTGGCGAAAGCGCGCCCTCGGTGATTATTCTACGGTTGAGGGATTTACGCATTGATGAAATCATGTCTCTTCTTGACGCTGTTTGGAATGAAATCGAATCTCCTTTGATAGGCGGTGCGATCGTTTCACTGTCCGACAAGAATCTGCGGATACGAAATTTGCCCATCTCATCCGAATAACCAACGAACTCCGCCGCGAAATGACTCCCGCCGAGAAAATCTTGTGGGAAGAACTGCCCCCTTCGGGGACCTTCGGCGGGCGAATAAGCTGGGAGTCCACTTTCGGAGGCAGCAGATTATTCAGGGATTCATCGTCGATTTTTACTGTCACCCAGTCAAGATAAAACGGGGTCTTCGACAAGGCGGGGCTGGTCATTGAAGTGAATGGGGATGTCCACGACTTGCAGAAAGAGGTTGATGAACAGCGGGAGATGGTGTTGTCCCCTACGGGGATGCTCCGCGATCCGCGATGGGGTTAAGGACTTGTGCTGAGCCTGTCGAAGCATGGTCCGCTTTGGGAATGACGAAGTGATGATGAACCTGTCCGTGGTGGTGGGAAAAACACGGGGGCTGATTTTGGAGTCTATTTGACCAGCAACAGACTTTCCCCCAACTGATTCAACTGCGAAATAAAGATCTCGGCGGGCGGGGCTTTTATCCAGCGGATGGATTCCCAATCTTCTTTTTGGACGGAACATAACACACGTCCCAAATCAGCGGGAAAGACGCCCGCGGCTTTGCTTTGCGCATCCGTGATGGCGGCTTGAAGGGATAGATTCTTCTGGCAACAAAATCCCCAAATATCAGCCAGGTCTTTTGGCTCTTCACGGTCGAGCAGGGCGGTCACTTTGTTGGCAAGAATGTTTTCGGCGCTATCCAGCCTTCCGAGAATGGCGTGATTTTGAATATTGCCGACACGCGTTGGAACATCATTGATCATCTCGATCTTCAACGACACAGCCTCTTGGGCGAGATTCAGACGGGCAAAGCGTTCTTCTTTCATCAGGACATCGCAATGCCAGTCTTTGGCGAGCGATTGGATCATTCTTTCCACCCATAAACCAAAGCGATTGTCATCGTTGACAAAATAATCCAGATCGTCCGAAAAACGGTGTTGAAGATAACCGCGTGATGCCGCCGTCCCGCCAGTGAGATAAAAGCCTGTGTCAGTTTGATTGATGGCTTGAATCACACGGTCCTGAAACGGATATAGAACTTCAAAGTAGAAAGCGGAATTGTTAGCCACGGAGCAACTCGGGATGTTTTTCGGGAATCCACTTCACGAGAAAATCGAATCCACGCACGCGGCTCTTCGAGCGGATTCGTCCGCGCCAGTGAGACCAGTTCTCGACAAGCCTTTTGTAACCGAGCAGTCGGACAATTTCATCATAGGGAGCATATTCCAATAGGCGACGCGTTGCCCAGTCCTGATTAAGTCGTCCTTTTATGAGGCGACCGTTCAGGATATCCTGAAATTGCCATTGATCGAGATCGTAATCCCATAGATAGGGGATGCGCTGTGTTGCTTGCATGTTTTGATTATACGTGAAAATCCGAACTCCGCCGCGAGATGACTCCCGCCGAGAAAATCTTGTGGGAAGAACTGCCCCCTTCGGGGACCTTCGGCAGGCGAATAAGCTGGGAGTCCACTTTCGGAGACACACCTGCCCTGACGGGCGGCGCCAGGGGCAGGTCATTCAGGGATTCATCGTCGATTTTTACTGTCATCCAGTCAAGATAAAACGGGGTCTTCGACAAGGCGGGGTTGGCCGTTGAGATGGATGGCAATATCCACGACTTGCAGAAAGAGGAAGATGAACGACGGGAGAAGGTGTTGTCCCCTTCTGGGATGCTTCGCGATCCGCGTTGGGGCTGAGGAGCCTGTGCTGAGCCTGTCGAAGCATGGTCAGGTTTCGGAATGATGAGGTCGTGAGGGTCTTGTCCCACGGGGATGCTTCGCAATCCGCGGTGGTGGGGAATATCAAGCGGTTGATTGCGGCACAAGGAATGGCGCATTAGACTGTGCTATACCTTGCTTATCTAGGCCAAGCCTTGAACCGATCCTTGACTTCATATTCACTGACCACGCATTGAAAGAAATGGCGCGGCGTGAAATCACTCAGGAAGATGTAAGAACTGCTTTGGCAAAACCTGAGCAAACAGAGATGGTTCGAGATGGGCGAGTAGTTTACCAATCAAGAATTGACATGGGTGAACCGCCGAAGACATACTTGCTACGCGTTATTGTAGATATTGACCCTGTCCCGCCCTATGTTGTCACAGTTTATCGAACGGGCAGGATCGAAAAGTATTGGAGATAAACCATGAAAGTCATTTATGATCGCGAAACCGACACCCTGACTGTAATTTTCGCTGATACTCCCGTCGCTGAGAGCGACGAAGACAAGCCAGGCGTGATTCTAGATTATGACAAGAGCGGCAATCTCGTCTCATTGGAAATACTCGATGCTCGCGGCGAGTGAGTGTGCCGAGCAAGATTGAGTATCAAGTTGCGCCTGTCGCGGGATAAGAAACGAACTCCGAGGAAATCTCGGAGTTTTGCTTTAAAAAATACGTAGTACCTCAACAAGATAAAGTTGTAGGGTAATGGTCCTTACAAACCTTGCGAGCATCGTCGACGGTAAAGTTCCATCGGATTGTTGCCTTCCTGTCATTGCGCGCTTGTTCCCATGCCACAATCTCCGTCATCAGTGTCCAAACGTCGGGAATGCTGCGAGACAAGCATTGTTTGGACAGCACACTCAATTCAATCTCGGCCATGTTCAACCACGAGGCATGTTCGGGCGGGTAGTGAAAGCACAAGCGGTTCATAATTCGATCGGCCTCTTGTTTGCCGAAGAACTCCACGAGAGCGATAATGATGGGTGTTCAAGTTGTCCAGTACTACATCAATGATGCAATCGGCTTCTGGATACAGGACATCCACCAGATAGCGAATGGCAAAGGCAAAATCTTGCTTGGTGCGGCGATTAGTTGCCAGCACGTGTCGGAAGCCAGCCTTCGGCTCCACGAACAAAAACAAGTTGCTGGCGCCCTCGCGCTTGTATTCGTAATCCTGCCGAGCCGCTCGTCCAGGTTCGGCCAATCGCATGGCTACGATGTGCGCCAGCAGTTGAGCGCTTTTTTCATCAAAACAGACCAGCGGGCGCTTGGGATTGTAAGGGCGCTGATACAATTCCAAGATCGCTTCCATCTGCTGGAGAAAGGCTGGTGTGACTTGTGAAATACATCGGCAAACATGTAACAAGGACACACGAAATATCTGCCAGCGATCTCCAAACACCATCACGCCATCCAAAACAATCGTGGCTTCCACC
>Ga0194126_10011489_pt1 | contig 11376 bp, 7 predicted proteins | sample TA2KigC150mmetaG_FD_148641 | JGI IMG/M metagenome (GOLD analysis project Ga0194126, IMG submission 148641) | Freshwater microbial communities from Lake Tanganyika, Tanzania - TA2015035 Kigoma Deep Cast 150m | ecosystem: Environmental > Aquatic > Freshwater > Lake | place: Tanzania: Lake...
GCTGTCGCCGGTCCTGAGCGTGAGCGTGCCGCGCCCCTCCATCGCGTCGACGGCGTTGGCGATCAGGTTCTCGAGCACGCGCCGCAGGAGCGCCCCGTCCCCGCGGATCGCCCGCTCGGCCTGCGGCTCGAGGTCGAGGACGAGCCCCGGATACCGATCGAGCTGCATCGCGGCGAGGGCGTCGCGGACGAGGTCGCTCGGGGAGAGGAGGCTCCTGCCGAGCTTCATCTGGCCGCGCAGCTCTCCGAGCGTCAGGACGAGCCTCTCCAGCCGGTCCGTGACGCCGCGGATGTCTCCGGCGCAGAGAAGAACGGTCTCGGGATCCCCCCTGTGCTCGACCAGGTTGTCCGCCGCCATGCGCAGCGGCCCCAGGTAGTTCTTGAGATCGTGGAGCAGCATGCTGCTCCAGCGGGAGATCAGCTCCGGCTCCCGCGCCTCGGCCAGCTCGCGGCCGAGCCGCAGCGACTGGAGCGTCGAGGCGACGTGCGCGCAGACGCTGTCGAGGAGAGCCACATCCTCGTAGGTCAGCGGATCCCCCGCGTCCCGGCGCTCCAGGCCGATCGTGCCGATCAGCGCCCCGCCGCTGAGGAGCGGGCCGACGACCCGGCTTGCCGTCGCGTCGAGCCAGCGGTGGTCCTCGGCGTAGATCGGGATGTAGGCGAAGTCGTCCGGCTTGCGGTCGAGCAGCAGCGACTTGCGCTCGCGGGTCAGCTGCCGGACCAGGGGCGAATCGGAGGCCAGCGCCTCGCCGCCGCCCGCGCCCCTGCCCAGGACGGGACGCAGGGTCGCGGTGGCGTCGTGGCGCAGAGCGAGGGTCACCCCATCGGCGGCGAAGACATCGCCCAGGAGGGCCGTCACGCGCTTCAGGAGGAGCTCCTCGTCAGTGACGCCCTCCAGCGACTCGGTGAGCCGGGACCACTGGGTCTTGTAGTCGTAGCGATTGACGTAGAAGTTGCGGTCGATGTAGCGGCGCACCATGCGCTGGAAGCCGTTGGAGAAGAGGAGCAGGACGATCACCAGCACCGCCAGGAAGCCGAAGGCGACGACCAGGATCTCGTCGGGGGACCAGTCGGTCAGCGGCGCCACCTGGGCGGCGATGCCGATCGAGAGGACGAAGAGGCCCGCCGCGAGCGCGGTGAACGACGTGTAGACGACGCTGCGCGAGACCGGGGCGCCGACGTCGCTGATCCGGCTGCGCAGGTGGCCGTGGGCGACGGCGACGCCGGCGAAGGCGATCGGCAGCGCCGCGGCGACGAGCTTGCCCAGCCCGATCGACGAGTAGAGCAGCCCGGTGGCGAGCACGAAGGTGCAGAAGCCGAGGAAGGCGAAGAGACCGAGCAGCGCCAGGCGAAGCCGGTAGCGCGCTTCCGCGGCGGCCGCCCTGTAGGTGCGCTCCAGGTTCTGGCCGATCAGGACGATGCCGATCAGCAGGTAGCTGACATAGGCCTTGCCGGCGAACCCGAGATGGATCGTCCCGCGCCCGTCCGCCCAGTCGTAGCCGCTGATCAGGGCGGAGGGGTGGCGCAGCAGGACCAGGAATCCCGCGCCGAGGAGGGCCAGCAGGAAGAGGATCCGCCGCGACCCGCGGATGGACTCCGCCGGACGATCGCGCCCGAAGACGAGCGAGAGCAGGTGGCCGGCGAGCAGCATCGGCACGGCCGAGGCGGCCAGGACGTGGACCCAGGGTCCGGGAAGCGTCGCCGGCCCGATCTGGAGCAGGCGCAGCAGCGCCGCCAGGTGGAAGGCGACGGTCGCGGCCGCCGCCAGCGTCGCCAGGAGCGCGATCCGGCCGGGGCTCCCTCTCAGGAGCACCGCCGCCACCGGGATGAACGCGGCCAGGATGGCGGCGAGGAGTATGAACTGCTGCAGGGTCATGGCGCCATCGTGCCCCTCATCCGAGTCGCCTCCCCTGTCGCCCAGCGCCCGACGCTCGTCTGCCCGTAGGCGTCGCCGACGCGCTCCAGGATGGCCGCCGCCCGCGCGGTGTCGGCCAGGTCTTCATAGGCCATCCGCGCCGCCGCCAGCAGGAGCGAGGCCCCCTTGGATGAACCGGAGAGCTCTTCGCCCAGGCGGACCATCTCGTCAAGGGCCTCGTCGTGCTCGCCGCTCAGCGCGAGCGTCTGCGCCAGGTGTTCCCGGGCGATGAGCGCCAGGGGCCCCGGAGGATAGCGGGCCAGGAAGTCCCGATAGTCCCGCTCGGCCTGCGCCAGCGCCGCCCTGGCCGCCTCTTCATCGTCCTCCCGCGCGTGGTGGAGCACGATCTCGAGCGGCGCCTGGAGCGCGGCCGTGCTGAGCGGGAAGCGGATCGGCAGCATGCGCAGCGACTCCAGCGCCTCGGGCCACCTCCCGTGGCGATCCAGCAGCCGGGCGCGGGCGAGCAGCGCCTGCGAGCCGGCCTCGACATCCCCCCGCGGCTCGGCGGCGATCCGGTCGAGGTGCTGCAGGGCCTCGTCCACGCGACCGCGGCGGCTCGCGTTGCTCGCCAGCGCCAGCAGGACCTGGCCGGCGAGCGGGCAGTCGGGGTAGTCCTCGAGCAGGCCGATCAGCGTCTGGCGGGTGAGGTCGAGACTCAGCCCCGCGCGGTTCTGCACGCCGTAGACGGCGAAGCGCGCCTCGCAGGGATGGCGCGGCGGTTCATCCAGCCCGCGCAGCTGCGCCTCAAGCCGGTGGAGCGCCGAGGTCGCCTCGTCCCACTCGCCCAGGTCGGCGGCGAGTTCGGCCAGCCGCACCTGGGCGTCGACCTGCACCGCGTCTCCGGGAGGGCCCGCCGCGTGGCGCCGGTAGTAGGCCCGCGCCGTCCGGTAGGCCGCCTCGCGCTGCCCTTCGCCCGCCTCGGCGGCGCGCATGCGGGCCGCCCGCAGCGGCAGGTCGAGGACGACGCCCGCCGCCCCGGCGACGCCCGCTCGCGGCTCCACGCGATCGGCGGCGCTCTCGTACAGCTCGGCGGCGGCGAGGCGATCCCCCCGCCCTTCGGCGATCCGGCCGCGGACGAGCGCTACCTCGGCGGCCACATCGGGGAGATGGCCGAAGCGGCCGGCCATCTTCTCGTAGAGGATCTCCACGCGATTCGAGTCGCGCAGCGCGCCGTGGATCCGGGCGGCGGCGAAGAGGGCGCGCGCGGCGATCGTCTGGACATCCGCGCGGATCGTGCCGGGCGTCCCCGGATCGGGCGTGCCCGCGTACCGCTCGGCGATCGACTCGTAGCGGCCGGCCAGGTCGGTCCAGCGCTCCTCGGAAACGGCCTCGGGCCGGAGCGACAGGCTCTGGTACTCCCAGTCCGCCCGCCAGATCTCCCGCTCCGCTCGATGGCGCCGTCCCGCCTCTCGGTCCGTGCCGCAGGAAGCCGCCAGGAGGGCCAGGGGAACGAGCAGCAACACCCCCCTCATCGATTCGCCTCCATTCTCCAGAGGAACAGCCGCGTCGCCGCGCCCACGAGCAGGAAGGTCACCAGGAGCTGGACGCCGATCTGCACCGCGAGCAGGCCGGCGATCACCTCGGGCTTCAGCTTGCCCGCGATCAGGTCCACGCGGCCCGAGGCGAACGAAAAGGGGAAGTGCAGCAGCGCGGAGACGCCGACGGCGATCAGCGTGGGGAGCAGCGTCCTGGCCGTCACCCGGACCGAGTCACGCACGGCGGGCCAGATGCCGTGCCCCTTGAGCACGATCCAGGCCGTCGCGTAGACGAAGAGGCTCTGGACGACGATTAGCAGGACCATCATGGCGCCGCGGACTCCCCAGCGCACAGCGCCGCTGCGCAGCGTCCACTCGCCGGGGACCAGGGTCGCCAGCGCCGCCAGCCCGAGGAGCAATCCGAGCGTGAGCGCGGTGGTGACGATCAGCGCCGGGGCCGATCGCCAGGCCCGCCGGTAGGGGCTGCGGCCGGCATCGTAGCCGAAGGCCCGGGCGAAGAGCAGCGTCGCCGCACCCCCGGCGATCGAGCCGGCCAGCGCACTGAGGACGAGATTCGCCCGGAAGAACATGGTCGGCAGGGCGTAGTAGAGAATCGGGTAGTGCGTCGCCGCCTCTCCCCCGAGCAGACGGACGAGGGGCAGCGCGAGCACCGACAGCCCGCCTCGATGAGGCGAGGTCAGGAGCAGCAGCAGGGCGCCCTGCAGAGCGGTCACGCCCAGCAGCGGCAGCCAGATCGCCGGTCGCCGGGACAGGGCGATCGCGCCTCGCCACGCCCAGACGGCCACGCCCAGGGACGGGAACCAGTTCACGATGTTCTTGCCCTCCCGCCTCCCCCGGATCACCGCCGGTGGGAGCGCGCGCGCCAGGTACCCCGATCGCCGCGACGGGCCGGCTCTCGCGACCCGCGCACCTAGAACCCCCGACCCGGAGAACGACCCGGAGCCTACACCTCACCCTATCGTCAGGAAAAGGCTACAGTCGGTAGTAAGATCTTACTTACACCCGTCGAAGTGGTCAATCGGTCCGGACCGTCTCCCGGTGGGGGCACGCCGTGGGCCGGGAAGCTACCCGGTGGCGTCCAGTCGGCTGATAACCGCCACTTCGGCAATCGGTTGTAGGGAAACCCCCCGCTCCGGGGTGGTATAATCGAGCTGCGACCCGTGAGAGAGGCGCACTTGCCCATGCCAACGGAGAACCCGATGACTGATTGGCGAGGACAAAGCAGGCCTTGGTTCATCCCGGCGACGATCGCCCTCGGCGCAGCCCTGCTGCTCTCGACGGCGGGCGCTCTCGAGCCGTCATCGCCCCAGGCCTCGGGGTCGCCGGCCCTGCTCGCCGGCGACCGCCCGGAGGGCCTCGACCGCGCCGCCTGGGTCGACATCGGCTGGGCCTATCGCTATCCGATCACGGTCCGGCCCGACTCGATCGAGGGCACGGGGGACCTCGACGGCTTCGCGCTACTCCTGCCTCTCGGCGACGACGCCCTGGCGGGAGTGTTCGACCGGGCGAAGCCCGACGGCAGCGACCTGCTGCTCACCGCGGGCGACGGCATGACGCCGCTCCCGCGCGAGATCGTCTCCTACGACCCCGCCGCCAGAAAGGCGGAGATCTGGGTGCGGGCCGGCACGCTCTCGCGCGAGCAGAATGTCTTCTTCCTCTACTGCGGCAACCCCGAAGCCTCGTTCGAACCCAGCGACGGCTCGGTGTGGGACGCTGCGGACCTCGGGGTCTTCCACTTCGCCGAAAGTCCCGCGGGGGGCCTGCTGCGCGACTACGGTCCCGGGGCGAATCATGCACTCCCCAAGAACGGCTGGACGAGCGCGGACACGACGGCCGGCCCCATCGGGCAGGCCTGGCTGCTCAACGGCACCACCCACTGGATCGACGGGGACGCCATCCAGTCCGCGGACAGCAGTTACACGATCAGCGCCTGGTTCGCCGTCCACGATCCGCTGAGCGCCGGGGCGGACTTCGCCTTCCAGTCGGAGGCCGGCTACTGGCACCTGTCGGCCAAGCGCAACGAGACGCATCGCAACGCCGACTACTCGCGGTCGGGCGCCTTCATCTCCTGGAATCCCTATCCGCTGCCCGACACGCTGCTCCATCACTTCGTCTGGGTGCTCGACGGCCAGGCCGACACGCTGCGCTTCTACTTCGACGGCGTGGAGCAGGGCATCAAGGCTCGCTGGGCCCCGCTGCCGCCGCACAAGGTCTACACTGGCAACAGGATCGGCGGCAACGTCGGCATCGCCAGCCCGATCTGGGGCAACTCCCAGGACCTCTTCAAGGGCATCGTCGACGAGTTCCGGGTCCGCGAGGGCCTGCGGGCGCCGCAGTGGATCCGCACGGAGTACCGGAATCAGCGGGCCGGGGCGGCCTTCTACGACTTCGGCGAGGAGCAGACCGCCTGGGCTCCCGGGCCGGACGCGGTGGCGCGGCGCATCTCGCTGCTGCGCGCCCATCCCAATCCGCTGCGCGACCGGGCGACGATCGAGCTCCTGCTGGGCGGCCACGAGGCGGGGCGCCTGGAGATCTTCGATCCCGCGGGCAGACGGGTGAGGGACATCGCCTTCCCGCGCTCGGCCGGCGGCGGCGTGCTGGCCGTCTGGGACGGCTCGGGCGACGGCGGGGTCCCCCTGGGCAACGGCGTGTACTGGCTGCGGGCACGAAGCGGAGACGCCGTGCACGAAGCCCGTGTCGTGATCCTGCGTTGACGCGAGGCGATCCGGAGCCGGGGGCCGCGCGGCATTGGCTCGGGCCTCCCGGCTACCACACGGGCCGCCCGGCGCCGTTGCGGGGGGGCGCCGGCGGCGCTAGCATGCGCCGGGCGCCGCTTCCACGCCCGCGGCCCGCCAGGCCATGCCGCGACCCGGACCCAGCGGCCCCGAGAGGACCCCGGATGAGCAGCACGAGGAGCGAGCCCGGCGCCAGCGACGGCCGCGTCGCGGTCGATCCCGCCGTCGCGGGTCGCTTCAGGCATGGACCGCCCGTGCCTCGGGACGCCGCGCGCGACGCCGCGCTCGGCCGGCGGATCCTGCTCTTCGCCGCCGTGATCCTCTCCAGCGCCGCGGCCGGCGCGGCGCTCGTCCGCTTCCCGCCCCACCTCGCCATCGGCGTGGTCGGAGCCCTGGTGGCCGGAGCGGCGGTGCTCGTGCGCCCCTTCTGGGGACTGCTGCTCTACACGGCCATCTTCCTCGTCCGGCCCGCTGAGCTCTACCCGCCGCTCGCCGCGCTCCACCTGGAGCGCCTGGTCGGTGGGTTGACGCTGGCGGCCATGCTCCTGGCCCAGTACCAGCGGGAGGGCCGGATCCTCATCGATCGATCGCGGCAGACGACCCTCCTGCTCGTCTTCCTGCTGGCCGTGCTCCTCTCCGTGCCCTTCGCCTACTGGCGGGCCGGGGCGCTGAACGGCTTCTTCGAGATGGTCAAGCTGGCGATCTTCTATGTGCTGATCGTGCACCTCATCGATACCCGCCGGAAGCTGCGCGCCTTCATCTGGGTCTTCGGCCTGCTGACGGTCTACATCTCGGCCACGGCGTTCGTCGACTTCCAGCGGGGGGGCGCCTTCTTCGCCCAGGGGATCGAGCGGGCGGTGGGCGAGACCAGCGTGGCCAACAACCCCAACCAGCTGGGCACGACGATGGCGGTCGCCGTCCCCTTCTTCCTGCTCCTGGCCCTGTATCGGCCCTTCGGCGGCTGGCGCCTCTTCTTCGTCCTCGGCGCGCCGCTGCTGCTGGCGACGATGGCCGTCACCGGATCCCGCGCGTCGCTGCTGGGGTTCCTGGGCGGCACGCTCTACCTCTGGTGGACCTCGCGGCGGCGCATCCTGCTGGGAGCCCTGGGGCTCCTCCTGCTGGTCGCGGGCTTCGCCGCGCTTCCGGAACAGTACCGCGCCCGCTACTCGACCATCGCCCAGGAGCAGCTGGACGGATCCTCCCAGGCGCGCCTGGCGACCTGGATGACGGGCGTGAAGATGGTGATCGACCGGCCCGTCTTCGGCGTCGGCGTCCGCTGCTTCGGCACCGCCCGCGCCGCCGACTACTCGTCCCCGGAGCGGCGCAACTGGCTCGAGTCGCACAGCCTGTATCTCCAGGTCCTGGCCGAGCTGGGGCTCGTCGGCGGGATCCTCTTCTACCTGCTGCTGTTCGAGTTCCTGCGCCTGAACCGCCGCGCCGCCCGCCTGGTCGCCGGCGGCGGCGAACGCTGGCGCTTCGAGGCCCTGCTGCTGAAGGCCCTCTTCGCCGGCTTCGTGGTCCTGATGATCGCCGGCATCTTCGGCCACAGCCTGCTGCGCCACACCTGGTACGTCTACGCGGCGCTCGGGGCTTGCGTCCAGCGGCTGCGGCAGGGCGAGATCGACGCCGCCGCGCCGGCGGGGAAATGAGCCTGCCCGCCGCCATGCATGCTCGCGCCCGATCGGAGTGGGCTACCTGTCTCCAGCGCTACAGCGACGGCGCCTGGCGCACGCCGCTGTTCCGGGATCTGATCCTGGCCGACGCCCGCCGGCTGGGCCCCGCCGGCACGCTCGTCTTCCTGGACATCGGCTGCGGAGGCGGCTTCGACAACGACGCCGGCACCCAGCGGGCCCTGGCCGCGGAGGCGGGCCGGTATGTGGGCGTGGAGCCGGATGCGCGCTGCGCGCTCCAGCCGGTGTTCAGCGAGGCGCATCGTTGCCCGTTCGAGACCGCCCCCATTGCGGACGACTCCATCGATCTCGCCTTCGCCGTGATGATGCTCGAGCACTGCCGCGACCCGCTGGCCTTCTGGGAGCGGCTCCACGCGATCCTGCGGCCGGGCGGGATCTTCTGGGGCTTCACGATGGACGCGCGGCACTGGTTCGTCGCCGTCTCGCGGCTGACGGAGGCGCTGCGGCTCAAGGACGCGTACCTGCGCGCCCTGCACGGCAGGCCGGAAGAAGGGGGATACGAGAGGCACAAGACCTACTACAGGAACAACACACCCGCCGACTTGGAGAGGTTCACCGCCCGTTTTCGCGAGCGGGACATCCTCAACTTCCGCAAGGTGGGGCAGTGCGACTACTACTTTCCCTCCCGGCTCCGCTGGGTGGGACGAGGCCTGGACCGGCTTGCCGTGAAGCAGGACCGCCCCGGGATGGTCCTGGCCGTGCGCGTCGTGAAGTGATCCGCGCCGGACGGGCGGCGGCTGGGCGGCGATGGCCGAGAAGGCCGCGGCTGGCCGGCGGGGAAGCCCCCGGCCCGGCATGGAGAGGACGATGAGACCCTGCAGACGCTGGATCCGGGGGGCGGTCCTGGGGCTCCTCTATGTGCTGGTGCTGCCCTGGGGCCTGGCCGCGCGGCTCTGCCTGCGCCTCGCCGGCAGCGTCGCGCTGTTCGACCTCTGCGCCCAGGCCTTCGCCCTTCTCCCCGGCCTCCCCGGCTGCCTGGCGCGCAGCTGCTACTACAAGCAGACGATGAGGGCCTCTCACCTCGACGCCCGCTTCCAGTTCGGATCCCTGGTCAGCAAGGCGGACGCCCGTATCGGCCGCGGCGTCTACGTCGGTCTCTGGTCGTCGATCGGACTGGCCGACGTCGGCGACGGAGCGGTCATCGCCAATCGCGTCGGCGTGCTCTCGGGCCGCCACCAGCACGACTTCGGCGACCCGTCGCGGCCGCCGATGGGGTCCCCCTCCACCTTCACCAGGATCAGCATCGGGGGCAACTGCTTCATCGGGGACAACGCGGTGGTCATGGCCGATGTCGGCCGGGGGACGATCGTCGGCGCGGGCGCCGTCGTCGTCCGGCCGCTGCCCGAGGAGGTGCTCGCCGTGGGCAGCCCCGCGCGCGCGGTCAGGGCCCGGGCGAGCGGCCAGGCGTAGGGTCCTGGTCCAGACCTCTTCCTCGATCGCGGCTAGGCGGCCTCCCCCCGGCGCCGGGGCGGACGCCGGGGGAGTGACGACGCGAGGTGGCGCGCCGCTTCCCGGGGACACGGAGGGGCCGACATGCACCTGTTCGCGATCGCGGCGCGCTCGGGGCGGGTCGAGGAGCACGAGTGGCGCGCCCTCGCCGGGGCCGACCCGCGACCGGAGGCGGTGGCGCGCGCGGCCAGCGGTCGCTGCCTGCTCGGGCTTCGCGGCTCCGGCCCCTTTCAGCCCCTGTCGCTGGCCTCCGCCGGGACGAGCCACGCCGTCGTCGCCGGCGACATCCTCCAGCCGCTGGAGGAGGAAATCGACTTCGCCTCCGCGCAACCCGCCGCCTTGCTGTTGAGGCGCTTCCAACGCCACGGCCTCGAGTCCCTCGGCCGGATCAACGGGCTCTTCTGCGCCGTGATCTGGGAGGACGCCGAGCGCCGCATGACGGCGGTGTGCGACCGGGTGGGGGGCTTCCAGCCCCTCTACTACGCGAGCCGGGGAACCCGCCTCGCGATCTCTTCCAGCCTGCCGGCGTTGCTCGCGCTTCCCTGGATGAGCCGGGCGATGGATCCGGTCGCGCTCCACGAGCTGTTCGCCACCGGCTATGTCCTGCCGCCGGCCACGCTGATCCGGGACATCGGCAAGCTGGGCCCCGGCGAGGCCCTCGTCTTCGAGGAAGGCGGCCTGGCGGTCCGGTTGCTCGAGCGCGCCGCGCCCCGCCCCTCGGAGGGCGCCGTGCGGCTGAGCCCCGAGGCCCTCGAGGAACGACTGACGCGCAGCCTCGCGCGCACGGCGTCGCGCGGCGGCCGCCGCGCCTACCTGCTGAGCGGGGGCATCGACTCGAGCACCCTCCTGACGCTCGCCGCGCGCGCCGATCCGGAGCCCCTGCGCGCCTTCACCGGCTCCTTCGCCGGCACGGCCATGGACGAGAGCGCCTACGCCCGGCTGCTGGCGGAGCGCCTGGGCTGCGCCCACGTCCAGGTCGACCTGACCTCCCCCGCCCTGCTGGACTCGCTGCCCCTGGTCGTCTGGCACCTCGGCGAGCCGACGCACGACTTCTCGGTGATCCCCACGTTCCACCTGTTGCGCCGCGTGGCCGAGGAGGCCGACACGATCGTCTCGGGCGACGGGCCCGACCACCTCTTCTGCCGCTACTACCCGCTGGCCGCCAAGCGCCTCGTGGCGCCGCTCGCCCGGCACCTCCCGCCCGTCACGGGGTCCCTGGCGGCGCTGCCCGGCTTCTCGCTGCTCGAGAAGCTCCGCCGCGCCGCGGCGCCCGACCTGCTCACCGCCTACCGCGATCTCTTCCTGGGACCCGCCTGGGGGATAGACGGCGGCCGCCGGCTGCGCGCGCTGCTGCGGGGCGGGAGCCCGCCGCCTCCGTCGGCGAGCGGATACCTGGCCGAGCGGCGGTTCCTGCGCCGCCACCGGCTGGCGGACCTGCTCGCCGACCTCACCTACATCGATCTCCACGTGGACGGCTCCTTCGGCGTCTTCCACAAGGTCGGCGCGATGGCCTGCGCGAACGGGCTCGTCCCCCGCGAGCCGTTCCTGGACCGCGACGTGGCCGACTCCATCCTGTCGCTGCCGCACGACCAGTGGGTGCGGGGATCCTTCGTGCGGCTGCTCGCCTCGCAAGGCGCGGGCAAGCACCTGCTCAAGCACGAGTTGGGGGCGCGGCTGCTGCCCGGCGAGCTGCTCGGCAAGCCCAAGCACGGCTTCACCCCGCCGCTGGCGGCCTGGCTGCGGGAGAGGTTATGCCGCACGCCGGTGCGCCAATGGCTGTGCCCACCCCTGCGCAGCGGGGATCTTCTCGATGTTTCGGTTGTGCAACGGATCGCCGATGAGCATTGTGCTCGCGTGTGGGACTGGAGCCTCGTCCTCTTCCTGCTGCTGTCTCTGGATGTCTGGATGAGGATGGTCCTGCTCGAACCGGAGGCGCACGAGCCCGAGTGGACGCTGCGGGACACGGGATTCGGCGAGTGAGTCTGAGGATGATCGGGAAGAGGTCGGCCATGCCGCCGCGGTCATCGACGGCGGCGCGCTCCAACCGGCTCGCGGCGGTCCTGCGGGGCGCGGCACAGGCGCGGGCGGCGG
>Ga0194126_10011496_pt1 | contig 11372 bp, 9 predicted proteins | sample TA2KigC150mmetaG_FD_148641 | JGI IMG/M metagenome (GOLD analysis project Ga0194126, IMG submission 148641) | Freshwater microbial communities from Lake Tanganyika, Tanzania - TA2015035 Kigoma Deep Cast 150m | ecosystem: Environmental > Aquatic > Freshwater > Lake | place: Tanzania: Lake...
GAAGCGCGATTCGCATGAGATCGGCTTCTGTGATTTGAAGCTTGCGCATGACAACCTCCTTTCTGCTCTATAAAGGCAGTATAGCAGAAAAGATCGATATGCGCAAATACTTATGTCGCTATGTATAGAAAACGAATCACTCCTGGCCCTTTCTCAGAAAATCGCACATCTTGGAAGCTGGAAACTGGATTTGACTGCAAACCGCCTGACCTGGTCTGATGAGGCCTACCGCATTTTCGGCTGCAGGCCGCAGGAGTTCGCCGCTACCTACGAAGCCTTCATCGATATCGTTCACCCTGAGGACCGTTCTGCAGTGGATACAGCCTATGCGCAATCGCTGAAAGATGCGAGTGCCGGTTACGAAATTGAGCATCGTATCGTGCGAAAAGACACCGGCGAGGTCCGCTACGTTCATGAACAATGTATTCATGAACAGGACTCAACCGGCGCCATTATCCAGTCTATCGGCATGGTGCAGGATATTACCCAACGCAAACAGGCTGAGATGAAACAGCTTGAACACATACAGGAACTGCAGCGCTGGCAGGCGGCCACCATGGGCCGCGAAGGCCGCGTGCTCGAATTAAAGCGCGAGGTGAATGAGCTGCTGAGCAAAGCCGGCCAACCTGTCCGTTACCCGAGCGCCACCATCGGGTGAGCGGGAAGCCGGTTTATAAAAAACGCCGCGCAACATTGCGTGATCAAATTTGGCGGCAGCTCGCGGGGATGAATCCATGTATATAAAGAAAAAGATTGCGGCGATAGCACTGGCGGTCATCAGCCTGCTTGCCGCCGGGCAGGTCCCGGCTGCGGGCGCGGACGATAGTGCTAGCGCTGTTGCGGTTGCAGAAAAAGCCGCCACCGAGCTTATGACCGCGCTGAAAACTGAACTTCAGGCAGCCATGCGTAAAGGCGGGCCGGTTGCTGCCATCGACATCTGCAGCACACGGGCCCAGGCCCTGTCGGCTGAAATTCCCGGTCGCAGCAACAGGCCTGATGTCACGGTAAAACGAACAAGTCTCAAATTCCGCAATCCGGCAAACAGGCCAACCCCGGAAGAAGAACGCGTTCTCAGAAATTTTGCCGCACAACTGCAGGAGGGCGCAGCCCTGCAACCCACGACACGCAGGACAAACACCGCTCTGCACTACTACCGGCCCATACTGACAGAACCGCTGTGTCTGAGTTGCCACGGTGATCCTGATCACATGGATACTGCGGTCCTTGAAGCGCTGCGGCAGCGCTATCCTGAAGATATGGCTGCAGGCTATAATGCGGGCGAGCTGCGCGGTATGGTGAGCGTGACGGTTCCGGCCGCACCGTAATGTGGGTCACAGAGCGACAGACAGTTTTCCATTCATGATTCGGCTGTCATCTCGACCAGCGGGAGAGATCTTGATACATAAGGAAAAATTTCCCGCGGAGCCTGTCCTGAGCTTAGCCGAAAGGCTCGAAATTACTTTTGGGGAAACTTTCTACGACTTCATCAACCTTGATGATCCCGTAAAAAATCCGCAGCAGCCGGTTTGGGGCATTTTAAGGTTGCGATTGCTTCCCGCCTTCGTTAAAGAAATAACTTCGGCGGACAGGCACTTGGGAGACTGTGTCGCACTAGCCGGATATGTCATTCCGAATCCCGCTTGAGCGGGATGAGGAATCTTAAGCAGTTGATTTTTTAAATGAACGATTTCTCCCAGAGCCAGCCCTGAGCGTACCCGCAGGGGTCGAAATGACAGTAATAACTGCATTGCGACACAGTCTCTGGATAGCAATGACCGTTTGAGAGGCTTTTTACGGGGCCATCGATCTTAAGTGTCATGAGCCACCAGCAGGCTGTTGAAAAAGTCTTTTTATATAGGCTGTTCAAAAACGTACAGATGCAAGGCGTGCGAAATCATGAGGAATGAGGCGTACTTTACCGTACGCCGCAGTGACGAATGATGAGCACAACGCAGCAGATGGGCGTTTTTCAACAGCCTGCCAGGCCCTACCCCCGGCCGAGCTGCTCCCGCAGGAATGCCACCACGCTTTCGTGGGCCCAGTCGGCCCCGCCCATGTGTTTGAGCAGGATCTTCCCCTGGGGGGAAATAATGAATGTCGCCGGAATGGCGGATTCGTTCAGTTCGCGGGGCGGTTCGGCATCGGCGACAAACACCGGGAGCGAAAACTTCCTGTCATCCATAAACTTTTTCAGCGTTTCGGCCTGTTCGTTGGAGACACAGACAAACGCCATCTCGCCGCCGAACTGGCTGTGCAGCTTTTCAATCGAGGCCATCTCGGCCACGCAGGGCCCGCACCAGGTCGCCCAGAAGTTCAGGAAAAGCGTTTTGTCCCGGGCATGCTCCCCGAGGTTGACTACGGTTCCGTCAAGGCTCTTTACGGTCCAGTCAAGACTGGCAACGTGCTCACCGGGCAACGCCGGCGGTTCAAGCCCTCCGCCACCGCTGGCGTCAGAATCGCCGAACGCAATCTTATAGTAAAGGTACGCTCCACCCGAGAAAATGATTGGAAACGCGATAAACCCGAGGATAAAACCCAGCACCGATGATTTGTTCAAAACCTTCATACAGCAACTCCTGATCTAAAAGGTGTTCTGCGACCGTCGATGGCACGATAATAGAAGCTTTTCATGAACACGACAACAAAAAAATTTGACAATAAAATTGACAATAAATAAAATTGATTATATTTGAACAGGAACTTTCAAAAATGCCCTGCCTGCGGCTCCACGAAGCGGCACACGCCATGAAAACCTTACTGTTGTGCCTGTGTATAGTGCTTTCTGCATCAACCCTGCAGGCGGGCGAATGCGTAATCCTGCTGCATGGTCTTTGCAGGACCAGTGCGAGCATGGAGAAGCTGGAATCCGCGCTGGCGGACGCAGGTTTCATTGTGCTGAATGTCGATTACCCTTCCCGTACCGGAACGATCGAAGCCTTAAGCGAAACAGTCATCGGCGCGGCATTGCAGGATACACGGCTGTTGGACTGTTCAAAAATACATTTTGTCACCCACTCACTGGGAGGCATCCTGGTGCGCAGTTATTTCAAGCGTCATGGAAACGCCCGGCTTGGACGTGTAGTGATGCTCGGCCCGCCCAATCAGGGCAGCGAGGTCGTTGACAGGCTGGGATCGTGGGTGGTGTTCAAGAAAATAAACGGGCCTGCGGGAGGCGAGCTCGGCACCGGCGCTGAATCCGCGCCCTGCACCCTGGGCCCTGTAGACTTCGAATTAGGCGTTATTGCGGGCGACCGATCCATTAACTGGCTCAACAGTATGCTGATAGAAGGCCCTGATGACGGCAAGGTCTCCGTGAAGCGTACAAAAGTCGCCGGCATGAAGGAACATAGTGTCGTGCATGCCACGCACCCGTACCTGATGAAAAATGATGACGCTATTGCGCTGACGATACGGTTTCTCAAGACCGGATCATTCCAAACCCGGTAAACGCCTCTGGGTTCAGATCAGCCCCGGACGCGGTTGAGACCGGGTACACCAGGCCCGAATCTCCTGGATTTTTATCCCCTGCCTTACCCCTTCCAGTGCGGCCGCGACTCCGTCCATAGCGCAACCTCCTCCTGAATCCATCCGGAAAGTTCTTTGGCAAGGTAAAAGCGCGGATAGAGCAGGTCGTCATCAGCGCCTATGACGCCTTCAGCGACTGCCGTGCCGGCAAGTGCTGTTGCGGGGTAAATGCGGATACCGGTGGTGATTTTTAAAAAATCAAGCGGCAGCGATTCTGCGAATGCAAGGCTTGCCTGCACCGTTTCGCGCGTTTCACCGGGACCGCCCAGCAACAGGTAGCCGTTCAGGCGGATATTCTGCTTTTTAAAGAGCCGTGCGGCATGGCGCACGTCAAAAAGCGAAAAGCGCTTGTTCATATTTTTGAGCATCACAGGGCTGCCGTTTTCAAAACCGAGCGACACCTCAACGCATCCAGCGCGGGCCATGTCGGCGACAAGCTCCTCGCCGACCCGGTACGGATACACGATGCAGGACCAGGAGGCAGGCAGTGCATTTCGGGTAAGCGCATGGCACAGGTCGCGGGCATAGTCGGCCGGCAGGTTGAAGGTATTGTCGGTACAGTAAAAACGCCGGAAACCCGCCTCGTAATGTCGCCGGATATGGCCGGCAACGGTTTTAGGATCGCGTTTGCGCAGCGAGGTGCCCTCAATGCTCGCGGTTGAACAGTAGCTGCAGTCAAGCGCGCAGCCCCGCCGCGTCTGAAACGGCAGCCAGACTTCCGCGCGTTCCTGCTCCGGACAGGGCCACAGATCAGGATCGGGCTGCATCAGGCGATTCATGTCCGGAACTTCACAGATCGTCTGTTTGGGCGAGCGGCCCCTGACGTACACGCCCTTGAGCATGGCAACGTCAACATTCATCTGCAGATGGTCAAGCGCCGCCGGAAGCGCCGCCTCAGCGTCGCCCCTGATGCCGAAATCGGCCCCCAGCACCTCGATCAACCGTCCCGGATACATACTGTAACCCGAGCCGCCCAGGATTAACGGGGCTTTCGAGAACACACGGCAGATTTCGGATATTTTCTTGAGGGGATCGAGCAGAAATCGCGTGCCTGCCATGGACTGGTCGTCGATATTGCGCACCGCCAGGCCGATTACATCAGGAGCAAAGTCCCCGATCGCAGCAGCAACGGCAGCCTCAAGGCCGCTCCCATCCGGCAGCGCGAGCAGTTTCACATCATGACCGGCAGCGCGCACGGCCGTTGCCACGCTGACCACGCCCAGCGGCAGCGTGGGCATGATAAGGTCCGGCATTGCGACGGAGAGAAAAAGCACCTTCATGATTTTATTCTATACCATGAAGCTGCATCACCTGACCATAACAAAAAAAATCAGATTTGTCCGAAATAAATTATTCGATCGCTGCTGAAGGCCCTCTGGCCGGGGCCGTGCCGTCCCATCCGGCAAAGAAGACCTCATTTCATGTTCGGCCCGTGTGCCGGAATATTTCAAACGGGCCAGGCACGCCTCCGTGATTGTTGTATACAGCAGCAGTGCACCCGGGCCGTGTATACAATGAATTTTACAGGACGTGCCGTTGCATCGGCAGTGCAAAAACTTCCGGATGGGACGGCACGGCCCCGGCCAGAGGGCCTGTTCTAAATTATTTTGGACACTACTGCAAAAAAATGATTTTTTAGAAGGCGGACAAGAGAACCTCAGGCGCATGCGCCGCGAAACGCGCAGGCCGCGGCGATGAACTCCCGGAACAGGGGATGGGCGTTCATGGGCCGGGACTTGAACTCGGGGTGAAACTGGCAGCCCAGGAACCAGGGATGGTCCGGCGCTTCGATGATTTCAACCAGCCCCGACTCAGGGTTGCGGCCGCTGATGATGAGGCCTGCGTTCGCGAGCTGCTGCTCAAAGGCCGGATTGAATTCATAGCGGTGCCGGTGCCGCTCGGAAATGTCCTCGGCCGCATAGGCGCTGTGGGCGAGCGTTTCCGGGGCTATTACGCAACGGTAGGCACCCAGGCGCATGGTACCGCCCTTGCGCGTAATGGCCTTCTGGCCCGGCAGAAATTCAATCACCGGATGCGCGGTATCAGCGTTAAACTCGGTGCTGTTTGCGTCCGTGAAACCGCACTCTCTTCTGGCATATTCGATAACCGCCAGCTGCATGCCCAGGCAGATACCGAAAAAGGGAATACCGTTTGTGCGAGCATACGCCACCGCGCGGATTTTACCCTCAACGCCGCGCTCACCGAATCCGCCGGGAATCAGCACGCCGTGTATGCCTTTAAAAAGGGCCGCCGGGTCATCGGCCTGCGCAACAGCGTCAGCATCGACGTAGACCCGGTTCACACGCGTGTTGTTGGCCAGGCCGCCGTGCTCCAGGGCCTCGTTGAGGCTTTTGTACGAATCCGTGAGCTTGACGTACTTGCCGACCACGGCGATGTTCACCTCGTCGGTGCGGGCCCCGGCGCGCTCTACGAGCTCTTCCCAGGCCTGCATCATGGGCTCGCGCGTCCACATGTTGAGGTTTTCAATAATGCGCTCATCAAGGCCCTCACGGTGGAACTCAACCGGAACCTGGTAAATATTTTTCACGTCAACCGCGCTGATGACCGCCTCTTTGGGCACGTTGCAGAACAGGGCGATTTTTTCCTTCAGGTCCATGGAGAGATGCTGCTCGCTTCTGCACAGCAGGATATGGGGCTGAATGCCGATAGCGCGCAATTCCCTGACCGAATGCTGGGTGGGCTTTGTCTTGGGCTCGCCGGCCGTGGCGATATAGGGCACCAGGGTTAAATGGATGTAGAGAACGTCTGATTTGCCGCGGTCAAAGCCGAACTGGCGGATGGCCTCGAGAAACGGCAGAGACTCGATGTCGCCAACGGTGCCGCCGATCTCCACGATGGCGATGTCATACCCTTGAGACGCCTCAAGGATGCGCCGCTTGATTTCATCGGTGATATGCGGAATAACCTGAATGGTCTTGCCCAGATAGTCTCCCTCGCGCTCCCTGCGGATGACCGTATCATAGACCCTGCCGGTGGTAAAATTGTTGAGCTGGCTCAGCGTGGCCGATGTGAAGCGCTCGTAGTGCCCCAGATCAAGATCGGTCTCGGCGCCGTCATCGGTGACGAATACCTCGCCGTGCTGAAACGGGCTCATGGTGCCGGGATCGATATTTATATAGGGATCGAGTTTCATCAGCGTAACCCGCAATCCGCGCGCCTCCATGACAGCTCCAATGGACGCGGCCGCAAGGCCCTTGCCCAGGGATGACAAAACGCCGCCGGTGATGAAAATGTACTTGGTGGTTTTTTTATTCGTCTCCATGGGGTATGTCTCCTCTTGCGGCATCAGTCATCATGCCGGACACGCTTCGCTTAGTCCGGCCTACAGATTTTTCGAAATCAATATCGCTATCGGGTTGTAGGCCGGACTACCATCCGCCGCAGCGGATATGTCCGGCTGTTGTATCGTCAGGCATGCCGGACACGCTGCGCCCTTCGACTTCGCTCAGGACAGGCTTAGTCCGGCCTGCGATAAGCGCTACGCCCGGGCGTAATAATCCTGCAGGGCCGAGACATGCACTTCACCGGCCTTCAATGCCCTGATCGCCTCCACGCTCGCGCGCGCCGCCGGGATGGTGGTGAAATAGGGCACATTGTAGCGCAGCGCGCTCTGGCGCATATGGTGCGAATCCTTCGATGACCTGCGCCCCACACCGGTATTGATAATCAGCTGCACCCCGCGGTTTTTAATATGATCGACAATATTGGGCCGGCCCTCGCTCATCTTGAGCACAATCCCGGCCGTGATACCCTCAGCCGCGAGATGCGCGGCCGTACCCCTTGTGGCCAAAATCCCGAAGCCCATCTCAGCGAATGCCCGGGCGATGTCCGTAATTTTGTTTTTGTGCACATTGGTCACACTGATAAAAACGGTTCCTCCTACCGGCAGATCAGCGCCGGCCGCAAGCTGCGACTTTGCAAAGGCCCCGCCGAATGAATCATCGATGCCCATAACCTCGCCGGTTGATTTCATCTCAGGACCCAGACCCACATCTACGCCGGGAAACCGCTGGAACGGAAACACGGCTTCCTTTACCGAAATATGCTTCGGCACGATATGTTCCGTGAAGCCCTGCTCGCTCAGGCTGTGCCCCATCATTACGCGCGTGGCTATGCGCGCCAGAGGCGCTCCGATGGCCTTGCTCACGAACGGCACCGTGCGTGAGGCCCGCGGATTGACCTCAAGCACATAGAGATCATCGCCCTTGACAGCGTATTGAATGTTCATCAGGCCCACCACGCCGAGCTCGGCCGCGATCATGCGCGTCTGATGGCTGATGCGCTCGAGCATGGCGGCTGAAAGCGACATGGGCGGCAGCACGCAGGCGCTGTCGCCGGAGTGAATGCCCGCTTCTTCAATATGCTCCATGATGCCGCCGATTACGGTCACGCTGCCGTCGCTGACCGCGTCCACATCGACCTCGAGCGCGTCTTCAAGAAACCGGTCGATCAGCACGGCATTTTCCGGGAACAGAACAAAAACCCCGGCGATAAAACTTTTGAGCGTGGTCTCGTCGTAGATAATCTCCATGGACCGGCCGCCCAGCACATAGGAGGGCCGCACCAGCACCGGGTAGCCGATACGCTGTGCGGCCGCAACCGCCTTCTCCACCGTGAACACGATGTCGCTGTCAGGCTGTTTCAGGCCGAGCTTGTTGACAATCTCTACAAAGCGCTCGCGGTCCTCGGCGCGGTCGATGGCATCGGGAGAAGTGCCCAGAATGGGCACGCCGGCCTTTGCAAGCCCGGCCGCCAGGCCCAGGGGTGTCTGACCGCCGAACTGTACGATAACGCCCTCGGGCTTTTCCGTCTCGATCACGTGCAGCACGTCCTCAAGGGTGAGCGGCTCAAAATACAGCCGGTCGGATACGTCGTAGTCCGTGCTCACGGTTTCAGGGTTGGAGTTGATCATAATGCTCTCAATGCCCATCTCGCGCAGCGCGAATGATGCATGCACGCAGCAGTAGTCGAACTCGATTCCCTGGCCGATGCGGTTGGGCCCGCCGCCGATGATCACGACTTTTCTGCCGGCTGACTCTCTGGCCTCGCTCTCGGTTTCGTAGGTTGAATAGTAGTATGGCGTATAGGCCTCGAATTCGGCCGCGCAGGTGTCAACCAGTTTGTACACGGGCAGGATGCCCTCGCGATGGCGCATGGCGCGCACAGCGTCCGCATCCATGCCCCACAGGGCCGCAATCGTGCGGTCGGAAAATCCCAGCCGCTTGGCCTCCTCAAGCACAGCGCGCTCCCCCGCGCAGGCTTTGAGCTCTGCTTCAAACTCAACCAGCTCACGGATATGGTATAAAAACCAGGGATCGATCATGGTCAGGTCGCGGATTTCCTCTAACGTCATGGCGTTTCTGAACGCCTCGGCCACCCAGTAGAGACGGTTCGAGTTGGGGTGGCTCAAGCGGGCGATGAGCTGCGTGCGATCTTTCCCGGCGCCTGATTCAAGCGAACCGTACAGGCTGAAGCGGCCGGTCTCAAGCGAGCGAACGGCCTTGTTGAGCGCCTCCTTGAAGGTGCGCCCGATTGCCATGGCCTCGCCCACGGACTTCATCGACGTGGTGAGCGCGTCCTCAGTGTCGGGGAACTTCTCAAATGTCCAGCGCGGAATTTTCACGACACAGTAGTCGATCGTGGGCTCAAACGACGCACAGGTCTCGCGCGTAATGTCGTTGCGGATTTCATCCAGGGTGTAGCCGACCGCGAGCTTGGCCGCGATCTTGGCGATCGGAAACCCGGTGGCCTTTGAAGCCAGGGCCGAAGAGCGCGAAACGCGCGGGTTCATCTCGATCACCACCAGCTCGCCGTCGGCCGGATTGACCGCGAACTGCACGTTGGACCCGCCGGTCTCAACGCCGATCTCGCGCATGACCGCTATGGCCGCGTTGCGCAGGCGCTGGTATTCAACGTCCGAGAGTGTCTGGGCCGGGGCTACGGTGATCGAGTCTCCGGTGTGCACGCCCATGGGATCGATGTTTTCGATCGAACAGATGATAACCACGTTGTCAGCCCGGTCGCGCATGACCTCAAGCTCGTATTCCTTCCAGCCGATCACGGACTCCTCAAGCATGATTTCACTGATCATGCTGGCCGACAGGCCTGCACGGGCGATTGTCTCCAGGTCTTCGGGGTTATAGGCGATGCCGCCGCCGATACCGCCCAGGGTGAACGAAGGACGGATAATAATGGGATAGCCGAGCTCTTCGGCAGCTGCCCAGACCTCATCCATGCTGCGGGCGAAACCGCTGCGGGGAACCTTCAGGCCGATTTTTTCCATCGCATGCGCGAACTGTTCGCGGTCTTCGGCCTTGTGAATGACCTCAGGTCTGGCGCCGATCATTTCGACATTGAAGCGCGCGAGCACGCCCATCTCATGAACCTTGATCGACACATTCAGGCCGGTCTGGCCGCCGAGCGTAGGCAGAATGGCGTCAGGCCGCTCGATCTCGATGATGCGCGCGACAAACTCCGGGGTGATGGGCTCGACATAGGTCCGGTCGGCGAACTCGGGGTCCGTCATGATGGTTGCCGGGTTGGAATTTATGAGAACAATCTCATAGCCTTCCTCACGCAGGGCCTTGCAGGCCTGCACCCCGGAATAATCGAACTCGCAGGCCTGCGAAATCTGAATGGGTCCGGAGCCGATAATCAGTATTTTTTTCAAGTCGTCGCGTCGCGGCATGCTGTCTCCCTGTGTCGTGTGCCTCGGCCCGTCAGCCGGCCTGCCGGCCCGTTTCAATATGCTCAAAAATCATATTTTTTATTGTTTCCACATCCTCGCCGAGCAGCACGCTGATCGGCAAGTGTTCAAGACAGCTTTCATCCCAGGCCACGTTATACTCATCAACAAGGTTGCGGATGTCGGCATACTTCTCGCCCAGGATTTCCTTCTTGCGCTGGCTGTCAATATCATCGCGGAAATCAACATGCAGCAGCAGCAGATGCTCCACCATGCGTGCGGCATTCAGCAGCGGAAAGATAATGATGGGCGCGTGATCGGATTTACCCCGGCCGGCATACACGTCCCCGGTGCGCACGATTGTGCTTTTGGTGCCCATGAGGGGACCGGTACGGTCAAAGCGGGATTTCAGGCCGGCAGCGCTGCCGTGCTTCTTTACGACCCTGATGGTCGATCCTTCGGTGGGGCGGCCCTGCGCATCAAGGCCCTTCACCGCGTACAGGGTGGAGCCCCGGACAGCGGCGATCGCGTCCTGCAGGCGCTTGAGCACCAGCCCGTCCTTGGCTAAAATATTGGCAACGCTGAATGACAATTCCTCAAGCAGATCGAAGATCGGCCCGTGCGGAGCCTCGACCTTGCGGCTGGTTCCGACAGTTACGGTCTTGGCCTGATGCCTGATCGCGTCCACGGGCCGGGAGAGCTCGTCGATGGCCCGGCCAAGAGCCGCGTCCAGCTCATCCAGCGGGGAAACCCCTGATGCAGCGTCGCCGGATTCGGCCCAGAAATCTTCAACCGGCAGTTTGCCGACAGCGTATTTAAGAAGAAGCGTAATGTCGGCGGCGGTCTCAACGTGCATGGAAGCAAGCTGACGTGAGCGTTTCCAGCCGTTGAACACCTGCACGAACTCATCCACCAGCGCGTGCAGCTCCGGATCGGCAAGGCACTCATACAGCGACAGACGTCTGCTGTCCTGCTTGCGCATCCGTTCGGAGAGCTGCGCTCGGAAAATCTTAAAACGTGCGGCCTGTTCATCAAGGCTGCAGGCCGCGTAGTATCCCCACAGATGCCCGGCCAGGGTATTGAGAATGACCGACACCGGGAACCCCGCGGCAGGCACATACATCACGCTGCGCGCTATATT
>Ga0194126_10011503_pt1 | contig 11368 bp, 10 predicted proteins | sample TA2KigC150mmetaG_FD_148641 | JGI IMG/M metagenome (GOLD analysis project Ga0194126, IMG submission 148641) | Freshwater microbial communities from Lake Tanganyika, Tanzania - TA2015035 Kigoma Deep Cast 150m | ecosystem: Environmental > Aquatic > Freshwater > Lake | place: Tanzania: Lake...
TCGACCCGAACATTGTCGCCCTTGGAGGGGCGAGCTCCCGCGAGCCCGCGAACCCCTTCGCCGTCGGTCAGGGGCAACCCCCGGGCTCGTAGAACTCGCCCCTCCACCAGGACATTGTCGCCCTCTCGGAGGACACGACAGAAGCAAACAAAGGAAACGAAGCATCGAATCCGCCGCCGTGGCGGCAGGGCACGCGCGGCTCGACCCGGATTAGCGTGACCAACGAGACGACTTGCGGCGCGCTGGCCCGGTTGGCCACCCTGGGGGAAGGGCATTTGGCCTGCCTGAATTTCGCGTCGGCGCGCCAGCCAGGCGGCGGCTTTCTCGCCGGCGCCCAAGCGCAGGAAGAGTCCCTGGCGCGGGCCTCGGCCTTGTATCGCTGTTTGCTGGCCCAACACGAGTATTACGAACGCCAGCGCGCGGAGTTGGTCTTGGAGGTCGCCGTGCGGCACGAGGTCAAGCAACTGGTGCTCGGGGCTTGGGGCTGCGGCGTCTTCCGGAACGACCCTCGCCAGGTTGCCGGGGTCTTTGGGGAATTGCTGGCCCACGGGGGCCGTTTCGCCGGGGCTTTCTCCGAGGTGCTCTTCGCTGTTCCCGATCATTCCGATGACGGGTGGGTTCATCGAGCCTTCGCGGATTGCCTGCTGTAGCCTCGATGGGTGGCGTGTTGCCGGCCCCTCGAGCTGGCACACGGTTGACAAGTTCGACTAACTCTGGTCCACTCAGGATATCGTGCAAATGGATCCCGCCACTGCCCTGCCGCTGCCAGGCAACCCCATCCAGTTGCGCTTGGAGCCGCGCTCGATCGCAACAACCCCCAGCCACTCAACCCAGGACTCAAGATGTGCAACCACGGCCTGGCCAAAGGCACACCCGTATCCGGGCCCGCGACGCCCCGCGGTCGGGGTGGCTCGCCCTCTGACCTGCGCTGGCCAGTCCGGCCCTGCCGCCGGGCGATAGTGAGCGCCTTGGTTCTGGCTGCGGCGCTGTCCGGCTCGTGCCTTCACGCGGCGTTGTTCTCCGCGCCGACCAAGTGGCAAACCTACCAGGACATCACGCGCCTGTTCTCGATTCGCCACCCTGAGGGCTGGGTGGTTCGGCAGCAGGCGCATCCGGAAGGGTTCGAGATCGCTTTTACGCCGCTGCGCGATGCGGCGATTGCCATGGAAGACCTCACGACGGCCGCCAAGGTGGCCGTTAGCTTCAGTCCCGCCGGCATTCCGGATGCCTACCTGAAGCCGGAGACGGTGTTCGCACGCCAGCGGCTGATCTACGAGGCCATCAACCGGAAGTACCAACTGACCTTCACCGGCCAGGACACTCTCCTGCTGCCGGGAGTGCCCGGCCAGACGGTCGTGCGCGGCCACTTCAACGCCCAGTACGGCGGCACGGCCGTGCTCGAGGACTACTTCCGCATCCCGCGGCCGCGCTGGGAGATCTCGCTGGTGTGCGACTATCCCAGAGGTGACACCGCAGCCAAGGCGCTGATGGAAGAGATCCAGAGGTCTTTCGTGCTCCACCCCAGCCCGTGTGGTTGGCTGGCGCCTGCCGCCCCGGCCCCGGCCGACACCGCCGCCATCGTCAAGCAGGCCCGACAATGCACCGTGCTGATCTTGGTCAAGAACGCCCAAGGCGAACGCGTGGCGGCGGGCAGCGGATTCCTGGTGCATCCGGCCGGCTATATCCTCTCGAATGCCCATGTCGTAAAGCCGGAGGAAAGCGGGGAGGGAGACGAAGAGAAGGCGTTCAGCTATGAGATTCACTGGGATTCCCGCGAAGGGCGCACCTCGGTGCCGGCCCGCTACGTGGCCCACGTGCGCAGCCAATATCACAGCCTCGACTTCGGCCTGCTGAAGGTTGACGGCATCAACTGGCCCTACCTCGCCACCGAACCGGCCGCCAGCCTGGACAACCTCTCGGAAATCATCTCGCCGAGCTTTCCCAAGCCCGATCTCACCCAGGACAGCTTCGACATCACCATCCAGAAAGGCGTGGTCAACCGCATCAACCACGACGCCCGTGGCCGCGTGGCCTCCTTTCTTTCCGACCTGCACTACGACCACGGCAGCAGCGGCAGCCCCTGCCTGAGCGCGCGTTCGGGCCGCGTGGTGGGTGTGAACAGCTTTGTCAGGCGCGGCCAACTCGCCTTGTTTGGCGGGGTGCTGCCTATTGACGCGGCCTATGAGCACTTCGAGGCGCTGCGCTACCCGCCCAACGGGACGGCCAGCCTCACGGCCCTGGACCACTACAAGCTCGGTGCCCTGTTCTGGGGCCTGGGCCAGCACGCCACCGCCGAGCGGGCGCTCGCACTGGTCTGCCTGCTGGACGAAAACAACGCCCACGCTTGGCACTTGCGCGGGTTGGTCTGGTTCGACGCCGGGGACTTCCTTCAAGCCACCGCCCATTTCGAGACCGCCCTGCGCATCGATCCCGCTTCCGCCTCGACGCTGGCGAGCCTGGCTGGCCTGCAACTGGCCGAGCCGCAACTCGACTATCCCCGCTGCACCGCGCTGCTCGACCGCCTCATCAGCGCCGCGCCGCACGACAGCGGGGGGTTCCGGTTGCGCGGTGAGCTGCTGCGCCGCAATCGCCAGTTCGATGCCGCCCTGACCAACCTCCAACACGCCATCGGCTTGGCGCACGATCTGTTCCCGCAGCCGCACGTGGAACTGGCCCAGCTCTACAGCCAACGGCAGGCCTCCGGCGACACCAACCTGGCGCTGCAAGCCGTCGAAAAGGCCCTGCGCATTGACCCGCTTGACACCGACGCCCTGCAGGTCCTGGCCGACCTCCACGCCGACCGCCCCGAGGCCGGTCTCGAGCGTTTCACCCGCCTGGCCACCGCCCACCCCGAGCAGCCCACCGCCCAGTGACTGGTGGCCCGGTTCCTGGCGCGCAAAGAGGATACGGCCGGCGCCGCCCAACGGTACGAGACGGCCCTCAAGCTGTTCGTGAAACAAGACACGAGCCTGCCCAGGGCGTTCTTCGACGAAGCCGGCCACTTCGGCCTGGCCCGCCAACCCGGGCTGGCCTTGCGCGTGTATGACGCGCTGCTGGAACTGGCCAGCGATCAGGACACCGAACTGAAGGTGGCAGCCCTGATGGGCCTGTCCCAGACCCTGCTGCGCTTCGACCAACGCGCCGACCTGGCTTCGGGTCTCTTCCGCCTGGCGCAACTGACCGACCCGCTCCGCGCGGACAACTGCCTCAAAGAGATTCCCAACGCCCGCTCTTACCCCACCGACGCCCGGCTCAGCGACGCGTCGCTGGCGTTTGCCCTCGACCACTGGGGGCTGCCGCTTTCCCTGCTGCTCCTGACGGAAATGGACTGGGCCTTCGAGCCCAAAGGCGCCGAGGCAACCGGCGCCTGGCTGGCCGAGCATGACGCGGATCCGGAGAAGTTCTTCGCGGTCGCCAAGCTGCTTAAGGTCGTCTGGCAGGAGTTGCGGCTGAAGACCGGTTTTGTCAACAGTCTGGGCATGCGGTTCGTCCCGGTGCCCGGGACGGAAGTGTTGTTCTGTGTGTGGGAGACGCGGGCGAAGGATTTCGAGGTCTTTGTGGGGGAGACGGGGCATGATGCCACTGCCGGGATGTATTCGGTGCGGGGCGGTGAGTGGAAGCAACACGGGGACACGTGGAAGAGCCCCGGATTCAGCCAGGGACCGACGCACCCGGTGTGCGGGGTGAGCTGGGGAGATGCGCAGGCGTTTTGCGCCTGGCTGACGCGGAAGGAGCGGGCGGCGGGGAAGATCGGCCCGGCCCACAGTTACCGCTTGCCGGCGGACTGGGAATGGAGCGTGGCGGTGGGGTTGAAGGAAAGCCGGAGCGCAACGCCCAGGGACAAAGATGCGAAGATCCGGGACGTGTATCCGTGGGGAAGTCAGTGGCCGCCGCCGCGCGGGGCGGGGAACTACGCTGGAAGCGAAGCGCGGACTGGGGATTGGCCGGCCAACTGGGCTACCATCGAGTACCGTGACGACTATCCGCGCACGGCGCCGGTTGGTAGTTTCGAGGCCAACGAGCTCGGTTTGTATGACCTGGGTGGGAATGTCTGGGAGTGGTGCGAGGATTTCTACGATGGAACGAGTGGCGCCCGGGTGGTGCGCGGGGGGTCGTGGTTCGACGTCGTCCGCGACTTCCTGCTCTCGTCGTTTCGCGTCAGCGACACGCCAGACTACCGGCGCGTCAACATCGGGTTTCGGGTGGTGTTGGCGGGTGTGTTCGCGCCTTAGGTGACCTTGTATGATTACCCTTTGCTCTTTTACCCTTTTACCCTTTTGTTTCCGCGCGCGGAGCGCGCGGGAAATTTTTGGTGTGAATTTCGGCCGGATTGGCCGCTGGCTCGAGCCGGCGGCCGGTGATGCCCAGAGTGGCTGGGCTGGCAGATGCGCCCGTGCGTTGTGCGGCGCGTCTTGGAACAACAACCCTCGCGCCAATCTGTGATCTTGGAACCGCAACAACGACACAACCGACCTTCGCAACGATAACCTTGGGTTTGGGTGTGTCGTGCGTGTACCGTCTCGGAAGGCTGGTCGGGTTTTGGCCCTTGCCAACTTCGGCGTTGGTCCCTCGAAACTGAGATTTGAAAGCCGCGAGCGAAGCGAGCCGGAGAACACTCCATGAAGACGCGCTCGGACCTGGATCCGCCGAGAGCCACAGCACCACCAATGCTATGAAAACCATGCAACACACAACGCCGGTCTTCTTGACGACTGGTCGGGTCACTTCGCGAGCTGCTTGGCGGGCCGTAGTTTTCTCGCAGACTTCTCGTGCCTGCCTCGCGTCTTGGCTCTGGCTCGCGGCGGCGGCAGTCAGCGCCCAAGAAGGGTGGCTGCAGTGCTATCCGCCGGGTCCTGGAAGCCATCTCCGCGCGGTCGCCTGGGGCAACGGTCGGTTCGTGGCGGCCGGCGACAGCGGGAAAGGGTGCTTCTCGACCAACGGGATCTCCTGGTCCAACTGCACCCTCGCCGATCCGAAGTACTCCATCGTGGAGGTCGCATACGGGCTGTCGAATTTCGTCGCCGTCGGGGAGTGCTATGACGGGGGATACAAGTGCAAGGTCTTTCTATCTCCAGATGGGGAGGAATGGGAAGGCAAACCCCTGGGGACCAGGGACGAGATCCGCTTGTTCGGCGTGGCCTCAGGTAACGGCCGGTTGGTAGCGGTAGGAGGGGTTGGCACAGGATTAGAGAGGGGGGGCGTCTTTGTCTCCACCGATGGCAGGAAATGGCAGGAAACGAGCGTGCCAAGCGTGCTTGATCTCGAAGCCATCTGTTTTGGCAACGGCCTCTTTGTAGCGGTTGGAAGGGAAGCTATCTTGACCTCGAGCGATGCGACCGCTTGGGAGAAGTGCGAGAGAGTGCCCGAGCAGTGGTTTCAAGATGTGATCTTTGGCGACAGGGGCTTCGTGGCTGTCAATCTCCGTGGGGCCGCCGCATCGTCTGACGGGCGTCAGTGGGAGCCGCAGCACGACGTTGACTGGCTGGAGAGCGTCACTTGGGGAAACGGCAAGTACGTAGCGATCGCCGATTCCGGTCAGATCTACTGGTCACAGAACGCTGTAGCATGGAAGTCGAGTGCGGCGATTGGCCTAAGAGGCAGTTCAGGTGTTTCCCAGTGTGACGTCGCCTTTGGTGGAGGGCAATTCGTCGCGGTGGGGGCACGCGGGGCGGCATTTTCATCTGAGGACGCGCAAGTGTGGACACCACGCACGGAATTCTGCCAAACGCTTAGGGCCGTCGCCAGCAACGCTGACCGCTTTGTTGCCGTTGGGGAGGAGGGAGTGATTGTCTCCTCGACGGACACCAAGGCGTGGAAGCAAACGCATCCCGGTCCCGGCGAGGATTTGTTTGGGATCTGCCATGGGCGGAGTCAGTTCGTGGCGGTCGGGAAGCAGGGCACCATCCTGGCCTCTGTGGACGGCGAAGATTGGACCCGACGAACTTCGGGCACCCGTGAATCGCTTCGGGCAGTGGCCTATGGAGGCGACCAATTCGTGGCCGTTGGCGAGCAGGGCGTCATTGTGGCCTCGGCGGACGGCGAGGACTGGAAACGCTGCGCATCGGCCACCTTGCAGACTCTGGAAAGCGTCGCCTACGGAAACAGGCTCTTTGTTGCCGTGGGGGCCGGCAGCGTTGTCACCAGTTCGGACGGCTATCATTGGACCGCCGAGCAACCGCCTCGAGCGAGAGACGCGGATCCTCTGGATTTTCTCCGAGAGAACTCCCCTCTCAGGGGGCACTTTCGGCGGCCGGATCTGGACCTGAAGGCCGTGGCGTTCGGGAGCGGGCGCTTTGTCGCCGTGGGCGATGCGGGGACCATCCTCACCTCCACGGATGGGAAGATGTGGGAGCGGGAGACTCGGACCAACCCGACCTTGAGTTTTCAGCACGCCTGTTTCGGAGACGACCTCTTCGTGCTGGTCGCCAAAGGCGGCAAAACGGTGGTCTCGGTCGGGCCCAATGGTTGGGGCCTGCGCGAAACGCCGACCAACGAAGACCTCCACGGTGTCGCCTGGGGTCATGGAGGTTTCGTGACCGTGGGCCAGAACGGGCTCGTCCTTAGAGCATCGAAGCAGGATCTATGATCATGAAGCGTTTCAGCATGTCGCACGGGATTCTGAACGAGAAGATGAACACGCTTCGTAGAATCGCCAATCAGGCTTTTCGATGGGTTTCGGCCTATGTGGTCGTTGCTCTGGCCGTCCGGCTCCTTGACGTCATCTATCGCGGTCAGCCTGGCGGCACCGCCAACGCCATCGTGAAGTGTTGACGTAACCCCGTGACCTTTCTCGCGTAGTACATCAGTGAATGAACACGATGGCGAACCGCAACTGCTCTCGGCGCGCGAAGAGAGCTGCCGGAAGCAGGCTCCAGGGCGACGACTCCTGCTCCGGGTTCCTCGTCCATGGTTGGGCGGAGCCTGTTGGCCTGCGGCTGTTCTCAAGAAATCACCGTGCCCGAGACAGAATGGTTGAATGAGATCTGCTTTGCGAAAGGCCTTTTTGTGGCTGTCGGCCGCGACGCAATCTTGACCTCGACAAATGCGACCTCTTGGGAGAAGTGCGAGAGAGTCGTGGGTAATTGGTTTCAGGATGTGGTCTTTGGCGACAGCCGGTTCGTGGCCGTGGGTATCCATGGCGTCGCTACATCTTCCGACGGGAGGGCGTGGGAATCACAGAAGAGGTTCGACGGGGTGGGGAGCGTCACTTCGCCGGAGAGTGTCACCTGGGGTCGCGACAAGTACGTAGCGATCGCCGATTCCGGTCAGGTCTATTGGTCCCAGGACGCTATGGCGTGGAAGTTGGCAGTGGCGACTGGGCTTCGAGGGAGCCCAGGCGATCTACCCCCGTCAGGCAGCCTGGGTAATCCGCGCGTTTACATCCCTGTCCGTTTCTGGCAGATTTCCTCGCATGGGCACAGCAACAGAAGCGGGCCGGCCCGGAGCAGATCTTGGAGCTCGGTCACGAATCTTGGGCAAAGCTCGGGAACTGGGCTTGGGCGTGCCGCTGGATTTGGAGCGCCTCGCCATGGCACGAGGCTGCGGTTACTACGAAAGGGACTTCGGTCCGTTGGCGCGCACCGCCGAGGGAGTCCCGCTGTCCAATGCCGAACTGGCGATTGCGTTGCTCGCGCCTTCGCACCAGCCAACAGCACGCCAAATCCGACTGGCGGCTGCGCTGCTCGGTGCGGCGGACGAGTCGGCTGATGACGTGGCGACCTTGGCGGTGGACGAGAATTGCGCAAGCATCGTCCGCTACATCGCGTTGTGCGGGAATCGGTTTGAGCCCGGCAACGCGTTTTGGACTGATCTACTGCGCGCGTTGCCGGAAACGGTGATTGACCGTGACCATCTGCCGCACCCCACCCGATTTGTTGAAATGACAGGCATCGATCGCGGCAAAGTCGGCACCATCACGCGGTGGATTCGCGCCCGAAGCCAAGTGGTTGCATGAGCGGGGGGCCGGCCAACCCAGAACGTCTCCTGCTGGCGTTGGACGAGAGCCTCGACCACCAGGTTCAGCTCATCATTTACGGACGCAGCGCTTTGTGGCTCGGCTTTCACCACCCACCCGCCGTTGCGGCAGCGACTTTCGATGTGGACGCGATCGTTCCGGATGCACGGGTCCGGGCCCTGGCGGATGACTCGAGGTTTTGGGATGCTCGCGACGCGGTCAACCGACGCTTCAAGGCGGAGGGGCTCTACATCACCCATCTGTTCCCGGAGAGCGAGGTGTTCTTGCGCCGCGACTGGGCAGAACACATCATCCCCATCACCCGCCTCCGACTGAGCCACCTGGACTTGTTTCGACCCGCAACGCTGGATCTGGTCCTGACGAAGATGATGCGGGGAAACGACGAACAGGACATGGCGGACGCCGAATTCATGATACGCCACGACCGCATCACGGAGGGACAACTCATCGAGGCGTTTTCGCGGATGAACCCCGTCGGTTTGGTGGAGTTGCGTGACGCCTTCGCCCGCGCGAAACCAGTGGTGCTTGAACTGGCTCGGAAGGCCGCGACCGCGTCTTGATGGTGGGGGTGGCGCGATAGGCAGAGTCTATGATCATGAAGCGTTTCAGAATGTCCCACGGGATTCTGAATCGACGAAGGGCCATGGCGGCTCGAGTGCCCGATCGCCGCGGGGGTGGTTGCGGCCTGGCTGCATATCGCGAGCGAGTCCCTGCACGAAGGCGCCTTTCTCGGAGGATTCGCCGCCTTCAGTGCCAGCATTGCAGCTTCTGGGAGCCCGTGGATTACTCTGGGAAGGAGGTCTGCGAAAAAGAAAAACTCAATAGGTTGTTGATCTTCGGGCCGCTTGCATGGTCGGTTGCTGGCAGCCTGGCTGGGGTTGCCGGTGCCGTGCTTCGCAATTTCATCGGGAGAGTCGGTTGAGGGCGCCGTGGCTGAATCTCTGCCAATGAGACTCGACGCAGAATAGCGGATGTTGGGAGCGGCGCCCGGTCCGCTTGGGCTGGCAGCCAACAACCGCCCACAGCGCGTGGCCAATGAATCGACGACAAATCCTGATCATCCTGGCGGTGTTGCTCCTCCCACTGCTCGTCGAGGTGCCATTGTACTGCCGCATCACCCGCGCTCGGAAACCACCCGCCGCGACGTCGCCCATCCCTTCTGCCGGGCCGCAGGTCGGGGCGGCCACGCCACCAGTCGCTGAGCGGAGTCTGCCGCCGCAACCCCAAGCCTCACCGCGCGAGGCCGGCACACCCGAAGAGCGCGTCTTGGCCGAAGCTCATCGTTCCTTTTCCTACCACGGAAAGCCCATTCATCCCGGGCTGGTCAGGGAATTCGTGCCTTGGCTCTCCGACAGCCGGCCCGTCGTCCTGGCCGTGGACGTGACCGCAGCCGAAGACACCAACCGTTACTTCGCGGGCTCCGTCACCAACCTGGACCGTATGGTTCGCCTGGTCGAAGACCCCGATCCTGAGGATGCAGCCGGACGGAAACCATGGTTCCAGTACGCGCACCTCGGCCAACTCGACGATCGCACGCATGTGCTCGAGGTCGCCCGGTGGGGCGGTGGCTCCGGCGTCTTTTGTTCGCTGCTCTTCGTCCGCTTCTCCATCGGCCAACCGCGCCCGGACTACGTCCCTGGCGAAGTCCCACTCCGCCTCGAGTGCGCCGGGTGGGAAACCCTGGGCGACCGCTGGCGTGGCACATTGGAACTGCGCGGCGACCACGTGCGCGTTGAAGCCGTCGACCGTCAGACGGGCAGACCCGAACCGGCGGCGGATTACCGGCCGTGGCAATAGCCGGCGTGGCCCGCGGCTGGAGGCGCGACCGCTGGGCGGGCCGGAGCGGCCGGCCAGGCGTTTCGGCCCTACCTGGCGCTTCATGGGGAGCTTCCACTCGCTTTGGCGCGCGCATCGGGGCCATGAACCTGTACCGCCGGTTTTCCAACCGGCGTGGGGCCGACTGGAAAGTCGGCGGTACGGCCGGTTCATGGGAAGTCACCTGTTCCTTTCTGAACTGCCCAGCGACCATGAACCTGAAAACCGCAAGTGCCTGGAAATCAACGGAACGGTTTTCAGGTTCATGGGAAGGTCCCTCCCGGCAGCCACGCTCTTGCGTGCCGCAGCGGCATACCCTTCAAGCTGCTTTCTGGCCTTCGCTCCCCCAAAGAGCCTTTTCAACAAGTTCATGACGTTTCAGCCGGTTGTAGCCGTTTGACTAACCCCAGCACGGCACCCATCCGCCGAGGGTGGACTTCCCCGTTGGCCGTTTCAAGCGCGAACTCCGACTCCCGGGCTCGTAGAACTCGCCCCTCCACCAAAACCACTGCCGCACTTGGAGGGGCGAGCTCCCGCGAGCCCACGAGCCCCTTGGCCGTCAGCCAGCGACAAGCCCGGGGCTCGTAGAACTCGCCCCTCCACCCGAACCCTGCCGCCCTCTCGGAGGACAGGACAGAAGCAAACGAAGGAAACGAAGCATCGAATCTGCCACCGCCCTTGAAGAACTCTGTCCTACGCCCACCGGCCCGCCACACGGTCGAGCAGCATTGAAAAAGCACCAGCTAAGGTGTAACCCATCGAGGTCTCTTGCGTAGTACCCCAGTAAATGAACACGACCGCGAAAGGCAACTCCTCCGCGCGCATCGCAAGCGCTGCCGGAAGTGTGCGCGACGGTGACAACTCGCTTGGCCAGCTATGACTCGCCATGAACTCAAGCAAATCGCTGAAGAAACCGTGGCTATCATCGAACGCGGCTCTTATGTGGCGCCCAGCGGCCGGACCGTGGACTTAAGCGCGCACATCCAGGCGGCCGTAGACGGGACGGTGCTTTACTCGTCGGAAGCCCCGCCGCCGTGGCGGCAGGGCACGCGTGGTTCGACTCGGATTACCGTGACCAACGAGACCAATTGCAGCGCCCTGGCCCGGTTGGCCACTCTGGGTGACGGTCATTTGGCCTGCCTGAATTTCGCGTCGGCGCGCCAGCCGGGCGGCGGCTTTCTCACCGGCGCCCAAGCGCAGGAAGAATCCCTGGCGCGGGCCTCGGCCTTGTATCGCTGTTTGCTGGCCCAACCCGAGTATTACGAACGCCAGCGCGCCTGCACTTCAGCGCTCTACCTGGACTTGGCGATGTTCTCGCCCGGAGTGCCGTTCTTTCGCGACGACGCAGGCGCGCTGTTGGAGGAGCCGTTCTTGGCGTCGGTCATTACCGCCGCGGCCCCGAATGCCGGCGCGGTGGCGCGCAATCAGTGGGCGGACCTCGACTTGGTGCCGGTCACCCTAGGCCAGCGCGCGGAGTTGGTCTTGGAGGTCGCCGTGCGGCACGAGGTCAAGCAACTGGTGCTCGGGGCTTGGGGCTGCGGCGTCTTCCGGAACGACCCTCGCCAGGTTGCCGGGGTC
>Ga0194126_10011505_pt1 | contig 11367 bp, 9 predicted proteins | sample TA2KigC150mmetaG_FD_148641 | JGI IMG/M metagenome (GOLD analysis project Ga0194126, IMG submission 148641) | Freshwater microbial communities from Lake Tanganyika, Tanzania - TA2015035 Kigoma Deep Cast 150m | ecosystem: Environmental > Aquatic > Freshwater > Lake | place: Tanzania: Lake...
ATTGCGTAATGAATTTACCGGGGTTTTAACCGGCAAGGGTTTAAGCTGGGGCGGTAGTTTGATCAGGCCCGAGGCCACCGGTTACGGCTGCGTATATTTTGTAGAAGAAATGCTTAGGACCAGGGGCGAATCATTAAAAGGCAAGGTCTGTGCAGTATCAGGTTCGGGGAATGTCGCCCAATATACAGTAGAGAAGTTGATCAATATGGGAGCAAAGGTCGTTACCTTATCTGATTCCGACGGGTATATTTATGACAAAGACGGCATTGATAAGAAAGAATTAAGCTGCGTGCTTGATCTTAAGAACATAAAGCGCGCAAGGATCAAAGAGTGCGCCAAAGAATTTAACTGTAAATATTTCGAAAAAGAAAAACCATGGTCAGTTAAATGCGATATCGCATTTCCTTCTGCGACTCAAAATGAAATAAGCCAAAGCGATGCCAAAATGTTAGTGAAAAACGGATGCATGGCAGTAGGCGAGGGGGCTAATATGCCTACTACTCCGGAAGGCGTCGAGGTATTCCAGAAAGCCAGGATTCTTTATGCACCCGGCAAGGCATCCAATGCCGGCGGAGTTGCTACAAGCGGCCTTGAGATGAGCCAAAACAGTATGCGTTTTTCCTGGTCGCGGGAAGAAGTGGACAAGAAATTACACGAGATCATGGTCGCTATCCACGAACAGTGTGTTAAATACGGCAAAGAAGGCAATTATGTGAATTATGTCAACGGCGCCAATATCGCCGGATTCGTCAAAGTTGCTGATGCCATGCTCGATCAGGGGCTGGTCTAGGCCGGGCCGGAGGCATTTTTTTGTTGATTAACCCGGAGAATGAATATAAAATAGCCATAGGGAGATAACCTATGAATATAATTATAGGCCTGACTTTTCCGGGTGAATTAAAAGATGAGGCAATAATTTGTTCGCTTTGCAGGAATTATAACCTCCAGGTAAGTATCCTTGAGGCAAGTTTTTCCGCTTATTCCGGCTGGGCGATATTGGGTATTTCCGGAGAAGACAATGAGGCCCAGAAGGCATTTGATTATTTGCGCAGCAAAGGTATAAATATCCAGAAAATTGAATCTGTAAAATAAGCTAAAAAAATAATTTAGCCCGTTGCCTTGAAATCCGGTTTTTATGTGCTATAGTTTATTGTGTAAATTGACATTTTGACATTTTAGGATTTTGACCTAATGAAAAAGGCAAACCAGCAGTAATGCTGGGGCGCAAAGCTACCTGCCCCGAATATCCGGGGTAGAGGGGTTGCCAAAAAGGAAAGTATTTTAAGGCCCCAAGCTTTGCTTGGGGCCTTTTTGTTTGCAGAGGAGAACCTAATGAAAGATATCTTGCACCGCGTGATTACGATGCTTGACCGGGAAGAGCTGGATTTTCTGGATAAACTCGGCAAAGATGCCCTGTTTTCTACGGGGCACAAACTTTCTTATAACGAAATACTGCGGGGATTGATTGATTTTTCAAGAGAGATCGGCTTATCGGGAGAAAAGATCAATTCCAGGGAAGAATTAAAGCAGAGGATATTGCAGCATATAGTAAATAATGTGCAAAAATATAAACATGGGTTACATTAAAAAGGGGGTGGAAAGATGAGAAGCGCAATATTAGCTGTCTTAATAATTACCTTTATGCTTGCGCCGATGCTTTATGCGCAAACAGGGGAAGTCGCGGCAACCGGGGCGTTGAACCTGAAAAATTTTAATAATTACATTAACAGCGCGGTAGAGAGGGACATGAATTTAGTAAAGGCCACGGAAGATGCATATTATGATTCTCCCGCAGATAAATTAGGTACTGGCATGATAAATGCAGCTACTGCCTGGGCCGATATCCCCCAGCAAATAGGAAAAACTACCGGGGAGCATAATGTATTGGTCGGCATGACTTATGGCTTCGGCAAGGGTATTGTAAGCGGGATTAAAAGAGGGGTGTCTGCCGCATACGATATGTCTACATGCGGTCTTCCCCCGTATGATAAACCGATGGTCAGGCCGGAGTTCACAAGCGATAACCCGAACCAGGACTTAAAGATCAGCGTCCTTAAGTGGTAGCTTGAATAATTTTATAACGGATTTATAATGCCACTCTTTATAAAGAGTGGCATTATCTATTTGAAGTAATATTCATTTAGTAGTAAAATATGCAATATGGAAAACGAGAAAGAAGCGATTATTGAAGAATACCTGCGTAATTTAAAGATCACTTTCACTACCTCTTCATTCTATTCTAAAGACCACCCTTCATTTTTAAGGTCTGTCGAAGATTTCAAGCAGAAAACCGATGAAATACTCATGACGATGCCTGCCATCAGGGTCGGTGTCACTAATACCGCGCTTGTCGTTGATGGAAAGGAATATAAAAAGAAGGGCATGGATGAATTAGCGGTTTTATTGCACAGCCGCAAGATCAAGAGTATCGAGATAAAAAGGGGCGTAAGCATTGAAGAAATTTCCTCATTTATGAGTTTTGCCTCTTTAAGGGCAAGAGAAATATTAAAAGCCGGCGGCATAGTGCATGCTTTGGGCCTGGCAAAGAATGCTTCGCTTGTCGTTGAAGAGCTGGATTACTCCCAGCTCTTAAAAGATGCCGGAGAAGAAGTCAAGGATATCTGGATCGTCCTGTTGGACCATGCAGTAAATGCAAAAGACCAGAAAAAAATCAACGATTTAGCCGATGCCTTCGGCAATGTCTCCGCAAAATTCAAGGTTGCAGATTTTAATGAAAATAAGGACCTGTGGGGCCATATCGAGAAATTAATGAGTGCCCTTAAAGAAAGCGAAAAGGAAAGGTTCCAGAAATTCAATAAGGATATCGTAAAGCTTTTTTTGAGGGAAAAGGATATCTGCCCCCAGGACAGTTTAAAGGACCTGGAGAAATTTACCAAAGACATGGCCAGTAATGAACTGGCGGATATCCTGATGGAGCAGATGGTATCTAATGAGAATTTTGACGCAACAAGTTTTAAGCTTTTGTCTAAATTTATGGATAAGAAGAAGCAGGAGGAGGTTGTTTCATCGCTTGTCGAGAAACTGAAAAGTTCCGACGACCCCGAAGGAAAGCAGAAATTAAATAAAAGGATAACAGAGCTTTTCCTTTCCGAAGATTCGCCGATATCCGAAATATCAAGGCACGCCCTGGGTTCGCTGCTGAAGAATATCGCTTTTGAAAGTAAATTTGCTTTTAACCGCAATTTTCTGCATATCAATTACAGGTTTATCCTTCTCAATCTTTTGGTTTCGGAAAAAGACCAGGAGATGCTGGCACAGATCACAGAGGCGCTTTATACGGAGTGGGAAAAGATCGCCCAGGACAGGGACTGGACTTATTTTCGGAACCTCCATGAGGTCTTGACGGACAAGATCGAGCATGAGCCGGCTTTAAAAGAAATGTTTAATGGCCTGTTTGAGCGTATTTTTTCTGTTTTTGAAGAAGCCCTCATGCTCAGGGAAACGATCCAGTACCAGGATTATTTCGTTAAGGTGATCGACTTTAGCGCTAAAGGGCTGGATTTTTATCTTACTAAAATATTTGATGAGGGGATAATTGAAGGCGATATCCTGAGATTATTCCTGAAGCTTTTTCCTGAGCAAACCGGGGTGTTCCTGCAAAGGATTGAATTAAAGCATACCGACGTTGAATTTATAGAGAAGTTGATAGCCGGCCTTAAATTATTGGATTTTGACCAGGTTGTCGGGATATTTGAATCGATTTTTAATGCCTCAAATGAGTTCCTTAAAATAGAGGTCCTGAAGGCGATGGGCAGTTTTAGCGAGTCGGATCCGGAGTTTCTTTTCTCGGCCCTTACCGGAAACGGCAGCGCAGACCTTAAGATAGAAGCCCTGTTGATCATAATGAGGGACCCTGAGCTGAGCAAGAGGGCGGCAAAGCTGCTGCTTGATATCCCTGATTTCTGGGGATTGAAGAGCGAAAAGATCCTGGAAAATATTTTTATCGTCAGGCAGGCGCATTTAAAAGAAGCCGGCGCTTATCTTCTGTCTTTAAGCAGGAATATATTTTTCTGGAGGCGCAGAGTAAAAGAGGCGGCAAAACAAGTTTTGGGGGAGTGGAATGTTTGAACAGATTGAAAGCGCATTCAGGTCTATTGTATCTGCAATGCAGATAGCCCAGCTTTATACTACGGCTCATCCCAGGTTTTCGAAATTCCTTGATAAGGCATATGATGAGCTGCAGGCAATACTTAAAAGCCAAAGTGAACTGGTTTTCGGGATAGTCAACGGTGAATTGGCCTATGGCAAGGAAATATTCTTTGACCTGAGTAAAAACCTGAGTTTGGCAATAATGCGCCTGCAGCAAAAGGGAGTAGAAAGGATCTCTTTCTACCGCGGCCTCGAGAAAAAAGAATTAGCGAAATTCATAGAATACCTGGCTGCGCCCAAGGATGAGATCAAGAAAGAGATCGAAGAATTCCTGATATTCTCCGGAGTGAAAAATATCTCCGCCGGGAGGATCAAGTCGGACGGGGCTTCCAATAAAAGCGCTTCAGAAGATAAGGACTCAAGGTCCAATCTTTACGAAGCTTCTTCGCAGAATGTTTCTCGGACCCTGCAGGATGTCTTAAGCGACGAAGGAGTGGATTATCTGAACCTGAGGTTTACCTTAAGCACCGTCATGGAAAACCTTATTACCAACTTTGAAGAATTTATAAAACTTACTACGATAAAACGGTATAACCTCGGGACTTTTACGCACAGCCTTAACGTTTCCATCCTTTCCATGTTTTTTTCTTCCAAGCTCCATTTCGTCAAAGACGATGTCCTGGAAATCGGGATCGCTGCTTTGTTCCATGACCTGGGGAAACTCCACATTTCAAATAAAATCATCAATAAGCCCGGCAGGCTGACTGACGAGGAATTTGCAAAGATGCAAAGCCATACTATTATCGGGGCGGAGGTCCTCCTAAAACATGTAAATACGCTGGGGATCCTGCCGGTTGTGGTTTCTTATGAGCATCATTTAAGGTTTGGCTCAAGCGGTTACCCGAAACTGACTTTTTTTAAAGAACCGCATGTCGCATCGATGATAGTGGCGATTTGCGATGTCTATGACGCTCTTTACCAGAAAAGAAACTATAAAAACAATTTCTCGCCTGATTTGATCTACGATATCATGCTCAAGGAAAGGGAAAAAGTATTTGACCCCAAGCTCCTTGATAAATTCTTCAGCATGATGGGGGTTTGGCCCGTGGGTGCCATTGTCAGCTTAAGCGATAAAAGGATCGCGGTGGTAAGAGAGCAAAACGAAGACGATATCTGGTCGCCTAAGGTCGAGGTCATCTCGCCTGCCGAAGCAAAAGAAAAGATCGATCTGAAAGAGAAGAAAGGCCAGCTTAAAATAGAATTCGCCCTTAACCCCTGGGTTGAAGGTAAAGAATACCTGGCACTCATTTAACTGCCGATGGGCCTTAAAATTACATATGGATTTAACCAGCCCTGAATTTAAAAATAATGAATTCATCCCTAAAAAATTCACCTGTGAAGGAGAGGATATTAATCCTGCCCTTATTATCAAAGGCGTACCCGCCGGAACAGAATGCCTGGCCTTAATCGTTGACGATCCGGACGCGCCTATAGGTACATGGGTACACTGGGTGGTTTTTAATATCCCGTTAACAGAAGGAATCAAGGAAAATAGTGTCCCCGGAAAGCTCGGGATGACCAATTCAGGGAAAAAAGATTTTCACGGGCCCTGCCCGCCGTCAGGGACCCACCGTTATTTTTTCAAAATATATGCATTGGATGAGATGCTTAATCTTGATGAAGGCATAAGAAAAGGCGAATTGGAAAAAGCGATGAAAGGGCATGTTCTTGGGGAGGCGCAGTTAATCGGTTTATATAAAAGAGGTGCTTAAATATTTGACTTTTAAAAGAATTGTGTTATAATAACTTCTGAAGTGGTTCAATAGCGAACCGCTTCTAAAACAAAGGCGTTTAGAGGCCGGAGTGTCGGCGCTAAACGCTTATTTTTTTATATGCCAAAATTTATTTTTATTACAGGCGGGGTGATTTCAAGCTTAGGCAAGGGTATTGCTTCTGCTTCTATCGGCAAGATCCTTGAATCGCGGGGTTTAAAAGTCACCCTGATGAAATTGGACCCGTATATAAACGTTGACCCCGGCACTATGAATCCTTACCAGCACGGGGAGGTTTATGTAACCGAAGACGGCGCTGAAACTGACCTTGACCTGGGGCATTATGAGAGGTTTACCAATTCCAAGATAACCAAATTCAATAATGTCACTACCGGGCAGGTTTATAATACCGTTATTTCCAAAGAGAGAAGAGGCGATTATCTGGGTAAAACAATCCAGGTGATCCCGCACATCACCAATGAGATCAAAGACAGGATAAAGAAAGTCGCCAAGGTTTCTGCGGCAGAAGTTATCCTGGTGGAAGTCGGAGGCACTGTCGGGGATATTGAGAGCCTGCCGTTTCTGGAGGCCGCCAGGCAATTCCGGATAGACGCCGGTTATAATAATACGCTTTATATCCATCTGACGCTTGTCCCGTATATAAAGGTCGCCGGAGAAATTAAGACCAAGCCCACTCAGCATAGCGTAGGGACATTAAGGGAGATCGGCATCCAGCCGGATATCCTGATCTGCCGCACGGAAAAAACTTTATCCGATGAGGTCAAGGAGAAGATCTCGCTTTTCTGCAATATCAGGAAAGAAGCGGTTATCGAGGCAAAAGACGTAGATTCTATCTACCAGCTGCCGCTGGTATTTAAAAATCAGATATTGGATGAAATAATCCTCAGCCACTTCAGCCTGATATGCAAGTTTTCCGATCTAAAGGACTGGGATAAGGATGTTGTGCAAAAGGCGCTTTTACCCAAAGAGAAGGTGAAGATCGCTTTTGTCGGAAAATATATCCAGCTGCAGGATGCGTACAAATCGGTTTATGAAGCGCTGATACATGCCGGCATAGCAAACGACGCAAGAGTCGAGATCATTAAGGTTGATTCTGAAGATATAGAAAAGCATACTGCCAGGAAATTCCTTGAAGGGGTATCCGGAGTCCTTGTCCCAGGAGGTTTCGGTTCCCGCGGCGTGGAAGGGAAGATCAAAGCAATACAATTTGCAAGAGAGAACAATATTCCTTTTCTCGGCTTATGCCTTGGTATGCAGTGCGCGGTCATAGAATTCAGCCGCAACGCCTGCGGGCTGAAAAAAGCAAATTCTACGGAATTCAACTCCAAAACGCCTTATCCTGTGATAAGCCTGTTGGAAGAGCAAAAAAGGGTAAAAGATATGGGCGGCACGATGCGCCTGGGCGCGTATGCCTGCGCTGTTAAAAGAAAAACAAAAGCAGGCGATCTATATAAAAAAGATTTGATCCATGAACGCCACAGGCACAGGTATGAGTTCAATAATAAATATAAGAAGTTGCTGGAGAAAAAAGGCCTGGTATTTTCCGGAATATACCCTAAAGGGAACCTTGTTGAAATTGTAGAGCTGAAAAACCACCCTTTCTTTGTGGCTGTTCAGTTCCATCCGGAGTTTAAATCCAAGCCCGATAAAGCCCATCCGCTATTCCGGGGATTTATTGAACGAGCCCTGGAAAAGAGCATCTTAAGTTAGCCTTTTATACTTTACAAAAGTACTCCCTTATACTATAATACCTCAAAAATTAGAAGGCCAAAATTATGCCGATAAAGAACGGTTTTGATAACCAGAAGTACCTCTCGGAGCAAACTGCCGCAATCTTAGACAGAGTCAAGAAATGCGACAATAAACTGTATCTTGAATTTGGAGGCAAGCTCTGTTTTGATTACCATGCCGCCAGAGTCCTTCCGGGGTATGACCCTAACGTTAAAATAAGATTATTACAGGAGCTAAAAGATAAAATTGATATCGTCCTGTGTATTTTTTCGGGAGATATTGAAAGCGGCCGCGTCAGAGGCGATTTCGGGATAACCTATGATGCCGCAACGCTCAAATTAATCGACGATCTAAGGAAGTGGGGCCTGGATATCCTTGCGGTTGCAATAACCCGTTTTAATAACCAATCATCCGCGGTGATCTTTAAAAATAAGCTGGAGAGAAGGGGCGTTAAGGTTTACCTTCATTATCCTATCGAGCAGTATCCGGCCAACATTGACCTGGTTGTCAGCGACAAGGGGTTCGGCAAGAATGATTTTATAGAATCAAATAAGCCGATCGTGGTGGTCACAGGCCCCGGCCCTAACAGCGGCAAGCTTTCTACCTGCCTTTCCCAGTTATACCAGGAACACAAACGCGGCATAAATGCCGGCTATGCTAAATTTGAAACATTCCCCATCTGGAATATCCCGCTTAAACATCCGGTCAACGTGGCCTATGAAGCTGCAACGGCCGATATTCAGGATTTTAACCTGGTAGACCCGTTCCATTTGAGTACTTATAACGAAACAGCTATTAATTATAACCGCGATGTGGAAAGTTTTCCGATCCTAAAATTAATCCTGACCAAGATCAGCGAGAAAAATAACACGTTGCCTATGTATAATTCTCCAACAGATATGGGCGTTAACAGGGCCGGCTTCGGCATTGTGGATGATAAGGTTGTGCAGGAGGCGGCTAAGCAGGAATTGATCAGAAGGTACTTCAGGTACAATACGGAATTCGTCCTGGGGATAGAGAAAAAAGCTACGGCCGACAGGGTAATGATGCTGATGGAGGAGCTTGAGGTAAAAGTTTCCGACAGGAAAGTTGTTGAGGTCGCGCGTAAAACCGCCGAAGAGGCGGAAACAAAGGGCAAAGGCAACGAAGGTATTTTCTGCGGCGCAGCGATACAGTTAAATGACGGCAGGGTTATCACCGGGAAAAATTCAAAACTGATGCATGCCGCGTCCAGCCTGATCATTAATGCTATTAAAGTGTTGGCAAATATACCTGATGAGATCCTGCTCCTTTCTCCGCACATAATCAACCAGATCTCCAAACTGAAGGAAGGGATACTTAATTCGGGCCCGGAAAGCCTGGATCTGGAAGAAACCCTGATCGCCCTTTCTATCAGCGCTACCACAAACCATACCGCAGAAGTGGCTATGCAGAAACTTACGGGATTAAAGGGCTGCGAAGTGCATATGACCCATATCCCTACTCCCGGAGACGAAGTGGGCTTAAAGCGCCTGGGAGTAAACTTAACGACAGACGGTAAATTTTCCTCCCGCAATCTGTTTGTTGCATAAAATTATATGATTATGGCCTTTCGATGCTTCCGCCGCAGGCGGACTTGCTTGAGGGCCATGCTGAGCGGAAACAAAGAAAAGAAAGATTAAAGTCGAAGCATGAAAGCAATCCTGGCTTTTGAAGACGGTAAAATATTTAAAGGGTCATCATTCGGCGCCTCCGGAGAGACATATGGTGAAATTGTTTTTAATACCAGCATGACCGGCTACCAGGAAATTCTCACCGACCCCTCTTATAAGGGCCAGATTGTTACTATGACTTATCCTTTGATCGGCAATTACGGGATCAATGAAGAGGATGTTGAGTCATGCAAGCCGTTCGTGGAAGGTTTTGTCGTAAAAGAATACAGTAAGATCGCCAGCAATTGGCGGTCTCAGAAATCCCTCGGAGATTACCTTAAGGAAAATCAGATTGTCGGCATCGAAGGCGTAGATACCAGGGCGATCACTCTGCATATCAGGCAGACAGGGGCGCTAAAAGCAGTAATATCGACCGTTGATTTAGACCAGAAGAGCCTGGTTAAGAAAGCCAAGGATTCCTGTGGACTTTTGGGTAGAGACCTGGTCAAAGAAGTAGTTTGTGAAAAGGCCTATGAGTGGAATAAAACCGGCAAATACAAAGTAGTTGCAATTGACTGCGGGATCAAATTTAATATGTTGCGCATCCTTGCGGATAATAATTGCCGGGTAATCGTAGTCCCGGCGACTGCCTCGGCGAAAGATATATTGGGTTTAAAGCCGGACGGGCTGCTTTTATCCAACGGCCCCGGAGACCCGGCAGCGCTTCCCTATGTGGTAAAGACCGTAAAAGAGCTTTTAGGTAAAATCCCCATGTTCGGCATCTGCCTCGGTCATCAGATGCTTGGGCAGGCATTAGGCGGCAAAACTTATAAGCTAAAGTTCGGGCATCACGGCGTAAACCAGCCGGTCAAGGATTTAAAAACCGGGAAAGTTTCTATTTCTGTGCAAAACCACGGGTTTTGCGTTGATATTAAGTCGCTGGATAAAAAAGACATAGAGATCACGCATATGAATTTAAACGATAACACGCTTGAAGGGATGCGCCATAAAAAACTCCCCGTATTTTCCGTCCAGTTCCACCCTGAGGCCTCTCCCGGGCCGCATGATGCAAATTATCTTTTCAAAGAATTTATAAAAATGATGGAGGCAGCGCGTGCCAAGAAGAAAAGACATAAATAAAATTTTGATCATCGGCTCCGGCCCCATTGTAATAGGCCAGGCATGCGAATTTGATTATTCCGGCACCCAGGCATGCAAGGTCTTAAAGCAGGACGGCTTTTATGTGGTCCTTGTGAATTCAAACCCTGCTACTATTATGACTGACCCAAAGACCGCAGATAAAACATATATTGAGCCGATCACGCCGGAGATAGTAGCCAAGGTCATCGCAAGAGAAAAACCCGATGCATTATTGCCGACGCTGGGAGGGCAGACCGCTTTAAATACAGTAGTGGCCTTGGCAGAAATGGGCGTGTTGAAAAAATATAAAGTGGAGACGATCGGCGCCGATATCAGATCAATCAAGAAAGCTGAGGACCGCCAGCTGTTTAAGAAGGCGATGATAAAGATCGGCCTTGACCTGCCGAAATCCGGACAGGCCTATAATTTAGGCGAGGCCTGCGCCATCGCCGCAAAGATCGGGTTCCCTTTGATCATCCGGCCGAGCTTCACCCTGGCCGGGACCGGAGGCAGCATTGCTTATAATATTGAGGAATTCCGCGTCCTTGCAAAACGCGGCCTTGAGTCCAGTATGATCAGCGAGATATTGATCGAAGAATCGGTAGCCGGCTGGAAAGAATTTGAATTAGAAGTTATGCGGGACCTGAAAGATAACGTAGTGATCATCTGCTCGATTGAAAATTTTGACCCGATGGGCGTGCATACAGGCGACAGCATTACCGTTGCCCCTGCCCAGACGCTGACTGACAAAGAATACCAGAGGATGAGGGATGCAGCTTGCGCCTGCATAAGGGAGATCGGCGTGGAAACCGGCGGTTCCAATATCCAGTTTGCAGTGCATCCGGAAACAGGAAGAATGGTTGTGATTGAAATGAACCCCCGCGTATCAAGGAGTTCAGCGCTTGCCTCTAAGGCCACGGGATTCCCTATTGCCAAGATCGCCGCAAAACTGGCAGTAGGTT
>Ga0194126_10011513_pt1 | contig 11361 bp, 8 predicted proteins | sample TA2KigC150mmetaG_FD_148641 | JGI IMG/M metagenome (GOLD analysis project Ga0194126, IMG submission 148641) | Freshwater microbial communities from Lake Tanganyika, Tanzania - TA2015035 Kigoma Deep Cast 150m | ecosystem: Environmental > Aquatic > Freshwater > Lake | place: Tanzania: Lake...
GGGGTCCGGGACCTGCGCGACGACGTCGCGCGATTGGCCCTCGACAAGGGCCTCGGCCTCCAGGAGATGCGGCCGGTGGCCATGAGCATCGAGGACCTCTACATGAAGATCGTCTCGGGAGGGCTCGGACAATGACAAATATTTGGTCTATCGTCAAAAAGGAGATCCGCTCCTACTTCAGCTCGCCTGTCGCCTACGTGGTTCTCTTTGCGTACGTCTTCATCTTTGGCATCTTCTTTTATACCAATGTCATGTGGTTCAACGCCTTATCCATGCAAGCGGCCCAGAACCCTTATTACCAACAGCAGCTCAATATCAATCTGAGCGTCATTGCCCCTCTTCTCCACAACATGATCATCATTCTCATCCTGGTCGCCCCGCTCCTGACCATGCGGCTGCTGGCCGAAGAAAAGAAGAACGGCACGGAAGAGCTCCTCTATACCTCCCCATTGTCGGTCGGTCAGATCATCATTGGCAAGTACATTGCGGCCTTGTTCATGCTGACCGTCATGCTGGCCCTGACCGCTCTTCTCTCGACCTTTGCCTTCATTTATGGCAAACCCGAGTTCACCCCCTGGCTGACCGGATTCTTGGGCCTTTTCCTTGTGGGGGCGATGTTTATCGCCATTGGCATTTTTTTCTCCTCCCTGACCGACAACCAGATCGTCGCCGCCATTCTGACCTTGATGACTCTCCTTCTGTTTCTCGTACTGAATTGGGCCTCCATGCAGGGACACGGAGCCTGGCAGAGTGTCCTCAACTACCTGACATATTCGCAGCACTTTAACAATCTAGTCCAGGGGATTGTTGAAACCAAGAATCTGGTCTACTTCGCGAGTTTTTCCTTTTTCGGTTTATTCCTGACCCATTCCGTCCTTCAGTCGCGGCGGTGGAGGTGAGCCATGAACGCCGTCAAGAAATATCTCAACACCGTGGCCCTGGCCCTGCTGCTGGCGACCCTGGCCGGCTGGATCGTCTGGCCCCACAAGAAAACGGCCCTGCTCGCCGTCGGCGCCCTCGGCCTCCTGGCCCTGGCCGCCCATGTCGCCCTCAACCTCGACTCGCTCAAGCAAGGCTTCCGGCGCAAGTCGTTCCTCTACTCGGGCAACCTCCTGCTCGTCGTCGTTCTCGTCCTGGCCATCCTGGCTTTGACCAACTACTTCCTTTCGAAGCACAATTACCGGATCGATTTCACCCAGGCCAAGCTCCACAGCCTGTCCGACCAGTCCGTCACCGTCCTCAAGAACCTCAAGACCGATGTCTCCTTCAAGGGGTTCTTCCGCGAGGGGAACTACGGTCGCGGGGCCATGGAACATCTCCTGAAGATCTACGCCTACCACTCCCCGCGGATCACGTTCGAGTTCATCGACCCCGACAAGAACCCGGGGCTCGTCAAGCGCTACGACGTCACCCAGGACGGCACGACCATCCTCGAGGCCGGCGACAAGGAGAGCCGGATCACGTCAACGTCGGAAGAGGACGTCACCAACGCCCTGATCAAGGTCACCCGCGAAAGTAAGAAGGTCATCTACTTCCTGGAAGGCCATGGCCAGGACACCCTCGAGGACAGCGGCGACAACGGCTTTTCGACCGTCAAGGCCGAGCTCGAAAAGCTCGGCTACGAAGTCAAGAAGCAGACTTTGGCCCTGGCCGACGGCTTCCCGTCCGACTGCGCCCTGCTGGTCGTCCCCGGCCCCCGCAAGGACCTGCTGCCGAACGAGGAGGAGACCATCCTCTCCTATCTCGAGGACGGCGGCCGGGTCCTGTTCATGATCGACCCTGAGACAGCCCCGGGAATGACGCCGTTCCTGGCGCGCCTCGGGTTCAAGCTCGAGGACGACATCGTCGTCGACACCGTCTCCCGCCTCCTCGGCGGCGACTACTTCATCCCCGTCGTCAGCCAGTACGAGAGCCACGCGATCACCGACAGGTTCAGCTACGCGACGTTCTATCCCCTGGCCCGGTCCGTCGAGGTCGCCGAAACCAAGCCCGAGGGGGCGACCGTGACCGCCCTGGCCGCGACCAGCCCGAATTCGTGGGCCGAGCGCCAGCTCGACCAGAAGGAGGTCCGCTACGATCCGGGCAAGGACCGCCAGGGGCCGGTCAATCTGGCGGCCGTGGCCGAGGTCAAGGCCAAGCCCGGGCTGCTCACCGGCCGGGCCCCGGAGGGAGGGGGCGCCCCGCCCCCGGAGACGCCCGAAAAAGAGGCCCGCATCGCGGTCATCGGCGACTCCGACTTCGTCAAGAACCGCTATTACTTCATGTCCGGCAACGGCAATTTCTTCCTCAACGTCGCCAACTGGCTGACCGAGGAGGCCGATCTCATCTCGATCCAGCCCCGGACGCAGGTGCCGCGGACCATCCAGCTCTCGCCCTCGCAGGGCCGGCTGCTGTTCCTCGCGAGCGTCGTCATTCTGCCGCTGGCCGTGCTGCTCATCGGTCTTTCGGTCTGGCTCCGGCGGAGGTCTCTGTGAGATCCAGGACAACCCTCATCGTCGCGGCGGTCTTCATCGCCGTTCTGGCCGTGGTCCTGATCTTCGAGGACCGCGGCTTTAAAAAAGAGGAGGCCGCGGAGAAGGCCGCGGCGCTCGTGGACATCCCCTCCGAGGACCTTGTCAAGATGGAGCTCCGGACCGGCGACGCCGCCCTGTTCTTCGAGAAGGACGGCCAGGGGGATTGGCGCCTGACCGCGCCCCTCGAGGCCATGGCCGACGGCTATGAGGTCGGCAACCTGGCCGACAGCTTCTCGAGCCTCCGCATCCAGCGCGTCGTCGAAACGGAAGCCATGGACCTCGCGGCGTATGAGATCCCGACCCGGGAGGTCTCCCTCTGGGCCAAAGGCCGGGAGGAACCCGTCCGCATCCTCGTCGGCATGGAGAACCCCATCGACAACTCCCTGTTCGCCAAGCGCGAGGACGACCCTCGCGTCGTCCTCCTCGCCGGCCATCTGAAATCGACGCTCGAGAAGGAGCTCTTCGATTTCCGGCGCAAGGACATCTTCAGGTTCGAGACCGGCGAGGTCAAGGCGGTCCGGGTCCGGGCCGGCGGCGTCGCCTGGGAGGCCTCTCTCCAGGAAAGCGGCTGGACGCTGAGCTCTCCGGTCAAGGCCCTGGCCTCCAAGAACAAGGTCGAGGGCCTGCTCGATTCCCTCTCCTCCCTCCGGGCCAAGGAGTTCGTTTCGGAGGACAAGAAGGCCGAGGACCTGAGGACGTTCGGCCTGGAAAGACCGGCCTACGAAGCCGCCCTGTCCCTGCCCGCGTCCGGCGAGGACATCGTCTTCTCTTTCCACAAGGATGGAGAGACCTTCTATGCCACGACCTCGCGGTCCAATAAGATCATCGCTTTCGAAGGCACGCTCCTGGCGGACCTCGAGCGCAGGGTCGACGAGATCCGCGAGAAGAAGGTCGCCGATCTCTATTCCTGGGAGGCCTTCAAGGTCTCCGTCCGCAAGGGCGCCTTCAGCCTGACCGCGGTCAAGGAAAAGGCCGGCGACGAGGAAACGTGGGCCCTCGACACGCCGGACAAAGACGCCGCCAACCGCTACAAGGTCGAGGACTTCATCCGCCGGGTCGAGCGCCTCGAAGCCGCCGCGTTCATCGACAACCCCGGCGCCCTGGCCCGTTACGGGCTGGAACCGCCCGAGGCCGAGATCCGCATCTGGACCAGGGACAGCGCCGGGAAGGAAGAGGAAAGGATCTGGTTCCTCGGCCGCGAGGACGCCGCGAAAGATCGGGTCATCATCAAGGTCCCCCGCCTCGAGTACCTGTTCGAGGTCGACGCGGCCTTCCTCCAGGAGTTCCCCAAGGCGGCCGCCGACTGGAAGGCGGAGCCGCCGCAGGAGCCCGACGCCGCCGCCAATATTATGAAATAGCGCCTGCCAAAACGCGGGTGCGATCCTTCTCCGGGTTCGGGGTCAGGAGCAGAGAGATGACGATCGATGTCCCCCTGAAGACCCCCGTAGCGGAGGGGGACCCGTCGGCCTCCGACGGGGGAACCGCCGGGACTGGTTCCCGGGGGGGCCGGGGGACAAAGGGGGATAACGATCGGCATCGGCGTACCAAAGGATCCCCGAAGGCCGGAGAAGAGACCGCTGGAAGCGTCCGAGGTCCTATTCCGCGCGGGTTCGCGACCCGCCTGCTTTCATGGTATCGGGCGCATCGCCGCGACTTGCCTTGGAGGAGGACGCGGGATCCCTATAGGATCTGGGTCTCCGAGGTCATGCTCCAGCAGACGACCGTGCGGGCGGTCATCCCCTATTACGAGAGCTGGCTCGAGCGCTTCCCGGACCTGCGTTCCCTGGCCCGGGCGCCGCTCCGCGACGTCCTGCGGGCCTGGCAGGGCCTGGGCTATTACCAGCGTGCCCGGAACCTGCACCGGGCGGCCGGAGCGATGACCCGCGAACACGCCGGGCTTATCCCGGACGACGCTGCGGCGCTCCGCAAACTCCCCGGGTTCGGGCCCTACACGACGGCCGCCGTCCTGAGCCTCGCCTACGGCCGGCCCCTGCCGCTCATCGACGCCAATGTCCGCAGGGTCCTGATGAGACTCCTGTCCATCGAGGGAGGATCTTCCCCTTCGCTGGACGGGAAATTCGCCGATCTCCTCGGGAAAGTCATTCCAGCCTCCGCTCCCGGGGACTTCAATCAGGCCATCATGGAGCTCGGGGCCCTGGTCTGCCGGAGCGCGAATCCCCAGTGCCTGCTCTGTCCCGTCAGGGAATTCTGCCGGGCGGCCGCCGACGGGACGCAGGAGACCATTCCGAGACCTCGCCGCCTTGAGGTCGCCAAGATCGAGGCCGCGGTCGCCGTCATTGTCAGGGACGGCCGGTTCCTCATACGCAGGAGGCCGGACAAGGGCCTCCTGGCCGGTCTCTGGGAGTTCCCCGGGGGTAAAAGGGAGGACGGCGAGAGTCTCGTCGAAACCCTGCGCCGCGAGGTCCGGGAGGAGGTCGGGGCCGGGATCGAGGGGGTCCGTTTCCTGACCACCGTCGGGCACGCCTACACCCGGTTCCAAGTCACCCTGCACGTCTATTCCTGCCGCTTCCGGCGCGCGCCCGCCTTGCCGCCGAAGGACTTCCGGTGGGTGACCCTGCGCTCCATCCGCCGCTATCCCCTGCCGTCGGGGAGCGTGCGGATCGTCGATTTCCTGGCCGCCAAAAAGAGCGTTTGAAGCTTATTTGATGAGGCCGAGCTCCCGGTGCTTGCCGGCGACGGCCTCCGCGAGCTTGTCGAGGGCCGCGAAATCGGCCGGCCGGGGCATCCCCTTGCATATGACCGGATCGAGGAACTCGACCTTGAGGTTGGACATGGCGGCCTTGGCGACGTCGACCATTTTTCCGGCCCAGCCGTAGGAGCCGACGATCGAGGCGAAGCGGGCCTTGGGCCGCAGGGCGTTGGCCAGGATGATGGAGTTGAGCAGGGCCGGGTGAGGCCCGACATGGACGGTCGGCCCGGCGGCGATGATCGTGGCCGCGTCGACCAGGCTCATGGCCAGCTTGCCGATATCGGCCGAGGCCATATTGAACGGCTCCACGCGGACCCCGCGATCGACCAGGGCCCCTGTCAGGTGCTCGACCATCAGGGCCGTCGAGCCGTGCATGGTCACCCAGGGCAGGACGACGAGATCGTGAGGCCGGTCGTCCGTCCAATCGCGGTAGGCCTGGATGACCGACGACGGGTCCTTGTGGACGGGGCCGTGGCTCGGGGCGATCAGCCGGATATCGAGGTCCTTGATCTTCTCCAGGTTCTGGCGGACGATCTTGCGGAACGGCATCATGATCTCGGCGTAATACCGCTTGGCCTCGGCCATCACGCACTCGACGCCGTCGACGAACAGCTCGGTCGACGCCACGTGGGAACCGAACCAGTCGCAGCTGAAGAGGATCTTGTCCTCCTCGAGGTAGGTCGACATGGTCTCCGGCCAATGGACCCATGGCGTGTAGATGAAGCGGAGCGTCCGGCCGCCCAGGTCGAGCCTTTCGCCGTCGGCGACGGTCCGGATCTTGTCGGCCTCGAGGCCGAGGTGGTCGACGAGCATGGGCTTGGCCGGCTGCGAGCAGAGGAGCTGGGCCTCCGGGTAGCGCTCGAGGACCCAGGGGATGCCCCCGGAATGGTCCTGCTCGGTGTGGTTTGAAACGAGGTAGTCGAGGCGGGGGACGTCTTTCAGCGAGGCCTCGAGAACGCGGAGTGTCGCCGGTTCGACGGCGTCGATGAGGGCCGTCTTGTCCCGGCCGCGGACCAGGTAGGAGTTGTAGCTCGTTCCGTCGGGAAGCGGGATGAGGGCGTCGAACAGGCGCCGGTCGAAATCCTGGGCCCCCACGGCCAGGACCCCGGGGATGATCTCTCTAGGCTTCATGAGGCCGTATCTCCTCTCGATGAAGATAAATTCCTACTTATTTTATAGTATTTCGTCCCCCAAGACAAGCCCGGGCGACGGCCCGATTTGGCGATCCCGCGTTTCCCGGGTAAAATACGGACCGTGGACAAGGCCCTGATCTTCGACATGGACGGCTTGATGATCGACAGCGAGCGGCTCTACTTCGAGGTCGAACGGGCCCTCGCCCGCCGCTACGGGAAGGAGGTCAGGGACGAGACCCTCTGGCGGATGATGGGCCGCACACCCCTCGAGGGGCTGACGATCTATGTCCGCGAGCTGGACCTGCCCCTCTCCCCGGCCGAGGCCGTCGTCATCCGGAACGACCTCATGCGGGAGAAAATGAAGAACGATCTTCTGCCCATGCCCGGGCTTTTCCACATCCTCGATTCCTTCCGCGGCGGGCGAAAGATGGCCGTGTCCACGGGCGCCCCGCGGGAGTTCATGGACATCGCCTTGGACAAGCTGGGCATCCGCGAGAGATTCGATGTCCTCCTGGCCTCGGACGGGATCGCCCGGGGGAAGCCCGATCCGGAGATCTTCCTCAAGACCTGCGAAAAGCTGGGCGTCCCTCCGGACCGGACCGTCGTTCTCGAGGACTCGGAAAACGGGGTCATTGCCGGCAAGCGGGCCGGCTGCGCCGTCGTCGCCGTCCCCAACGACTACACGCGCGGCCAGGATTTCAGCCGCGCCGACTTCATCGCCGCCGACCTTTTCGAAGCGGAAAGGATCATCCGGTCCGGAAGCGGCCGGCCGGTCAACGGACCAAAGCGAGAAAGATCGCGATGACCACGATCGCCGTCAGGGACCCGGAAACGAGGCCCGCGGCCCCGGGTCTTTTCCGGAGGACCCCCGCGGCGGCGGCAAAGGCGCGCAGGGCCATCAGGGCCGCGAGCCCATAGCCGGCGATATAGAGGGTCTGCCAGGGACCGGGCTCGGACAGGATGGCCGCCCATTCCCGCTGGCCCATCCCCAGGGCCATGAAGACGGCCTGAACGGCGGCCGGCAGCCAGGCCACGAAAAGCGGAGCGCTCAGGGCCGGGCCGGCCACCGCCAAAGCTCTTGTGAATCCACCGGAGCGGGTCATCCCGTGGAGGAGCGCGGCCGCGAGGGCCCAGGCCAGGACCGCGCCCGGAAGGACGATGACCATCTGCCAGAAGTAATAATTGTCCGTCCCCAGCCCGCCCATGACGGGCCAGAGGGGAACGGCGCCGGCGGCGCCCAGCCCCAAGGACGTCAGGGCATAGAGGAAACCCGCGAAGAGCACGGCCGCGGCCGCCTTCCGGATCCGGCCCCGGGCCTCGGACAGGCCTTTCAAGGTCCGTCCGGGCGACACCAGGGCCCCGAAGAACGCGGCTATGAAAGTCTTCAAGTCAGGGTCCTTTCAGGCGACAAAAAGCTGCTTGCTCGAGAAATGGGGGTCGGTCGTCAGGTTGATGCCGAACCGCCGCAGGCCCGCGTCGTCCCCGGGCGTCGGGATGTGGGTGATGTGGACCTCGCAACCCTGAAGCTCCCTCATCTTTTCCAGGGCCATGTGGGCCATGGGGTTGGTCGAGGCGTTGATGCTCAGGCAGATGAGGACCTCCGACAGGTCGAGGCTGACCGTGTTGGCCCCGAAGACGTCTTTTTTGAGCGTGCCCACGGACTCGATGATCGACGGGGACAGCAGGTGGATCTTGTCCGGGATCCCGGCCAGGTGCTTGACGGCGTTGAGGACCAGGGCCGACGCGGCGTGCATGAGCGGCGAGTTCTTGCCGGTGACGACCGTGCCGTCGCGCAGCTCCATGGCCGCCCCGACGAAGATCCCCTTGTTCCCTTTCCCGGCCGCCTGGGCCTCGGCGGCCGCCTGCCGGGCCGGGGCGACGACGCGCCGGTCCTCGGGTTCGACGCCGAGCTCTTTCATCAGCAGCTCGGCCCGCTGGACGGTCTCCCTCTCCACGAAGCCCAAGGTGTACTCGCAGAGATAGCGGAAGTAGCGCCGGATGAGCTCCTGCTTGGCCGCGTCTCGCACGACATTGTCGTCCGTGATGCCGAAACCGGCGGCGTTGCAGCCCATGTCGGTCGGCGACCGATAGAAGGACGGACCGCCCGTGATCTTCTCGAGGATCCGCCTCAGGACGGGGAAGACCTCGACGTCGCGGTTGTAGTTGACGACCGCCTGTCCGTAGGCCTCGAGATGGAAGGGGTCGACCAAGTTGAAGTCGCCGATGTCGGCGGTGGCCGCCTCGTAGGCGACATTGACCGGGTGCTTGAGGGGCAGGTTCCAGATCGGGAAGGTCTCGAACTTGGCGTACCCGGAAGCAAGCCCCCGCCGGTGGTCGTGGTAGAGCTGGGAGAGACAGGTGGCCAGCTTGCCGCTGCCCGGCCCGGGACCGGTGACGATGACCAGAGGATGCTCGGTCTCGATGTTCTCGTTGGCCCCGTAGCCCTCGTCGCTGACGATGAGATCGATATCCGTCGGATAGCCCTTGGTGAAGCGATGGGTGAAGACCTGGATGCCCTGGCGCTCGAGCTTGTTCTTGAAGATCCGGACGGCCGGCTGGTTGTCGAAGCGGGTGATGACCACGGCCCGGACGCCGACCTCCCACTCCCGGAGGTCGTCGATGAGCTTCAGGGCGTCGACGTCGTAGGTGATGCCGAAGTCGGCCCGGACCTTCTTCCGTTCGATGTCGCCGGCGTAGATGCAGAGGAGGATGTCGGCCCGGCTGCGGAGCTCCCGGAGGAGCTTCATCTTGACGTTCGGGTCGTAGCCGGGCAGGACACGTGCGGCGTGGAAATCGAAGAACAGCTTGCCGCCGAACTCGAGATAGAGCTTCGTCGGGAAGCGGTCCATGCGCTCGAGGATGGCCTCTTTCTGTTTTTGGAGATAGGCGTCGTTGTCGAATCCGGCGGCGTGGTTCATTTCAGGCGGATCCCTTCCAGCGGGGAGGTCACTTCCCGGCGCCCCGAAGCAGCTTGAATTCTTCGAACAGCCCGTAGTCGACGACGTGGTAGGCGGCCCCCGCCGGGGGGCCTCCCTTGGCCCCTTGCTGGAACGAGCCGGGCCAGGCTCTGCCGAGCGGCGGGTCGTTGTGGAAGGGCCCCAGGGTGTTCTTGAGCGTGCCGGTGACGACGACGGCGATCTCGTTCGGGCCGGCGGCGAGGGCCCCGGTGAGGTCCACTTCGTAGGGGGGGAAAGCCGCCGTCCCGACGCGCCTGCCGCCGACAAAGGCCTCGGCCGTGGCCCCCCGCCAGGGGCCGAGCCGGAGGCGATAGGAAGCCCCGGCCTCGGCTTCGGAGACGACGAAGGTCCGGCGATAGCGGACGGAGGAAGCGTAGTGGGGCAGACCTTGGGCGGCCCAGGAGCCGGCGGTCATCGGTGAGGGCGGAAGGACCTCGAACCCGCGGGAGGCGGGCCGCAGGCGGAAGTCGCCGAGCAGGTAGACCGGCTCGAGCTCGGAATGGATGGTGAAGGGCTTGGCGGCGACCGTGAGGGTGTTCCTCCCGGATACGACCAGGGGCCCTATGGGATAGACCGCGAAGGCCCGGTCGAGCCACCACTCTCCGGCCGCAGGCTTGACCTCGCGGCCGTTGACGGACACCCGGAACAGCTCCGGCCGCTCGACGACCGCCCGCAGGTCCGAGAAATCCAAGGCGTCGCCTTTGACGGCCCGGAAGCCGAACACGGCCTCGAAGCCGGACCCGGGCGGGAACGTGTCGAGGTCCAGGATGTTCGTCTTGTACTGGACGGCGCTGTCCCAGGGGTTCCGCTCGAGCCCGTGGAACCGGAACGTCTTCCGCTGGGCGTCATAGAAATAGAGATCTCTTTCCCGCCGGCCTCCGAGGACGAGGTCGCAGTAGTCCAGCGTCAGGACGTTCGGGGAGCCCGCTTCGACGGCCATCTCCCCTTCGGCCGGGACTTCTTCCCAGGCGACGGGCGCGCCGGCCGGCTCCGGCTTTCCCCTGTGGTCCGGGACACAGAGCAGCAGGCTTCCGCCCGGGGGGACGGAGAAGCGGACCTCGATCGTGTCCCCGCGCCGCTCATAAGGGTAAGGCCTGACGCCGCCGGTGAACGGGTCCCAGACCTCGGCCGAACCCCCTTCGAGCGACATCCTGCCGTCGGCCGCCTCGTCGGGGCTGGCGTTGGCCAGGAAGACGAACCGGCCGCCGTCGTATTCCCGGCGGTGATGGAAAAGGCGCCGGTGCGCGGCCGGCTCGCTGAAGACGACCGCGGGCGGCGCGTAGGCCCGGACCTTGTCGAAGCCGCTCCCCGGACCGGAGTCGAGCCAGCGGTCCCCGTAGGAATTCTGGAGGACCCGCAGGTCGTCGGTGAGGATCCCGTTGACGTAATCGGGCGGGGCCGGCCAGGAGATGATCTTGCCCTTGCGCATCAGGAAGTCGCGGAGAAGGACCACCGTCGCGTCGTTCAGGCTCTTGATCCCGGGCGGAAGGATGACCATGTCGTATCCCCGGCCGCCGACGCGCAACTGACCATACCTGGCCGAGCCGAACTCCTGGAGGGTCTTCTCGCTCACGAGGTCGTACTCGATGTGCTCGGCCTCGAGGAGGTGGACGAAGTTCTGGAAATCGGAGGCGATGGTCTCGAAAGTCTCCGAGCGAGCGGCCGGCGAGTAATGCATCCAGGCCGAGGTCGTCGGCTCGATGACCAGGATCCTGTTGACCTGCTCGCCCATGCTCATGACGACCGACAGCCGGGCGAAATAATCGGCCAGGGTGTTGTAGGATCCCCACCAAGGCTCGTGGTCGGAGAACGAAGGCGGGTGGTCGCGCTTGCGGGCCCCCTTGATGGTGGCGTAAGACAGGTGCTGGTTGAGGAAGTTGACGCCCAGGGCATATTGCCAATCGCCGATCCTCTTCTGGTCGAAGAAGGTCAGGTCCCAGCCTCCGGCCCCGTAGGTCTCCGAGAGCGTCCTGCGCCGCCCGAGCTGATTGGCGACGCTGCGGATCTCGCGCACGGCCCGGGCGTTTCCGAACTGGGCGTGGGGACCT
>Ga0194126_10011515_pt1 | contig 11361 bp, 9 predicted proteins | sample TA2KigC150mmetaG_FD_148641 | JGI IMG/M metagenome (GOLD analysis project Ga0194126, IMG submission 148641) | Freshwater microbial communities from Lake Tanganyika, Tanzania - TA2015035 Kigoma Deep Cast 150m | ecosystem: Environmental > Aquatic > Freshwater > Lake | place: Tanzania: Lake...
TGACATTGGTTGTCTCGTCAAAAATCGATACCATGTTTTTAAACTCTGCTGCTTTAATAATATCGTATGAAAGTGCCTGCTTACCTCCCTCAAGGTCTACCAGATAAGGTTTAATCTCTTCACCTATTTTTTCAGTATTTACAACAAAATCCTGGTCACCCCAGCACATTGGTACATGGAATTTTTTCCCGGGTTCAACCTCAGCATATGGATGATTCCTGAAAAATTCTCCTATTTTGCCATAGCTTTCAAGCTTTGAAGTATCGACAGACTGAATAATACCCGCGTCATAATACATCTGCACTCTTCCTGAATCAATTGATACAATATTATACTGGTCCGGCGCAGCTTTTGTTTTTGCAAAGCATTCATCCACTGTTCCAATATAGGTTATGTTTACTTTGCAATTATACTTTTCTTCAAAAGGTTTTACCCAGGTATCTTCTGCATATCCCTGGAAGCAAATAATATTTAATGTACCCTGGGATTTCTTACAACCCGAAGAAAAAGTTGACATGGAAATTATCAGTACCAGGCAAAAAACCAGTATTGCAACAGTTGTAATTTGCTTTTTCATTTCATCTCCTTTCTTTTTTTATAATTTTTATAATATAAGCTATTGTAATACAGCTTATACTTTGAATTATATTTTCCTATAAAACCACCCCCTATAATTTCTATTTCTAAAAATAATTTTCAGTTTTTTCTAATTTTTTTAATTATTGCTAAATGATATTTTTTAAAAAATATTTATTTTTACTTTTTTACTTCAAGCTCTTCTGCCCTTGTGCCCGTAAATCTGGCCATAAAGAAAATAATTATTAATGAGAAAAACAAAATTACAGTGGAAATAGCATAAACCTGTGGTGATAGGCCGAATCTCATCATTCCGTATATAAAAACAGGCAATGTAGTCCAGGAACCTGTTAAAAAGTATGTTATTATAATCTCATCAAAAGACATTGCAAAAGCAAGCAATGCACCACCTATAATAGCGGTCTTTATCATTGGAATGGTTACTAAAAAAAGAGTTTTTATGGGATTTGCACCAAGGTCTTTTGCTGCATCTTCATATGTCCTCCCAAGCCTCAGAAGCCTGCTTGTTACCTGGAACATTATTACAGGTGTCGTAAAAGATACATGCCCCATAGTGATAGTAAACATTGAAAGGGGAATATTTAAATTTATAAAAAATATAAGCATAGCTATTCCAATAATAATGCCGGGAAGTATTATTGGAAGCTGGGCAAGTGTTATAAAAAGCCTTTTGCCCGGGAAATTTGCCCTTACAATAAAAAATGCCCCCGATGTGCCTATAATCACTGCAATAAAAACAGCAGTGAGGCTCACTTGAAGAGAATGCAAAAGTGAGGATAAAAGTGAGGAATTTTTTAGAAGTTCCTGGTACCATTTAATAGTTACAGAGCTAAAAGAAACTGTAGATTTCGTTCCTGAAAAGGAAAATAAAACTACTACAATTAGCGGGATATACAGGAATAAATAAATTAACATCGAATATATTCCAAGATAAGGAAACTTAAATTTCTTCTTTTCTTTTAATAACAATACATTTAGCATATTATTATTTTCTTTCTTATTTTGCATAATAATTTGTTTTTTATTCAGCAAAGATTCCTTCCTTTGAACCGAATATTTGTGCAATTACAAGAACAACAGCTGCAATAAAAAATAAAATAAAGCCTAAGGCTGCGCCAAAAGGCCAGTTAAAAGCTCCACCGAATTGAGCCCAGACAACATTTCCATACATTATGCCAGCATTTCCACCTAGCTGGGCCGGTATTATATAATCGCCTAAAGCTATGATAAAAGACAACATAAAACCAGTAACCAGGCCCGGAAGAGAAAGCGGGAATATTACATTAATAAAAGTCCTTGCTTCGCTTGCACCAAGATCACGCGCCGCATCAATAAGATTATTAGGTATTTTTTCCAGTGCCGTATAAAGAGGAATAAAAACAAAAGGTATGGCAATATATGTAAGGGTTAAGACCACAGAAGCCTGGTTATATAAAAATATTGAAAGCGGTTCCTTGATTATTCCAAGATTTAAGAGCGCAGTATTTATAAGGCCCCTGTTGCCAAGAATTGTCCGCCATGCAATTATCCTGACAAGATAGCTCACCCATAGCGGTGTAATGATAAGCATGTAAAAAAGATTCCTGAACCTTCTTAGGCGCCTTGATACAAAATACGCAAGGGGATAACCGGTTATTATTGCACTTATGGAAACCATGAAAGCCATCCTGAAGCTTTTTAAAAGAAGTCTCCAGAAAGTATCATTCCTGAAAAATTCAAGGTAATTGGAAATTGTGAAAACATTTAATATTTCATAACCGGATTTCTGCCTGAAACTCATTACAAACATTAAAAAGACGGGTACCAGGACAATTATAAAAAGCCATACAGTTATAGGTATACCTGCAATAAAAGATTTTTGTTTTTTTTCTTTAAGCTTTTGCTTAGCCAGATTTTTTGTTAATGCCATTTTATTTTATAGATATCAAATCTTTAAAAATGTCTTAAACAGTTCACTTAAATCAAAATATTTAATATTCTTAAAGTTATATTTTATTTATAATTAATAATATATTTCTTCAGCTCTATTGGAAAAATCCTGGCATCTTCGACATTCCAGCCAATTGTTATTAGCTCATTTGAATTTAAAGATATATCAAGGCTTTTACTTGCAATAACAGATGTTAATTCCCCGGAGTCGATATTAGTTGTTACCTGGTAATTATCACCTCTGAAAACAATCCTGGAAAGCGTAGCCTTAACTTCATTATCAAGTATGTCCGAAGGTTTCACATAGACTTTTTCAGGCCTTATGCTTAAAAGCACATCATCACCGGTTTTTATATTGTATTCATTTTTTTTGCAGGTAACCTCGAATCCACCGATTTTTACAATCAGCTCATCAGCAAGCTCCTTTATAACTGTGCCGTCAATAAAGTTCATTTCACCAATAAATGATGCAACAAATGGCGTTGCCGGCTTATTATAAATATCATCAGGACTGCCGATCTGGTCAACAACTCCCTGGCGCATTACTGCAATCCTGTCGCTCATAGTAATGGCTTCTGTCTGGTCATGGGTAACATATATAAATGTTATGCCAAGATCTTTCTGAATGTCTTTAAGCACTGTCTGCATTGCAATCCTTAATTTAAAATCAAGGGCACCCAGGGGCTCGTCCAGAAGAAGTGCCTCAGGTTCATTTACAAGCGCACGGGCAAGCGCGATTCTCTGGCGCTGACCGCCAGAAAGCTGGTGTGAAAATCTTTTTGCATAATCACTCATATTTACCAGTTTTAACATTCTTTCAATCCTGGGGGCAGCTTCCCGCCTGGAAATTTTTCTCATTTTTAAAGGAAAATAAATGTTATCCCAGACATGCATATGAGGAAATATTGCATAATCCTGGAAAACTGTGTTTACATCCCGCCTGTATGCCGGTATTGTTGTCACATCTTTACCGCCCAGCATTATCCTTCCTGCAGATGGATTTTCAAGTCCAGCAATCATTCTGAGCGTTGTGGTCTTTCCACATCCTGAGGGCCCAAGAAGGGAAAAGAATTCTCCTTTTTTAATATCGAGGTTGATATTGTCAACGGCAATAAAATCCTGAAATACTTTACTAACTGCCATAAGCTTTATCTGGGTTTCTTCAGTAACCCTTGCCTCTGGAATGTTATTATTTATATACAATTTATTTTCATCCATTTTTAGTTTATTCTCCTGCATGTATCTCTTTCTATTATCTGGTTACTTAAGATAGTTTTTATATCACCATCATAACTGTCGTTGATTATGGATATCAACTTTTTGATGCCCACCTGGCCAAGTGCCTCCATCTCTATTTTCACAGTGGTTAGGGATGGTTCTACTTCACTTGATATATCCATGTCATCCATACCTATAAATGAAAAATCCTGTGGAATTAAAAATCCATGTCTTTTGAATTCTTCCATTGCACCAATGGCAATGAAGTCATTTGTACAAAAAAATGCAGACGGAAGATGCTTATTACTATCCAAGATTTCCTGAGCCCCAATTTTACCACTTCTTATCCCAAGCTTGCATTTGTCATAAAAAGCAAATTCTTTCAGAGATGAGTCATTAAGGGCTTTCTTAAAACCTGATATGCATTCTCTTCCAAGAGGATGGGTTTCAGGAAGACCTATATAACCGATTTTTTTATGACCAAGATCAATCAGGTATTTTGTAGCTTTATATGCTCCCCCAAAATCATCATTATCAACAGCATAAACATCAGGGTAATTTCCATGATTATCAACAAGCACTACAGGTATATCTGCTTTTTTCAATAACAATTCAAGCATTTCCCTTTCAATGACATCAAATATTATTATTCCGTCAAAGTTTTTAATGCTAAGGTCACTTCCTGCACGCCCCAAAGGGTTTTTGCTTTCCAGATCTCCATAGAAGGAAAAAGTAATTGAATATTCAGTGCGTTCGGCTTCTTTTATGACTCCACCTATTACCCGCAGATAATAAATATTTGATGATTTAAAAAAATATTTGGAATTTAGCATAAGGCAAATATTATAGCTTTTTCTTCTTGCGAGCCTCTGTGCATTAATATTCGGATAATAACCAAGTTCTTCTGCAAGGAGCCTGATTTTTTCCTTGGTCCTTTCATTTACAAGTGTACTATTACTCATTGCAAGAGAGGCAGTGGCGAGCGAAACATTTGCTTTTTCCGCAACATCTTTTAATTTGGTCATAGTAGTAAGCCTTTTTAAAGCGCTTTAATTAAACCGCTTTAATTATATATTTTTTATAATTGTTGTCAAGTACTATGGAGGAAAAAATCTGATATTGCTTAAATATTATTTATATCAATATTAAAAATTATAAGTTTAAATGTAAGAAAATTATTGAAAATTCATCCTTTTATACTATAATTTTTAAACATGACTTTAAGAAAAATCTTATAAAAATAAATATTACTGGAATTATTTTAAAAATATGTATTTCAGAAATTACTCAATAAACACAGGAAAGACAATAAGACTAAAAAGAATATTTGATGAAAGCGGCAAAGCCGTAATTTTTGCCCCTGTCCACAATATGACATCCCCAAAGCCATACAATGGACAGGTAGATGTGTCTGATGCTGTGGATAAAGCAGTTGCCGGGGGCGCAAACGCCATGATAATGAGCAAGGGTTTTTTAAGGCTATCAGCCAATAAATGGAATGGCCAGGTTGGTATACTTAATTATCTTTTTACATACGCAGCATTAAGCCCGGACCCTATAAAACAGGTTGCGGTATCTACTGTTGAGGAATCCTTAAGAATTGGAGCTGATGGCGTATGCTTCTTTGTGGGCCTTTCCACAAATAATGACTCAGAGGTTATTGAAATGCTTGGAAAAGTGGGTGATCTCTGTGACAGGTACGGACTTGTATTTGCAGCAGAAGCTGAGTTTCCAGGCTTTTACCAGTCCCAGCAGTCCCACCTTGAAAAACATGGCGTAGAATATTTAAAATTTACAGCAAGGCTATGTGCCGAGCTTGGCTGTGACCTTATATCAACAAACTGGACAGGTTCTTTTGAGACATTTGCAGACCTTGTTGATTATGTAAAAATACCGGTCTTAATTAATGGCGGAGAAAAAATGCCTGAAGCCGATTTTCTAAAGATGATTGAAGATTCTGTAAAAGCAGGAGGATCGGGATGCCTTGTCGGAAGAAACTTTTCCGAGGCTTACGATGTTACAAAAATAGTAAGGGCGGCTTCAGGGATTATAAGGGAAGGCATAAGAGCTGAGGAGGCATGCAGGGGGCTTTTATGATTTTAAAACCAAAAATATGTGTTGTATTTACATCAATTGAAGGAATTGATGCGGACCAGCATGTACTTGAAAAATATAAAGAAACTGTTATAAAAAGTCTTGGGCCAAAATATTTTGACAGCCATATGATAGACTTTATAGTTTCAAATAATGAATATGCCCAAAAAGCAAATAAAATAATAAAAGAAAAAAACCCGGACCTACTGTTTATAACTGCAGCTGTATGGACACCGGATACAACAGTTATAAGACTGATTGAGGGTATTGAAGCTCCCATTATACTATTTACCACAACTCTCACCCCTTATACCCTTGGCCTTAACGGCGCACAGCTTGTTGCTTCAACACTGAAAGAGCTTGTAAAAGACTTCATTTTTATTTTTGGAGATATAAATGACGCATCAGTGTTTAAAAAGATTTATGATTTTGCAATGGCTGCAGCTCTTGCCGAAAAGGTTAAAAACTTAAAAATCGGTGTTATTGGTGGACGCCTCTCAATAATGACAAATCTGGCAGTAGACGAGTATGGCTTAAAGAAAGTCATCGGCTCAACTGTTGTGCCAATTGACTTCAGCAGTATGAATGAATTTATTGATTCTGTTAACACTAAAAATGTGGACAAAAGGGTTTTAAGCATAAAAAAATCTGTAAAAAATATCTCTATAGACTCCCCAATCCTTGCAGAGTCTGTAAGATACTATTTTGCATTTATGGATATAGTTAAATATTATGGGCTGGACGCCCTTGCTGTTAACTGCTATCCCCACCCATATATAAAAGCAAAGACATGCCTTGCACTTTCCAATATGAATGATGCAGGCATAACGGCCGCCTGCGAAAGCGATGTTAACTCTGCAATTTTAATGTATATGCTTAAATCAGTAAGCGGAAAAAGTTCCCTTAATTCAGACCTTATCTGTGAAGACACAGCAAAAAACTCAATAATGTTCTCTCACTGTGGCTGCGGACCTTTCAGCTGTGCTGAAAGTTATGACGACATCAGGCTTGAGGAGCATTTTGAGGTGAAATCAGGCATGGCTGTCTATTATCCTCTTAAGAAAAGCGGCCTTGATACAACTATTGTAAATCTTGTGGGGAGGGAAAACACCTTCAGGCTTTGTGCACTAAAAGGAAAAACCATACCTACGATTGATACTGCATATAAGGGCAACCCTGTAACCGTAAAATTTAAAATGGATGTGACGGAGCTTATAAATTTAATTGGAAATGAAGGTTTCGGGCACCACTGGATGGTTTCATTTGGTAATTACAGCGGGATTTTTGAGTATTTCTGCAGACTTAAAAACATACAAAGCCTGTTTATTGAATAAATTAATAAATAAAAAGCAGGCAACTATTTTATTTTAAAAAATCATTTATTTAAATATTTAAATATATGAGTGCAACAGAGAATTTTATTGCTATAGATTTCGGGGCAAGTAATGGTAGGGCTATTGCCGGATTGTTTGATGGAAACAGGATAAGATTTAGCGAGATCCACAGATTTGAAAACAGACCGGTTTATATGGGCGGTGTGCTTTACTGGAATTTTTTGAGCCTGTTTTCTGAACTTAAAACAGGCATAGCAAATTCATCTAAAAAATATAGGGATATTGAAAGCATAGGAATTGATACCTGGGGCTGTGATTTTGGACTGCTTGATAAAAATAATATTCTACTTTCAAACCCGGTGCATTACAGGGACAGGAGGACAATCGGTATTTCTGCTGAAGTTAAGAATTATTTTTCTGAATATGAAATGTATGAAAGAACCCAGGCACAGATACTTGAAATAAATACAGTGTGCCAGCTTTATTCTCTTAAAAAATCAAAATCAGTAATTCTTGAAAATGCAAATCGCCTGCTTTTTTTGGGTGATCTTTTCAATTTCTTTTTAACCGGGCAGGTTTTATGTGAATTCAGTAGTGCATCTCTCACTCAATTATTTAATCAAAGAGAAAAAAAATGGGAATATTTTATTATTAAAAAACTTGGCCTCCCGGAACATATATTTACTGAAACGACCGAACCCGGGATAGTTATTGGAAAATTAAATTCCAATATTACAGAGGATCTAAATTGTCCCGGATTCAATGTTGTTTTGACAGGTTATGACACTACTTCTGAGATAACCGCGATTCCTGTTTCGGCATGCGATAGTTTAAAAAACTGGGCCTACCTTAATTGCGGAACCTGGGCAATGGTTGGTGTAGTAAGTGACGGACCGATTGTTACAGCGGAGGGATTTAAGCATGGTTTTGGAAATGAAGGCGGATTTGGTGGTAAATATCATTTCCTTAAAAACATGGTCGGCCTGTATATAATTCAGCAGTGCAGGAACAAATGGAACGAAAATAATAATTTAAGCTGGAAAGACATAGATTCATATACTGAAAAGACCGCATCAACGGATATTTTTATTGATGTTGATGATATTATCTTTGAAAGGGAGATCTTTGATATGCCATGGTGCATTATAAAATACTGCGAAAGTACCAGGCAAAAAACCCCGGAAGATATCGGGCAGATATGCCGCATATTTTATGAGAGCCTGGTGCTTAAATATATACTTAATTTAAAAAAGCTTGAAAAAATATTAGGAAAAAAAATTGAGCTGCTCCATATTGTAGGAGGAGGCTCAAATAATAGTATTTTGTCACAATGGATATCAGATGCTTCAGGCCTTTTGCTTATAGCTGGGCCAAAAGAAACAACAGCAACAGGAAATATTCTTGCCCAGATGGTTGCTGTAAAAGCTGCCGGGGATATAAAACAGGCAAGGGAAATTTTAATTTCTTCAGTTAAGTTGAATAATTTCCTGCCGGATAAAACACAAAAAAGCTACTGGGATAATAAATTTGAGAAGTATTTAAAAGTATTGTCGCTGGAAATCTGAATGAAATACTGCAGCTTCTCATTGTAATATAAATAAAAAATAATAAAATTTAGCTGTTAGAATATTATATAATAAAAATTTATGACTATATGCAGTTAATATCTTAAAATATGGAAGGATTAGCCAATGGATGAAAAATACATATGTTTTCCTGAAGATGAGATTTTAAAACCCCGTGAAATAATCATGGACATAATGCAGCACATGATTGACCGGAATCTAACTGATTACAGTGGCGGTAATATGGCGCTAAGAGTTGGCCAGAGGATTTATTCGACACAAACCCACAGTGCAGATAAATACAGGTGGAAATTAAAACCTGATAATATAATTGTTACTGATATAGAAAAAAATATTCTTGAAGGCAGGGTTGAAAAATTATCAAGGGAGCTTGACCTGCACATTGCCATACTGAAAAGATTCCCTGAGATAAATTGCACACTTCACGGGAATACGTTCTACAGCCCTCTTCTTGTTTCTGCAGGTGTAAAACCTGTTGCTGCAACTGAAGTTGCTGAGTATTACAGAATTAGCGAAATACCGGTTGTGCCTGAAGGTGTCCCGAACCTTTCAGATGAAGAAAATAATATTATTCTTTCTTATTTTGAAGGCTTGAAGAAAAAAGGAGAAGCGCTTGTTGTCATAATGCCGGTTCACGGCGTTATAGTGGGGGCGTCAAGTCATGATGAGGCTTTTGCCTTGCTTGAGGCAGTAGAAAATAATTCAAAATATATACTGTTCAGGGATTTGCTTAAAACAAGTGTTCTCGTAAACAGTGTTTTCAGCCGGCTTGCAGATAGTAATGGTGAATTCAATAGAGGAGTACAAAGCTCCAGAAGCATAATTTCCGATTCGGGCACAGTAAATAAAGAAAAGACCAATTTTATCGATTCTTCCAGTGATAACAAATCTGTTTATACAGTTAAGCCTGACACCAATATTCTTACGGCAGAAGATATATTAAGCATAACAAAAGATTCCTCTATTAAAATTATAAACGTAGACAATGGATGCAGGATAACAGATTTTGCGGAATCCAAAGCTGCAGAAATAGGTATAAAAATAGTAAGAATTTAAAAAAGGTTTAAATAAGTTATGTTTTATAAATCACTTCATTTCCTTCCCGATGGCTTTGACAGGCAGGACTATATAATTGCAACATTTTTTGTTGAAGAAAAGCCTGATACAGATATCATAAAATTTTCTGAAATTCTTGCTGTTGACATGAGCACGGGTACATGGACCGCTGTAAAAGGCGAAACTGAACAAATGAGGCAAAAGTATGCTGCAAAAGTCATATCTGCCCATGAAGTTCCCAATTATGAATTTGAACTTCCTGAAAGCATACAGTATAGAAGGTATGTAATATCAATAGCTGTTCCATTTGTAAATATAGGAGCCCAGATACCAATGCTGCTGACAACCATAATAGGAAATGTTTCTGTGATGGGAAAAATAAAGCTTCTTGACATCGAGTTTCCCCAGAAGTGCCTTAAAGACTTCTGCGGTCCAAGATTCGGTATCGAAGGTATAAGAAAGATACTCAAAGTACCCAAAAGGCCCCTTCTTAACAATATGATAAAGCCCTGTACCGGTTTTGTGCCCGAAGTTGGGGCAGATTTTTTCTATGAGGCTGCTGTTGGTGGTGTTGATATTATAAAAGATGATGAGCTTTTATCAGAGACTGCATACAATAACAGGATAGAGCGCATAAAACACTATATGAAAATGGCAGATAAAGCAGACAGCACTAAAGGTGAAAAAACCCTTTATGCGGTAAATATTACTGACAGGGCAGACAGGCTTTTAGATAATGCTAAAAGAGCAATAAATGCCGGTGCAAATGCAATTATGGTAAACTACCTTACCCAGGGTATATCAGCAATGAGGTGCCTTGCAGAAAATGATGATATAAATGTGCCAATACTTGCCCACCTTGATTTTTCAGGGGTTATGTATTCAAATCCTTATGGTGGTCTTTCCTCACATCTTGTGCTTGGCAAGCTTGCAAGGCTTGCTGGAGCTGATATGATAGTATATCCAGTTGAGTCCGGAAAATACAGGCTGCTTGATGAAAGATACAGGCAAATTGCATACGACCTTCTTTTACCATGGCACAATATAAAAAACACACTGCCAATACCTGCAGGGGGATTATCTGCAAAGCTTGTACCTAAAATAATTGAAGATATAGGTTATGACTGCGCAATAAGCGCAGGAGGGGCAATACATGGCCATCCGATGGGAGCAATTGCAGGAGCAAAAGCACTCAGGCAGGCAATAGATGCTGTTATGACTGGTGCAAGTCTTGAGGATTATGCAAGCTCACATGAAGAATTAAAAGCTGCGCTTGAGAAATGGCAGTAAGTTTTTCAGCCCCATCTTGGCCATAATATTTTAAAATGCAATTTAAATTCTTTTTAATTTTTCAGGAGAGTATATCCATAAAACTTTCAAGGCGGGTTGTGCATTTATCCTTTCCAAATATCTCCATAGTCCCAAACATCGGGGGGCTCACCCGTGCGCCCCATATTGCCGCCCTTATAATCTCTGCCACTTTACGAAAACCTATATTTCTTTTTTCTGAAATGCTGCGAAGCGCTGTTTCAATTTCCTGGTGCGAG
>Ga0194126_10011522_pt1 | contig 11356 bp, 10 predicted proteins | sample TA2KigC150mmetaG_FD_148641 | JGI IMG/M metagenome (GOLD analysis project Ga0194126, IMG submission 148641) | Freshwater microbial communities from Lake Tanganyika, Tanzania - TA2015035 Kigoma Deep Cast 150m | ecosystem: Environmental > Aquatic > Freshwater > Lake | place: Tanzania: Lake...
AGGCCCCGAACATGAGCGCTGCCATCACCGGCAGGCGCAACACCTTCCAGCGCAGTTTCAGCGTGTTCCCCAGCCCTTCGCCTGAGGAGACCAGCCAGATGGAGACCAGCGCCAGCAGGAAACCGCCCGTTTTGACATAACCGGGGAAGCCTTCGGTCACGGCGCTGACCAGCATCGGGATGACCGCTCCCAGCAGGCCGGAGACCGGCGCAGCCACGCTCATCTGTCCCTCGGCCAGGGCGCGGTAGAGGAAAGTCAGCCCGAATGTGCCGGCGGCGCTGGCGACCGCCGCCAGGACCAGGGTGAGGAGCGGAGGCAGCGCTTCCTGGTAGATGAAAGGCAGAGGGAGAAGGACGACCAGCCCGGCCCACTCGGCGGTCAAGACCACGCGGTAGACATTGGCGTGACGTGAACTCACCCCCCCGGCGAAATCGGCCGCGCCCCACAACAGGGCGGCGCCCAGACCATAGAAAACCGGCAGGAGGGCGAGGCTCATTCCTGGAGTTCTTTCCGATAGAACCGGTAACGTTTGTAGATCTTCGCCCCCATGTGGTGCGCCAGCGGCCAGGTGTCGGTGTTGTTCTCCCCGGTCAGCGAGAGATCGGCCCAGGTGTAGCCGCGCGCCGCGGCGCGTTTAGCCATCTCTTCGAACATCAGCAGCGCCAGGCCGGTATCCCAGTATTCGGGCGCCATCACCACACTCTTGATCGCCAGGCACTTCGGCTTTTTCTTTTGATAAGCCAGGGCGCGCAGGGCATCCCACGGATACCGCAGGCCGTTCAAATGGATGAGCGTCTCGTTGAAGTTGGGGACGCCGGGGAAGAAGCCCGCCGGTTTTCCGTCGACTTCGGCGAAGAGCACCAGGTCGAGGTCCACCAGGTCGAGCAGGGGCAGGATGATGGATTCGATGTCGCCGCGCGTATACGGGACATGTTCTGGCATGTGTTCCAACCCCCGGTTCTGGAGGTAGACGATGCGGTCGATCTCGGCCTCCATGTCGGCCCGGTTGGCGCCCCGCACTGTAAACTGCGGGTTCTTCCGGCGCACCCTCTCCGCCACCCGCTCCAGCCGCCGGACTTCGGGAGATCCGAGGTCGATGTCGACGGCGTAAGCCAGGCCGTCGTCGCCGTTCTTGCTGAACCCGTAGCGCTCGAAGAACTCCTGGTAGTAGGGCGGCTGGTGCCCGCAGTAGATGGCGGGCGGGCGGTCGCGCCCCTCGACCAGGATGCCGCGGGAATCTTCCCGGTCCAGGTTGTAGGGACCATACAGGGACTTCATACCTCTTGCGCGCGCCCAGCCTTCTGCGTGCCGGAACATGGCTTCGAAGACGGCATAGTCTTGCACGCACTCCACGAAACCATACAAGCCCTCTGCGTAGCCCTTGTGCCGGGTGTTGTTCCGGTCTTCGGCCAGGCAGAGCGTGCCGACCGGCCTGCCATCCCTCCAGGCGATGAAGAACTCGGCCTGGCCGTCCTTGAAAAAGATGCCGCGTTGCGGGTCGGTCGTCCGCCGCCGCTCAGGCAGCAACGGCGGGACCCAGAGCGGGTCGCGGGCGTAAATGCGCCACGGGAAGGACAGGAAGAGCCGTTTCTGGCGGGCGGTCCGGACCTGGCGGACTTCGATCATCTGTTTTTCAGGTAAGGTGAAAGGTTGAGCATGGCAGCCCGGGCGAACGGGCGGGCCAGCGGGATGAAGAGCCTGCGCCAGCCGAGCAGGGCGGCGATCTCGCCAGTGATGTCCTCGAACGAGTGCCGCTGGTACTGGAGCAGGCGCTGGCTTTCGTCGGTATCCAGCCAGTCGGTGACATATTCCTTCTTCGTGAAAGCCTGCTCCGGCAGCGGGCCGATGCCCATCGCCTCCAGCAGGCCGAACAGGAACTGGCGGTAGGTCACCTGGCAGCGCGCCCCGCCGCCGACCAGCAGCAGGCATTTCCGCCCCCACAGTTCGGTCACGCCGATGGCATTCACCACCGCCAGGGCGGCGTCTGCCGGGTGCATGGTCTCGAAGCGCTGGTCGAGCGGGATCTCGAACATGATCGGGTGGCCGGAACGCAGGGCGATGAGCGGCATGTCCGAGAAGCGGAAGATAAGCCAGTCGAGGGTCGATTCGCGCACCAGTTTCTCGCCCTCGATCTTGGTCTCGGTATAGACATCGTTGGCTTGCACCGGGTCTGCGGCTGTGCGCGGCGGCGGGAGTTCCTTCGTGTGGCCGAACAGGTCGAAACTGGAGGCAAAGAAGAAGCGCGGCGGCCTGGGCTGGGCCTGGCAGGCCTTGACCAGGTGATAGGTCCCGTGGGTGTTGACCTGTCGCGCCATTTCGGGCTGCTCATCGCTCAGGGGCGGGATGATGGCCGCCAGGTGCAGGACCACATCCTGTCCCTTGACCGCCGCCTGGATGCTCTCCGGCAGGCGCAGGTCACCCCAGGCGGTTTCCACCCGGCTGCCGAATTGGGCTGCAGTCTTGAGGTTGCGCGGGGTCTGAAGGTCGAAACAGCGGACCTTGTGGCCCTGCCGCAGGAGTTCCTGGAGAGTGTAGGTCCCAAGGTTGCCGAATGCGCCGGTGAGCAGGATATTCATGGTCTGGCCTCTGGGTTAGGATGTGGGAAGTATAAACGATTTCCAGTCGATGGAGAAAGCCAGTGTGTCAGCCTGCAACCTTGCCGGCGGCCCGGGCGCGTTCCAGGACTCTGCGGGCGTTCTTGAGCAGCGGCATATCGATCATCCTGCCGTCCAGCGCGTAGGCTCCCTTGCCATCTTTCTGGCTGGCGTGGAACGTCTCGACGATTCGACGCGCTTCCGCGATGGCCGCCTCGGACGGAGTGAACGCCTCTTGCGCCACCTGAACCTGGTTCGGGTGAATGACCTGTTTCCCGCTGAAGCCGAATCCTGCTCCCTGCTCCGCTTCCGCGCGCAGACCGTCCGCGTCCTTGAAGACAATGTAGACGATGTCTATGGCCTGCAAGCCAAACGCCGCGCAAGCCGTGACGACTGACTGGCGCGCGTACAGCAACTCGGACGCGTCCCGCGTCCGCCGCGCGCCGATCGAGGCGGCGAAGTCCTCCCCGCCGAAGATGATGCCGTCCAGGCGCGGATGCGACGCGATCTCCTTGAGATTCAGAATCCCTTTGGCCGTCTCCACGCCGACCAGCATCCGAATCGAATTGAGCGGCCAGCCATATTTCAACTCGGCGGCTTCGATGATCTTGCTGCCCCATTCGATTTGATCGAGCGATTCGACTTTGGGAATCACGATGCCATCGGGACGGAACGGCAGGACAGCGTCAATATCCTCGCGCTCCCAACCCGTCCCCACCGAGTTGATGCGCGCCAGTTTTTCGCTTTTGCCGAAATCCAGTTCTTGCAGGGCATTTGCTATCGTGGCGCGTGCCTCAGCCTTGCGGTTGACGGCCACGCCGTCTTCCATGTCCATGCAGATGCAGTCCACGCCGAGGGTGAGGGCTTTTTCGATCTTGCGCCGGTCGTCGCCGGGCATGTAGAGAAGGGCGCGTCGGGAGGGCATGGGTCGAATCTCTTGGCTGTATTTTATCGCCATTTCCCATACAAAGGGACAGCCCGCCTTTCGGCAGGCGTCGGCTCGGAGATGCTATCTCCGAGGGGGTGTCGCTATTTTACCCCAGGACTATCGCCATTCCATGGGGCGATGAATTACAAAGCCATCTGGTTTTATCACCTCATCTGGGAACACGCTCTTCGAGAGTTTGTCCCGCCCGATGAAATAAAAACCATGCGCGGTTCGTTGTAACGCGACCGATGAACGAGCGGGAGGGAAAGCAACAACCACCTTTTTGTTTTTGAATAATCTTTTCATTGCCTTGACTGGCCCGACCAAATCGCTATCGGCTGATATGAGCAACGCGGTATCGAATTTGTCTTGAAAGGCATCGGTCATTAATTCGACCGCAATATTCACATCCGTCATTTTCTCGTGATGGGTTTCGTAGGTGTGCCCACAGTTTCGGCAGGTTACTGGCGTGGCGAGAAAATGCCCATAGAAAATCTCAAGTTTTGACAGGGTTTGTAAGGCCTCAAGAAAAACAGATTGTCTCTTGTGACGCCCTTCTGGGAAATTCACAATTGTCGTGAAGTACTTTGTGCCAACCAATTTTTGACCCGGCTTGACAAGATGCTCTGCCAGCAATTGGATGTTGAGCCAATAAAACCATTTCCACTGCTTGTGCCGCAAGCCGTAATAAAGGTTATAGCCGTCAATGTAAGCGAGGACACGTTCCATGGGGGTATTCCCTTCCTGTTAAGAGACGACCCACCTTTCGGTGGGCGTCGGCCTGGAGATGCTATCTCCAGGGGGGTTGATTGGATTCTACACGGTTAAGGCTCATTGTCAATACTTTTGTGAGAGTGACGATTTCATCAAGGTTTCATCTCGTACGCGTCGCGCAACGCGAACACCTCGTTCTGCCAGACGCGTTCGAAGCGCGCCATGTCTGTCACGGGCTTGCGGATCATTTTGAGACAGATGTCCATTTGCTGGGAGGTGGCGCTGGGTTTGCTGTAAAGTTGAAGCGCATACTTCGAGAAGTCGCGCACCATGAAGTCGGCGATCTGGTCAACGGTGTCGTCGTCAATTTGATAGAGACGCGCGTTCTCGAGGATGAGTTGACCGTAGACGACCAGCGTGAACAGTTCGCCCAAGGCGAGGAGGAAGTCCGTGTCCTTTTGCTGGACCTCGGACGGGGTCGCGGTTGCGAGGAAAATTTTCAGCGCTTCGATCTGCTCGCGGAAGAGACGAATGTTGGGCAGGTCGTAGAGTCCGTAGGCCAGGTTGTAATCGTGGAATTGGATCTTGCCGAGTCCCTTGGCGGCTCCTTGATGGAAGAGGAAGTCGTCGTTTGCGATATCGCTGCGCGTCAGTACGGGCGGATACTCGCCAGGCATGAAGAAGTAATTCGCCATGAACTTGACGATCAGCGCGATGTTGACGTGCACCGTCCCTTCGAGTTTGGGCAGGGCGCGGATGTCACGTGCGGCCATCTCGAAGTACATGTCCTTCTCGAAGCCCTTGGCGGCGATCACGTCCCACAGCAGGTTGATGACTTCCTCGCCCTGGGTGGTCACCTTCATCTTGACGGTCGGATTGTAGAGCAGGTAGCGGCGGTCAGCGGGCGAGGCGGCGCGCATGTAATCCGCGGCGCGCAGGGCGAAGAGTTTCATCGCTACCAGGCGCGCCCAGGCGTCGGTGAACATGCCGCGCACGTGGGGGAAGTCGGTGACGGCGAGCCCGTACAGGCGTCGGTGTGACGCGTGATGGATGGCTTCGTAGAACGCGTGGGCGCTGATCCCAATCGAAGCCCAACCCAGGTTGTACTTCCCGATGTTGACCGTGTTCAGCGCCGCGTTCCAGGCGTCTTGGCCGCGGTGGAGGATGTCCGCTTCGGTGATAGGGTAGTCGGTCAATGCGAAGTTGGCGACGTAGGATTGGCCCTCGGTGACGTTCTTGATCAGGTTGTAGTTGCGGTGGCGGTAATCGGCCGCGAAGAAAACGTACTCGCCCGTGTCGGCGAACTTGCCGAAGGTGGAGACCATCGGCGCGACGTTGCCGTTGCCGATGTAATATTTTTCGCCGTTGGCGAGGAAAGCGCCGTCGGGCTGGCGGGTGAGGGTCATGTCAGTGGAGTAGATGTCCGCGCCGTGCTGGCGTTCGGAGAGACCGAAGGCGAAGACTTCGCCATCGCTGAGGAGTTGCGCGGCCTTGCGTTTGAGCGCCTCGTTCGTGGACATCCAGATGGGTCCCAGCCCGAGGATGGATACCTGCCACGTGTACCAATACGCCAGCCCGTAGAATCCGAGAATCTCGTTGAACTCGCAGTTGCGCCAGGTGTCCCAGCGGGAGTCCGCGCCGCCCACTGCGTGAGGTGTGGGCGTGAGGAGCGTGGCGAAGAGTTTTTCTTTTTTCTGGAATTCGAGGAAGTCCGCGTACCAGACGCGATGATGGTCGTCATCTTTGATTTTCTGCTTGCCCTTTTCTTCAAAGAAGGCGATGGTTTTGAGCATGATCTGGCGGGAGGTTTCGTCGGGGTAGAAGCGGGAATGAGAATTGGGGTTGAAGAGGATCATGGGATGCTCCATCAAAAAAGGAAAAGAAAGAAGGTGTTTTCGGGTTGCGTCAAGTTGGCTGTTCTACCGACGCATTCGGTTCATTCATTTTTTTGTCATCGGAGCGCGCAGGCCGGTACTCAATTCCAATCAGGATGACTCAATGGCTTTCAATATCTCATCTGCGCGGAACAGGCGGTTGCGAGTTTTGCCTGTCATTTCTCGCAAAAGTCCTTCTTCTTGCAGTTTGGAAATATAACGCTGAGCAATCTTGTAGTCGGTCAAGCCAAGATCAGCTTGCACTTGTTTGATCGTCACGATGGGACGCCCAAGCAAGTAATCAACCAATTTGTTCAAACGGATACTATCGCGTTTGTCCAGATGCAGCCGATAATATTTTTCGCGTATGCCTTGCAAGTCCTGTACACACCGTGTTGTGATGTGAGACTGTTCGCGAACGCCTGTCAGAAAAAACGATAGCCACTCCTCCCACTTTCCGCGTTGACTTACTGCCAGCAAAAGATTGTAATACTCACTACGATTTTTCTCAAAGTAGCCACTCAAGTAAAGTAGAGGCTGGGGCAATAATTTCCATTGGCAGAAGAGCAATAAAATGAGCAATCGTCCAACGCGCCCGTTTCCGTCAAGGAAGGGATGGATGGCCTCGAATTGATAATGGATCAATCCTGCGCGCACAAGAGGCGGCAGGTCGGAGGCGGCATGGATGAAACCTTCCAATTGGCCCAGCGCTTCCATCAATTCATCAACCGGCGGCGGGACATATGTTGCCGTTTCGAGCGTGCTCCCTACCGCGCCGATCCAATTTTGTGATTGACGAAACTCCCCCGCTTTCCAAACATCGCCACGTACCCCTTCCATCAGGTGTTGGTGCAATTCCCGAATCAATCGCAGGCTGACAGGCAATGATGCCAACCGCGCTATTCCATAGTTAAGGGCAGTTACATAGTTATGCACTTCGCGCACATCCGAATTTGGATCGAGGAAAGATAGTTGTTCTGCCTCGTATTGATAGACATCGTCCAGCGAGGCGCGTGTCCCTTCGATACGCGATGACATGACCGCCTCTTGACGGACAAACGCCCGCACCATCACGTGCGGTTCAGAAAAATTCTGGCCAACCCAGGAAAGTTCCCCAAGAGCGCGTTCCGCTTCGCCGACAAGCGAAACCAGGTTGGCAGACCAGTTTATTTCAGGCGGCAAGGGGGCAGGCAAAAACGCCCAGTATCCCTTTTGGGTTCGGATTGCTTTACCAGTGGAAGAAGAGGAAAATTCTTGCGGATTCATAGCATGTTATTGACATTATAAAGCAAAAGTGTCAATAAGAATGGTTCTTATTGACACTTTCTGCCTTACATCATTTTCCAGATTCGAGGTTGTTCGGGATAACTTTCAACGTTCAACCTGCAACTACTTCACAGGCTTGAAATGCTGAATATCCAAAATCGAGCCAGTCCGTTTCGTCTTCGGTTTCAACACTGCCTCCATCTTCATCCCAATTTCCAGCGTGTCGGGATCGGCTTCGAGTTTGTGGACAATGCCTCCATCGCCAAAACTCACGAATCCCACGAGTTCAGGTTCATACAGCGGACGACCGTCGTAGTCCACGAAGACGAGGGTGAAGGTGTGCAGTTCGCCGACGAGACCAACATCCGTCCACTCGGTCAGTTCGGAGAGACAGCGTTCGCAGAAAGCGCGGGCGGGGACGTAGGTGATGCCGCAGGTGGGGCATTCCGCGCCCATGATCTTGCCTTCGTCTTTCAGCGCGCGGAAGAATTTTTCGCCAGCGATGCCGTAGGTGTAGCGGCTGGTGACGGGTAGGTTGCCGCGCCACGCGGCGGGGGCTTGGGGGTCGCGTTCGAGTAGGGTCATGGTGTAATCCTTTATTAACCGCGGAGAGCGCAAAGAGCGCAGAGATTCTTTTTGTTCTTCTCTGCGTTCTCCGCGTGCTCTGCGGTTAAATCGGTTTAAAGTAAAGAATGTCCGTAATCGCGCCCTCGCGCTCGGACTCGGGCTTCCACACAGCCTGGACGCGCATGCCGATGTGAACCTTCTTCGGATCCACCTCGCCGAGTTTGTGCATGATGCCGCCCATGATGACGGACGATTCGCTCAACTCGGACGCGCCGTCCAGCATGATGACGGCGGGAATCTCAGGCTCGGTGATGCGCTGCACGTCCCAGGTCACGTAGCAGAGCGAGAAGGTGTTGACCGTGCCAGTGTCCTGCACGGGGACGTATTCGCTCATCGGCTTGAAGCACCACTCGCAGACGGTGCGCGGCGGGACGACGATCTTGCGGCAGTGGTCGCAACGCGCGCCGAGGATTTGTCCGCGCTTGAGCGACGCGAGATACGCGCCGATGCCGACGCCCGTGTCCCAGGCGTAGTCGGCTTTCAACTCATCGTGGACGAACAGCGCCTTCCCATCCGCGAAGTCTTTCTCGCTGAGGGATGTGCCAGGAAAGTTTTTAATTCGTGAGGTCATGTTCGCTCCTTGGTTTAACCGCGGAGATTGCTGAGAGCGCGGAGATTTAATTTCTTTTCTCTGCGTTCTCCGCGTACTCTGCGGTTAAATCATCATCGTCCCATCACCACCACGGTGCCGACCTGCATGAGGTCGCCCCAGGCTTGCGCGACGCCGCGCTTGGGTTGGCCTGGCACCTGGCGTTCGCCCGCCTCGCCGCGCAACTGCCAGAACAGTTCGGCGATCTTCATCAATCCCGCCGCGGCGATGGGGTTGCCGACTCCGAGCAGTCCGCCCGAGGGGCAGACGGGCATGTTGCCGTCGCGCGCCGCCGTCCCGTTGATGTAGAGTTCGACCGCCTTGCCGCGATCCGCGAGTTGCAGACCTTCGAGATGATGCAGGGCTTTGTAATCGAACGGATCGTACGGTTCCGCGATGTGGATTTCCTTGCGCGGCTCCTTGATGCCCGCCATGTCGTAGGCCATCTTCGCGGCGTATTCCACGTAGCGCGGATAGACGAGGTCGCGGTTCGTCCAGTAGGCGGAGTCAAGATACCAGCCCACGCCCTCGATCCAGACGGGTTTGCTGGTGAGGCGTTTGGCGACATGTTCGGCGGCGAGGATGATCGCGACCGCGCCATCCGACACGGGCGAGACGTCGAAGCGTTGGACAGGCCACGCGAGAGTCTCGGAGTTGAGAACGTCCTCGACGGTGATGTTCGGTTCGCCGAGCAGCGCGCAGGGATGTCCCGCCGCGTTGCGTTTGTGCTGTACCGAGACGCGGGCGATGTCTTCCTTTTTGATTCCGTACGTGGTCATGTAGCGGTTCATTTCGAGCGCGAAGATCCACAGCAGGTTGGGCTTCAACGCGCGCTCGGTGGTGTGATCGAAAATGGTGACGAAGGCGGCCTGCGCGTGAGGGTAGAACGAAGACATCTTTTCCTCGGCCACGATCATCACCACGTCGAACATGCCCGAGGCGACGTGATACCAGCCCTGGATGGGATTGAAGACACCCGTCCCGCCGCCGACGTACGAACGCATGTAGGGCTTGCCCCAGCCTGCCGCGCCGTCGCTGGCGTATTCGCCGTTCATGTGGACGCCGTCGAAGGCGTCGGGCGCGGTGCCGAAGCAAGTGGCTTCGATGTCGTCCATCGTGAGTTCGCACGAGTCGAGCGCCATCTTGGCGGCATGCCACGAAAGTTCTTTCGGCGTTTCGAGCGCGCGGCGGACGAACTTGGTCATCCCCGCGCCGATGACTGCAACTTTACGCATAGTGTCTCCTTTGGGATTAACCGCAGAGACCGCTGAGATCGCGGATTTTTAATTTCTCTCTGCGCCCTCCGCGCGCTCTGCGGTTAAATGGTTTTGGTCTCAGGAAATTCATTGACGACGCGGACAAGCCCATGTTTTAAAATCTTTACGTTGAAGTTGATGAGCAATCCGACGTGCAATCCCGTCAGTTTGAGGTAGGAGAGGATTTGAGCCTTGTGGACAGCATTGAGCGCGTCAACTGTTTTCAGTTCAACGATAACCAGATCATCCACGAGCAAATCCAGACGATAGCCGCAATCGAGTTGGACGACTTTGTAGGTCAGGGGCAAAGGAACCTGCCTCGCCACTTTCCTTTTACGTTCCGCCAATTCGAATGCCGTACAAGCCTCATACGCCGATTCGAGCAGACCTGGTCCGAGCGCGCGATGAACTTCAATCGCCGCGCCGATGATGTCGTCGGTGATCTTGTTCAGGTGGTCAGCGCTTACATTCATTGTCGGCTCTCTTTATATTTACCGCAGAGACCGCTGAGATCGCGGAGATTTAAAAAATTCTCTGCGCTCTTCGCGCACTCTGCGGTTAATTCCTGCGGTCAATTCATCAACACCGCCACCGCGCCGCTGGTGGTGGGGACGCCGCGCCAGGATTGGACGAGGCCGACGTGGACATCCTCCAACTGACGCGCGCCCGCTTCGCCGCGCAACTGGAGGGCGGCTTCGAGCGTCCGATGCAGACCCGTGGCGTCGAGCAGGTGACCGACTCCCAGGCTGCCTCCCGACACGTTGACGGGGAACTCGCCTTCGGGGTTCAGGTCGCCGTTGCCGAGCAGCGCAGCCGCCTCGCCGAATCCGCAAACGCCCAGCGCCTCCAGCGATTGCAGTTCCTTGTAGGCGTAGGTGTCGTCTATCTCAGCGAAGTCAATTTCGGCGTAGGGGTTTTGGATTCCCGCCTGGCGGTAGGCCATGCGCGCCGCCTTTTGGATGTAGGGCAGCGTCGCCCAATCGCGCGATTCGAGCGAGGGCGAGTCGTTGCACCAGCCGATGCCCGCGATCCAGACGGGTTTGTCGGAGAGGGACGCGGCGACCCGTTCGGAGGCCAGCACCATGACGACGGCTCCGTCTACGGGTTGGGCGGATTCGCGCGTCCCGAGCGGCCAGGCCAGGGACGGCGCGCCCGCCACATCGTCGAGGGTGAGCGAGGCGGCGAACGAGGCGAGGGGATTCTTCAGGGCGTTGTGTCGGTTCTTGACGGCGACTCCCGCGCAGTCGTCCTCGTCCGCGCCGCTTTCGTGCAGGTAGCGATTCATTTCCATCCCCGCGACGAAGTGCGTGTTGAGCCGCAGCGGACGGTTGAGGACGGGGTCTTGCGCGTACGCGGTGATGCTGTCGAGGGTGAGGATGTTGGAGGCTTTGCTGTGGCCTTCGAGCGCCACGATGTCGAATTGCCCCGTTTGGATGAGCATGGCCGCGGTGGCGAGTCCGTGCAGGCCGTCGCCTGTGATGGTGTGCATGGACTTCATCGCGGCGCCA
>Ga0194126_10011535_pt1 | contig 11352 bp, 12 predicted proteins | sample TA2KigC150mmetaG_FD_148641 | JGI IMG/M metagenome (GOLD analysis project Ga0194126, IMG submission 148641) | Freshwater microbial communities from Lake Tanganyika, Tanzania - TA2015035 Kigoma Deep Cast 150m | ecosystem: Environmental > Aquatic > Freshwater > Lake | place: Tanzania: Lake...
GATAAAGACCGTTTCCCTTCCGATGAGGGCAAGGACGCCGCAGACCCGTCCCCGGTCGTCCCGGGCCAGATCGATCGCGCGGATATTCTCGCGGATCTCCACGCCGAGTTTCCGGATTTCATCCTTGAGGACACGGACGATCTCGCGGCCGGTTGAACCGCCGCAGGTCAGAGAGCGAGCCTTCGTGCATCCGGAGAGTTTGCACTGAACGATTCCGCTCTTTCCCCGGTCGAAAACAATGCCCAGCGCCGCGAGTTCATCGACCCGGGCGCACGCCTCGTCTGCGACGATCCTGCCCAAGACCGGATCGCTCAAGCCCGCGCCGGTTTCCAATATATCCCGGTAAAAGACATCGGGGCTGTCTCCGTCTCTCATGTAATCAAAGGGAGCGCTGATCCCCAGACTCTCGGATGCGATCAGGTTCGTGCTTCCGCTCGATCCATAACCGCCCGCAACGGCAAGGATCACCTTCAATCGCGGATGGGCCCGCTTGGCCTCGTAAGCCGCGCGGCTTCCCGCGGCGCCGCCGCCGACTACCAGCACATCGCAGTCAAGCACCTTCATTAAGAAAACTCTCCATATTTTACGCAACGAGACCATTGCGGCGCTTGAAAAACGTATCCCGGAAGCGCGCATTGGAGATCTATATCTACTTCACGGCGCCACAACGATCCCCAGCCGTTTCGCTGCCGCAAGCGCCGCTTCGCGGGAGGGGAGCGCATCCACGATCGTCAGCCTGCCGCCGCCCCGGTTGCGGGAATCCACCATGGCCTTTCCGGTTTTTGTCTCGAGCCGGATCCGCTGGACCTCCGGTTCGGAAACCTCGACGAGCTCCACCGGGAGCCCTCGCTTCAGCACATCACCGACCACCTTTCGGTAGCTCTCGATATCTTCGGTAGAGGCGCCGTAGAGCGCCCCCATCAAAATCCCCGGCACATTGATCGCCCGGCGGGAGAAGAGGTCGACGGTCAGTTCGATCCGGACGCCCGTGATCTCTCCCCGGACCATCTCATGACACACCCTGCCCATGTTTGTCGGGGAGCCGACCGCCATGCTGCTGCCCCCAAACACGACATCCCCCAGGGTCCGGGTCAGGGGGCCGCTCTGGAGGGCCATCCTGCGGACCTCTTCCCTGGCTTCCGCCAAAACCTTTTCACGCTCCCTCGCTTCCCGATCGAGGACGTCCGCAGGGATCAACTTTTCCACCTCCTCGTTCTTCTCGAAGAACGGACGCATATAGGGGATGTTGATCTTCGTGATGGCCGGGGCGGCTTCCTTGTGGACCCGGGCGGCCATCGCCAGCATGACGTCCACATCCACCGGCATCGGAAGCGAGGTCTTGAGGACGAGGTTGGCCGCCTGGTTTCCCAGAAGGATCGCCCCGCTGATGTGCATCGCGCAGAGTCCCGGGACCATGACCCGGGGGGTGCAGGGAACGGCAATCGTCGGGGAGAGGGCAAGGACGATGGCCTTCCCGACCTGGGAGGGGGTTCCCCCGCGAAGCTCGGTGAGGACTGCGGCCGTGACCGCGGCGCCGGCGCCCAGCCCCTCCATGTTGCAGCCCGTCGTTTCCTTCCCGGCCCGAAAATAGCTGCCGATCTTCAGGATCAGCGCCGTCACCTGGGCCATCCGTTCCCCGTCGTAGGGGTGCTCGCGGAGCGCCCGGATCAGCCCGGTATAGGGGCAGGAATCGCCCGTGCCCGCGCAGGGGCTCAGCCCCACCTCGTGGTTTCCCACCTCCGTCGCCAAGGTGTAGGTCATCGCCCGGTTGATCAGGAGATCCTCGACCAGGGCCGGCCCGCGGCGATTCTCGCTTGCCAGATCCGAGGCGACCTTTCCCAGGAGGAAGCTCTTTCCCGTGGTCAGGCCGAGTTCGCAGGCGCCCAGATTGTGCTGAAACGACCCGACGACTCGCTCGAGGAGGGTTTCGTAGTCCAGCTTCTCCTGGGCCATCGCCTGGGCCACGACGAGGTGGCTCAGGGAAGCGCCCCGCTCCTCGGCCATCCGGATCAGCTCGCTCAGGGTATAGGGCGTTGCCGGATCGTCGCTGAAGCAGGAGAGCAGCGTCTCCACGGCTTCTTTATCGGTTATTTTCATTCTCTCATCCTCTATTGAAAATCCCGTCAAAGTCGGCTGGATGATGGTCCGCAGACGAACCTTTGTGGAATTTTAGGGTGCCCGTCTCGGCGAGGGGAAGCGTTCGCAAAGCGGCCGCTTCCCATTGTCTGAGCCCGAAGGGCGAGTTTGGGAAGCGGAGCGGCCGAGCCGTAGAACGGGCCAAAAATTCCACCAGGTGAGCGGCGGGACCATCTTCCAGCCGCATCAATATGACATTAAGATTCACGCAGCCCTGTCCTCTATTGTTTTGACTGAAGGGTGTGGTAGCGGTACTTCACCCGCGCTTCGGTCAACGTCATGCCGCCGCGCACCGCCTCTTCGATCTGGTTTTCGGCCCTTTCGATCTCCAGGGCCAGCTGCAGGACCTCCCCGGCGCGCTCCCAGGGGACGACCACAACGCCGCTGTCATCGCCGACCAGAATGTCCCCCGGTTTCACCTGCGTCTTACCGATCGATACCGTGACGTTCATCGCCTCGACCATCACCCGGTCTTTCCCCGTCATCATGAACCGCCCGCGTGTGAAGATCGGGTACTGCTCCTTCAGGATGAAGGGAACATCGCGGCACACCCCGTCGATTACCGTTCCGCTGATTCCGATGCGTTTGGCCACGAGCGTGAGAATGTCGCCCCATACGGTGCAGTCGGTCCGGCCGTTGTTGTCAAGGACGATGACATCCCCGGGACCGACCAGTTCCATATAGTCGCCGACGTTTCCCTTCACCTGCCCGACCGGCACGTACCGGATCGTAAAGGCCTGTCCCACCATCTTGACCCCCGCAACGACCGGGGAAATCCCTTCGCATCCTCCCCTCAGGCCGAACCGGTCCAGGGCATCGGAGATGGCGGAGGTGGACAGGGTCTTGAATCCATCGATGATCTTTTTGTCTATTCGCGTTATTTCCATGAAGAATCCTTTCTTAGACGACTCCGTAAAAAGAGCCGGAGGCAAGGCGCGCAAGTTCTGAGGAATGAGGCGTACTTTTTACGTACGCCGCAGTGACGAAGAATGCAGTGCAACGCAGCATACGGCCTTTTTACGGAGTCGTCATTTTTTAAGCATCTGTTCGTAATCGTACTTGCTATCCACCTCGAGAATATCCATCCCGGCTAGGATGTCCGCCCGCATCTGCAGCTCCTTTTCGAGGATCGTCTCGGCGGCGATCAGCACCTCGTCGAGCTTCTCGACGGGAATCACCACGATCCCATTCACATCACCGACCACGATATCCCCGGGTCTGACCTGGACGTCGCCCAGGCGGATTGGGCAGTTGAAATCCTCCTGGACGATCCGTCCGCGGGCGGTGATCGGAACGACGCCGCGGGCAAAGACGGGAAATCCGATCTCCTGGCAGACGTCCACATCCCGGGCCGCGCCGTCGACGATCACGCCCGACACCCCTTTCTGTTTGGCCGCGTAAGAGAGGATTTCTCCCCAGCAGTTGTTGTAGAGATCCCCCCGGTTGTCGATGCAGATGAGGTCCCCGGGTTTCGCTGATGCGATCGCATCCACCCCCAGATGCCGTTTGGACTTCGTCATACCCGCCGCTGTGATCTTGATGGTCACCGCCCGGCCGATCACCCTGGGCATCCCGAACAGAGGGCGGATTCCGATCACCGCTCCTCTGAGGCCGACCTGGTCCGTTGCGTCGGACAGATTGGTTGTCGAGAGGGGTTCGAAACGTTTTCGGTAGGCAGTATCAAACTGTTCAGCGTTCATCGCCGTCACTCCTCACTTTTCGATGGGCCGCCTTCTCCCGGTCATGTCCGGCAGCCGCGCATTTTGCCTACTTGTAGAAGAGCTGCGGCGCGTACGAGGGGCAGACCTCGCCGCACATCCCGCACACATCGCAGGCCTTCGGGTCGATGACGGCCCCCACCTTGGTCAGGGTGATCGCGTCGTAGAAGCAGCTTCGCAGACAGACCCCGCAGCGGGTGCATTTGGCCGTATCGATCGCCATACCGACATTGGCGGGCTTCCGCGGGACTTCGGACGTCTTGATCATGTTCGGGAGCGCAAGGCCTTTGATGTCATCGATGCTCCGATAACCCTTCGCTTCCATCCAGGCCGACATCTGCTCTTCCCACTTCCCGCTGACCTTGTATCCCTGGAGCATGATGCCGACAGCCGACTGGACGAGCGTCGCACCTGCCATGATGTAACGGACGATGTCCTTCCACTCCCAAACCCCGAGGCCCGCGATGATCGGGATCTTCAGTTCCTTGGCCGCCGCGCCCACCATTTTCAGACCGTAACCCAGAAGGTAGGGACCGCCCCAGCCCCCGATCGCCCCGAAGGGTTCGGGTTTGCCCGTCTCGATATCGATCATCGTTCCGGAGAGCCGGGCCGACATGTTCACGGCGTCGGCCCCGGCCGCTTCCACCTGCTTGGCCAGGGAGAGCGGGTCGTTGGTCTGGGGTGTGATCTTGACGCTGAAGGGTTTCCTGAGCACCTCCTTGCAGGCCTTCACGAACTGATAGGTCAGATCGACGGCGCCGGCCCCCATCTTGATCCCCATATCGGCGGCAAAGGGACAGGAGTTGTTAATCTCCACCCAGTCGGCCTTCGTTTCATTGACCATTTTACACATGGTGATCCATTCGTCCATGCTGGAGCCCGAGAGGCTGGCGATGATCACCCCGGAATCGCCGACCAGGTCCTTTGCCGCATCGATGTCCTTCATGTAGGTCTCATAGTCAAACCCCGAGCATTCCTCCAGGGAACGGAGCGTGAATCCGTGGGGCAGTTTGTCGGGATAGCCGGGGAAGTCCCGGTAGTCATAGAGTTTGAAACGCGGTCTCGGGAAGCGCCTCCCCAGCTTTCCCCCTTCGCCGAAGAGCGATTTGGCGATGACCGACCCCGCCCCCCCGTCGATTCCCTTTTTCATCCCGCCCGCATCCATTGTCGGCGTTGCCGAACCGACAACGATCGGATTCCTGAACCGGACACCCGCAATCTCCACTGACAGATCAACCATATGTAATATCCTCCCCCAATATTCTATTGACTATTTTTTCCCCACATCCAATGCCGCGTGGATTTCCTGAATGTGCTTCAGCATCAATGCCTGCGCCTTTTCAGGGTTCCGCTTCATGACGGCGTCGTAGATATTTTCGTGATAATGAAGCGTATTTTCGATGGATTCCGCCGGTATAACGATGGCGGACACGTTATTTTCCATGATGTCCATGATCGAATCGACCATGAAAAAGATCACCGGGTTCCCGGATGCCTGGGCGATCAGCCGATGGTATTCGAGGGTGAGGAGCCTTGCATCGATTGCTTGGTTGCCCTTCAGGCATTCCCTGGTCTCTTTGATATTTTGCTTTATCGCGTCCAGGGAATTGTCATCGATCCGCTGCGTCGCTATCTTCACCGAAAACGGCTCGACCGCCATCCGGGCTTCCGTCAAATCGAAGACCTTGATGTTTCCCATGGAAAACATGTCCTGAAGGAAGTTGCTGACAAAGGTCACATCGGGGTCGCGAACGAAGGCGCCGCCCTGCGTTCCCCTCCTTATTTCCAGGATACCCGAATTTTCCAATTTTTTAAGGGCTTCGCGTACGGTAACACGGCTGGTCTCAAACTGCTCCATCATCTGCCGTTCCGAGGGCAGCTTATCGCCGGTCCTGATTTTTTTTTGAAAGATCGCCTCCTTGATCTGGTCGACGATGGTCTGGGAGATACGGTCGGGACGAACGGATTTAAACATGCAATGACCTGCCGTCTCTACATGGGGACTTTGCGGTTTCAGTGTAAAAAGGTTCCCTATACTTGCTGGTCATATAGTATAATGTTAGTCCTTTTGTCAAGAAAAAACCCGGCAGAGGGTGTGCGACAAATTTATGAGAGTAATTCTCACGCCGCTGCACGGTAGTCCCAAAAATCTTCCCAACGGTTGCTCAGAATACTGCAGCGCAGGGCGATAATGCTGTTCGCTCCCCGAACTGTCCAGTGCATCCCCGATTGTTTCAGACGCTGCCCAACGACGGTTCGGCACCCTGCCTCCAAGACGCCAGAGCCGACAAAGAGACCGCGCTTTCGAAAGTCCGCATACCGCATCCGTCCCTTGTTTTTCTCGAAATAACCGATCTCCCGTTCACATATCGCTTGATCGTATCCCGGCAGGAATGCGCAGCGATGGATGGCATCAATAACCTCTTCAGGTCTGCCATCATCCAGTTCCTTGCGGCGTTCCTCTGCCCATGGATACAGTTTGTCTTTGTTCTGTCCGAAACATGCTTTGGCAACGTTCCAGTAATGTTCCCGTGCATGAAAGAGATCAACAATCTGGGTGGCTCCATAAAATTGCTCATCTGCAATATTCCATATCCAGGGGGCGCCGTCTCCAATCACAACAGTTTCCCCCGCTGAGTCCATGCCACGCCTCACTGCTTCCTGATAAATCCGCCTGCCAAAAAGTTCTGCCGTTTCGATGGCCCCGGTATAGCTGGTTGAATCATCATCCCGCACCGGACGACCTTCCCGGTCAACGCATGTCTGCGTAAAGACACACCCCAGCTTGACTTCCCGCGTCTTGGCCTGGCCGTCTTCACCTTTTCCTTTTCTGCCCGCGGTCTCTTTCTTCACCACCGGTACTCCAGTACCGTCTATGCACACATACATTTTGGGGACCGGTTTGATCGAGATATTATGATCAGATAATGACGCCTCGGTCTCGGCAGCATGAAACGCCTGCGCTTGACCACCTACCATCTGAGATATACGTTCTACTTCCTTTGCACTGACTCGGATATCGGCCAACTCGTACAAGTCCTCTTGCCCCAAGCCGAATGGCCGGTAGGCCCCAACCTTGCTCATCATCCGGCGCACCCCGGAACTGTAAGATGTCCCCTCGATGTCAAGAGCGCGGTCTTTCGGACAATACCCATTCTTACAATACCGATCGTAATAGTATGCCCGCTTCACTGACACCAAGCCTAACACCGTCAAAAGTCTCTTGTCTCGAAACTCAATAAACTCATACGAATGACCGCTTTCGCAGGAGATCGTCCTTCCACGGTAATCGCCGCCATCAGCGTTTACAAACATCTCAAGCATGCTGCGGCCAACACCGTGCATCGAGGAACGAATGGCGAGCTCAAATGATTCCAGGTCAAAACTTTCACCGTTATCCCTCGCAAAATAATACCGACCAACAATACGCTCTATCTCTTGCTGGACTTCCCCATGAACTGCTTCTGCAATTTTTTTTTAAGATCAGCCAGTTCTTTCTCATCTTTCACCTCGCGTACCGGTCGTAAACCACAGATACGCTCGTTTACCAGAACAATCTCTTCGCAGAGTTTCGTAAATTGCCGGTGATTATCTGTCTCCTGCTTGCACTTGTCCAGCTCCGGACCTAATGGAATGCTCTTTGCGTAACTCTTACATTTGATGGTCGCATTCCATAAGTATTGCGGCCCATGTCCAGGATGCCCTTCTTTGGTGCATATACAATTTCGCTTTCCACATTTTCGGTAGTTAACGGATACCATCCCTCGACGAAAATCTCCAATAGCTGATAACATCTTGTATAACTTACTTCTTTCTTCTTCCAGATCCTTCAGCTCTTTTTCCATGGATGCCTCCTATTGTCTGATTGCCATATGGCATGCAGATAATAGGAGGAAATATCAATCCTGTCAATACAAATCTCTTTTCATCCTTACTTTTTTGTCGCAGACCCTCCCGCCGGGGAGATATCTGGATCCGCTCATCGACAATCCGCTTGACTTTGCATATATCTTTTGTTCAGATGACGGCAATTCAGGAGCAATGTTTCGGGATGTCACACATCAAGAGGATCCTCCGTAACCGCAACGCCATATTTCTGCTTGCCCTGGTTGCCGGCCTCTTTGCCCCTTATGCCGCCCCGGTCACCCGCCATCTGGTCCTCCCCGCACTGGGGTTGGCGATGGCCGTCTCTTTGATAGATATCACCAGCGAACGGTTCCTCCGTCTTCGTCCCCGCTCCCTTTTCTTCCCGGCCCTGCTCGGGGTTATCATGAGTTACGTCATCCTCGGAAATGTGATCATCGGCGTCTCCGCGCTGCTGATTCGTGATGAGATGCTCTGGACCGGTTTCGTCCTGCTGGCAGCCGCGCCGCCTGCCGTCGCGGTGATCCCCTTTTCCATACTCCTCCGAGGCAACGGCGTGCTGTCCCTGATTGGGACGGTAGGGGCCTATCTGGGGGCCCTGGCGATCATTCCGCTGATCTCACTCAAGCTGCTCGGGTCCGCCACGTTCGATCCTTACAAACTCGTCATGATCCTCCTCGAACTGATCGTCCTGCCCTTTGGGGTGTCACGCCTGCTGATTCGAAAGGGGTTGAACAAGCGGATCGAACCCTTCCGCGGCGCCATCACAAACTGGAGTTTCTTTGTCGTTCTCTATACGATGATCGCCCTGAACCATGGCGCCATACTCAACCAGACGAAGACACTACTGACTGTCGCGCTCATCTGCCTCATCATCACTTTCATCCTTGGTCTTTTGATCGACTGGATCTGCTCCCTCATCCACATCCCCATTGACACCCGCACCAGCCTTGTTCTCCTCGGGACGCTCAAGAACCAGGCGATGGCAGGCGGTCTTGCCCTCACGCTCTTCACCCAGGAGGCATCGCTCCCTGCGGCGGTTTCCTCAGTGATCATGATTTTCTACGTCATTTGGCTGGATTTCAAGAAACGCTGGGATTGAAATACTGACATTAAGGAGGAACATCGCATGAAATGCAATATGGGCAGAACGGACCGTGTCATCCGCGTCATCATCGGACTCGCCATTATCTGGGCAGGGTTCTATTACGAGAACTGGTGGGGGGCCCTCGGCGTCGTGGTTCTTATCCCGCCGGCTTTGGGCTATTGCCCTCTCTACACTCCCTTTCATTTCTCGACCCACCGAAAAGATGACTGACGTTTCATTATGCAGAGCGAACAGAAGGACTACAACCGGGGCCACCGACAACGTTTAACGGAGAAATTTATCCGCTCGGGAATCGAGGCCCTTCATGAATACGAAGCGGTGGAACTGCTCCTGACTTACGCCGTCCCGCGGCAAGATGTGAAACCACGGGCCAAGGCGCTCCTGGAAAGGTTTCATTCCCTCAAAGGGGTGCTTGACGCGGAAATCGATGATCTCAAACAGGTTGAGGGGATAGGCGACCGTTCCGCGGCCTTCTTCACACTTGTCAAGGAAACGGCCTCGCTCTACCTCAAGCAGAAGGCCAAGGAGAAGAAACAGGTCAGCTGTACAACCGAACTTTTGGATTTCTGCAGGACGGTCATGGGAGGCAAGAAGGACGAAGAATTCGCCGTCATCTATCTGGACGCCCAGAATCAGATCATCGAATTTGAAACGGTACAGAAAGGGGTCGTCAACCAGGCCGTTGTCTACCCCCGTCAGGTCCTGGAGTCCGCCCTGAAGAAAAAGGCCTCGGCAATCATCCTCGCCCACAACCACCCTTCCGGCCATGTGCGCCCTTCGGATGCCGATATCCGTCTCACGCGGACGATCCAAGAGACGGCAAAAGTGCTGGACATCCTTGTCCACGACCACATCATCATCGGGGAAAACCGCTTTTTCAGTTTCCGGGAAGAAGGGTTGATGCCGAAATAAGCAGGGATGGCCGCCTCTTTTTTTCCGTAAAAAAACAGGCAGCCATCCCTATTTGTTCTGATGATACGGATTGTGGTGCTTATTGCCCGACGATCTCTCATCATCGGATGGCAGGTCTATTTACGCTTCTTGTCCACCCTCTCTTTAAGCTCCTTGCCGACTTTGAAGAAAGGAAGTCTCTTCGGTGAAACCTTGATGCTTTTACCGGTCTTGGGATTTCTACCCGTATAGGCGTCATATTCCCTCACGACGAAGCTGCCAAACCCTCTGATTTCGATCCGGCCTTTCTTTCGAAGTTCACTTGTAAACCCTTTAAATACCAGATTAATCAAGTCAATTGCCTTCTTTTCTGTCAGGTTTTCCTTTCGACTTAACGCCTCTATCAGCCCAGATTTGTTCATGACCTCCTCCTTAGCATGGCCTATCGCAATGTCACCCTATACACAAAATAAAAAAGCCGGCATGTTTAAATAACGTGATAATATAGCTTTATTTTTCGCGACTATTATTTATTTTCAGTTTAATGTCAAGACAATTTTTTACTTCTTTTCGGCCTCCCGCGAAGGCAAAAAGCCTTTCCACCTCCCGCTGGGTCAGCATACGCCAGGTCCCCTCTTTGAGGGAATCCAGGACAACATCCGCCACGGCGACTCGGATCAGACGGGTCGCGGAATGACCGATGGCGTCGAACGCCCGCCTGATCACCCGGTTTCTTCCGTCCTTCATGGTGAGCGTCAGCCAGGTGCTGCCCGGGTTTGTCTTCTCAAGTTGAATCTGCACCGGCACGAATTTTCCATCGGAAAGGTCGATTCCCTTTTCAAGGGCATTCACCTCTCCCTTCGATAAACGCCCCTCCACCTTGATCCGGTAGGTCTTCGGGATTCCGAAACGGGGATGCGAGACCCGTTGGGCAAACTCCCCGTCGTTGGTCAGTATGAGAAGCCCCTCCGTATCATAATCCAGACGTCCCACGGGATAAACGCGAGCCGCAACCCCGCTGAGCAGATCGGTCACGATGGGTCTGCCCTGCGGATCGTTCATCGTCGTCACATAACCCTTGGGCTTGTGCAGCATCAGATATATCTTCTCTGTCTCGAGGCAAATGAGGCTGCCGTCCACGCGGATTTCATCCTTTTGAGGGTCCGCCTTCTTTCCCGGCACGGTTACGATAAGCCGATTGACGCTGATACGGCCCTCGGCGATCATCTTTTCCGCCGCCCGGCGTGATGAGATGCCGGCCCTTGCGAGGATCTTCTGCAGACGCTCTTCCGTCATATGAGATCTTGATATGTGGGGACAGATTTGAAATCTGTCCCCAGGAAATCTGGATTTAAAATCTGTCCCCGTGCCCCCTGATTTGAAAACTGTCCCCTCCCCGTGCCCGTTTACGTATCCGGCGACTCCTGCAGATCCTTCAATTCCCGGAGGGTCGGCAATTCCGATAGATCCATGAGATTAAAGACCTCGAGAAACTTCTTGGTCGTTCCATAAATGATAGGCTTGCCGGGAACATCCTTCCTGCCGACAATCCGGACGAGCTTCTTATCCAGGAGCCCCTTCAGTGCGCCGCTCGCGTCGACGCCGCGTATCCGGTCGATCTCGGACTTGACCAGC
>Ga0194126_10011537_pt1 | contig 11350 bp, 8 predicted proteins | sample TA2KigC150mmetaG_FD_148641 | JGI IMG/M metagenome (GOLD analysis project Ga0194126, IMG submission 148641) | Freshwater microbial communities from Lake Tanganyika, Tanzania - TA2015035 Kigoma Deep Cast 150m | ecosystem: Environmental > Aquatic > Freshwater > Lake | place: Tanzania: Lake...
GCTCAGAGCGTATTGTTTCTCCACCGACCAGCACTTTTTGAAGTCCGGCAAATGAAGCTTCACTTTCGAAAAGGGTTACATTCTTATTGTCAGCAAGGCTGTTATAACCGCCGGCTCTCATTCTGTTCACGATCCGGTCTTTACGCCTGACTGCTGCCTGCCAGTCGATTCCAGGTGCTTCGACCATCACTCCGAAACGGCCGGCGGTTTTAACCTGGTTGAAGGCCTTAGCTGATTGGATCAGCGCTTTGGAGGGGATGCAACCCACGTTGATGCAACTGCCACCAAAAGGGCCGGCTTCAGCCAGGGCTACGGTCAGCCCTTTGCCGGTAGCCCGGTGCATCACATTGGAGCCGGCAGACCCGCTGCCGATGACGATCAGATCAAATTCTTTAATGATAAAGCACTCCCTTCAGGAAACTTCTGTAATCAAGCTCGCTGGTTCAGCTAAAAAACCTAAGAGGAGAGATGATCTGGTCATTGATATTCGTTACGGACGATAAGTGTTCCTGCTCTAGAGCATTTTATAGCTTAGGAGTCGGGCAATTGATTCCTGGTTTGTTAATTTTATTTGTTGTTACATTTTGATACAATTAATGACAGCCTGATGATTTGTTGTCTAACAGAAGCAAAAGATATAAGGGGTTGACTTAGGGATAAAGAAAAGTACTGCTAATGGCTTGATAAGTGATGCTTCTACCGGCTTAAAAGCGACGGTAGTACTATTTTCAGCGATGGTACTGTTAGTTTTTTGTGGATGCAATTCTGACGGTCAGCTGAGCCGTGGACCTGTTTTAGTTGATCGAGACGCTACAGCTGAAACGAAAGCTCTTTTTGTCAATCTTAGCCAACTCAGTCAGCACCATACTTTGTTTGGACATCAGGACACGATGGCTTATGGTGTATATTGGAAAAATAGCGCTTCCGGACGATCAGATATAAAAGAAGTTACCGGGGCGTATCCTGCTGTCTATGGTTGGGATATTGGCAATCTTGAACTCACTGGAGCCACAAATCTTGACAATGTAAACTTTCAGGATATGAAAAAATTGATTCGTGATAGCTATGAGCGGGGCGGGGTTATCACGATAAGCTGGCATATGAATAACCCTGTTACCGGTGGTAATGCCTGGTCTGTTGAGCATGGAAATGCTGTAGCGGAGATCTTGCCCGGTGGCATGTACCATGATAAGTATAAATATTGGCTTACCCTTTTTGCAGATTTCACTTCAGACCTGGTTGCTTTCCCCGGGACTGAGCAAGAGCACCTGATTCCGATTGTGTTCAGGCCCTTTCATGAGCATAACGCAGATTGGTTCTGGTGGGGCAAGGGTCACTGTAGTGAAGCAGAATTCATTGAGCTATGGCAATATACTACTAGTTACCTAATAAATGAAAAAGGAGTTCATAACCTGCTGTGGGCAATTTCACCGTCTGAAGTAAATACAGCAGATGAATACCTTGAACGCTATCCTGGTGATGGTTATGTTGACATAATGGGCCTTAATGATTACATAAGTTATCAGGAACCTTACGCTCTAGAGACTGCAGTCAGGCGAATTCAGATGGTTGTGAGTCTGGCGAAAGCCAGGGGAAAGATATCTGCTTTGACGGAAACCGGTTATGAGATGATCCCTGATCCTGATTGGTGGACCGGTACACTTTTAAATGTTTTAGATCATGACCAAATTACCAGGAAACTGGCCTGGGTATTGGTTTGGCGGAACGCCAATGCCTTCGAAGACCGGCCGAACCACTATTATGCGCCTTATCCTGGGCATCCAAGTGCACATGATTTTATTGAATTCTATAACAGTCCCTTGATTCTGTTTGAAGACGGACTCACTGATTTGTATAAAATCCCGATTACAGAAAAATAATAACAAGGGGCGTATTGACGTTAGGGTCTGATAGTTTGCTACGATCTACAGATTATCGATCTTTGGAGAATATGAATAGTCCCTCACTGGCATAAATCAGGGTAAAACCGGGAATCCCCTTACGAGGAGGCCAAACTTTGGCAATCCGGTCTGCATAAGGTCGATCAGTCATGACCAGATGGTCGGCAATAAGGCTCGGATCGTTTAAACCGGTCTTAAAATCAAGGTTATAGGGAAGTAAAAAGCGGTTTGTATCAGTAGTACAAACTATTACCGGGTGTAAAATATCATCATCCATCATAATTCTGCCGCTGGTTAAGTTAAGCAGATCGGCCACTTCCTTATAATATCTTTCTTCGATATACAGCTCTTGCCTGGCGATGATTCTGGCAAACTGGTTTTCTTCTCTACTGGCATAATTGTAGAATGCGACATTGCCAATGATTAAGAAAATGGCGAAGATAAGAGGGATAATTGTTTTCGCAGTGGCTTTATTAGTATCAATATTAAAATCAAAGAAATAAAAAACGATAGGGATTATTAAGACAAAAATAGTGTACTCATAAAACTCAGGAGCAGTTCCCCAGGAGATTGTCTTTAACAGCAGCAGAAAAAGCGGGCTTAGATAAAAATAGGTCAAGGGAGATCGCCAAAAATCTTTTTGCAGGAAGAGCATTGGCAAAAAGGCATAGTAGATAAAGGTGAACTTAAAGGAGCTAAAAAAGATACTAATTAAGTTGTCCTTTAGTAAGGTTGTCGGTAAAAAAACCATGAAGCGCAGGTAGTACGGAGTGCTGCCTGCAACCAGTCTGGCTTGTCCGGTAAAAAGCCAGCAAAGATAGCTCCAGGATAGAAACATAAACACAATTGGCATAAAAGCCACTAAAATTAGAGAAAGCTTGTGATCAAGTTTTATGTCCGGTGTGGTAATAAAAATGATCAAAAAATAAAAAGGTACTAGGTATATTGCTTCATAGAGAGTAAAATAACTCAAACCATAGAGCAGTCCGAAATAAAAAATATCGTAGATCTTCCTGTTTTTTATAAAACGGATTAAAAAGAAATTACATAAACAGAAAAGGAAAAAATATAATGCCATCTGCAATTTGCTTGTAAATAGATAAAGCAATGGCATGTACAAAAAGAAATACGAGAAAAGGAGAAAGATTAATGTTTCGACATATCTCTTCTTGATAGTAAGCCAGAAAACAAATAGGGCGAAAAAAGTACCGACTGCGATATTGGCTGCATAGGGATTGCGAAATAGTAATGCAGCGAAATAGGGCAGTGGGGGCTGATAGGAATTAAGATCGAGAAAATAAAAGTAAGGCGTGTTTATTTCCAACATCAGTTTGCTGAGATAATACAGGTTTTCTGGATTTTGCAGGCCTGACTGAATTGTTTGGTTGGTTAGCAACACATAATAACCAGTTAGCAGTAACATCGCTGTTGCTAACGGAAGCCATTTCAGCCAGCTATTCGCTGATTTTTTCATCAGTCGATGCCTCCCTCATATCAAATCCATGTGTGGTTTTTTCCCAGTAATAAGGGTTGGTAAATAGTTGTATGAAAGCCTTCCAGGCGGCTATCGCCTGCAGCACATAGTAAAAGGGAACTAATAGAGAATAATAAGTGAGGTGAAAATATTTTCGGCGGAACACTGCTAAGGTTGAAAGGTACATTGCCATAAAATTGCCGAAAAGGAGGTTAAAAAGAGAGATGTAATAGATATAGCCATAAAAATATTTATCTAAAGCTGAACCCCTGGTAATGAGCCAGTAGAGAAACATTGCCCAAAAGAATGGAGCAACCAGGTTAGTGAAAACACTGCCTCCGATAAATATTTGCAGAGTTAACCAACCTCTAAATCCGACTGCTTTCAAAAAAGCCAAAGGATTTCTGTTGTGGACGAGAAAGGTTTGCAGGTAACCTTTAAGCCAGCGTGATCGCTGCTTTAGCCAGGGGTTAATCTTACTGGTTGCTTCCTCGTATGTTGTGGAGTTAATTACTCCAACTTTGTAACCTCGTCCGAAGGCTCGGATACCGAGATCGGCGTCTTCGGTTACGTTGAAAGGGTCCCAACCTCCAAGTTCTCTTAGTTTCTCAGTTTTAAAGTGATTTGAAGTTCCACCCAGCGGTATTGGTAATCGCAGAAGATCAAGACCCTTTATCAGAAAATCGAACCAGTATGAATACTCGAGAGTAAACAATCTGGTTAATATGTTTGTTCTGTTGTTGAAATAGTTAAGAGCAGCCTGAAAGCAAACATATTGTTCAGGATGGCTTCTAAAGGCACAGACCGCTTTTTTAAGCTGGTCAGGCTCAGGAATATCTTCAGCATCGTAGATGGTAATATATTCGCCTCTGGCCAGCGCCAAACCAAAATTGCATGCTTTGGGTTTTGTTTGCGGTTCGCTTGAGGGAATTATTATAAAATGCCAGTGCCCGGGTGGATTTGCCTTTTTTGCGGCTTCGAGGGTCTCTATGTCAATTTCTTCAAATAAAAATAGAACTTCCAGTTTCTCTTTCGGATAATCAAGTTTTTGCAGTCCGCTGATCAGCTGATTCATAACAGCAGGTTCGCGGAATACAGGAACTAAGATAGTATAAACGGGCAGATCGGACAGTATAACTAACTCAGGGTGGGCGATAGATTCATCGGGTTCACCTTCTTGATAAGACCCGGCTATACTAAGTACGAATTTAAAAATGATCGAAGCTAGAAACAAGAAGTTAAAAATGACTATAAAAGCTAAGATGGCATGATAAGTTTGAAATATTAACATATAGGTGGAGAAAAAAGCTAGAGCAATCAGAATCACTTTTTGTAGATGAGTGAGTGTTTGTTTAACCGATTCTGCCGGAGAGCGGTAAAACAGGCCCATAATTGATTCTTCGAGGATATTTGTTCTGAAGCATTTTTCAACAAGCTTAATGATATCCCTTTTTGTCGCCAAGATTTTTTCTATTTTTTTACTGCTAAATTGAGTTGCTAAAAGCTTATCTACCACTTCTGACTGGGGAGAATGAACCATGACATAAATTGTTTCATTCATTTCATTGACAGGAAAAAAAAGTTCCTGTATCAGGTCTGTGATGGTAAAAAGCCTTGCTAACCGGAGGTCGGCTTGAACCGCCAACCCATCGAGATCAGTAGGTCCCAGGGAGATATTTAACTGCGCGGAAAGAACTTTGTTTAGGTCTAGTGGGCGGATAAAATTTTCTCCAACCAATATTTCTCCAAGCATGCTGCCGCTTTCGCTTTGCAATTCAAGAGCTCTGGTAAGCTGCTCCTGTTTTATATAGCCTAATCTTAGCGCAATATCGCCGAGCGGTTCTTTTTCTGATGATGTAGACATAGCCACTGTTTACCCCAGAGAATCAAGATATTTATATCCAGAATACTATTAGATCTAAGAAAAAACAACATTATAAAGAAGGTAGCATTGTTCTGTTAAGGTGTCAATATTTTGACATCATTAATAATTTGCTGTCTTTAATCCCTAATCTGCCTAAGCGCTAAAAAAGATCGAAAAGTTGATTAGCTAGTAGCCGGATTACTGGCTTCTATCCTTTAGCGCATGCAACTTAACAAAAGTTGCTATATAATGTCATTAAACCGATTGAACATCCTTTAAATTACAACTGATAAGGGAGAACTGCAGGTGTTTAATACCACTCACAGGTTGCATTTTGGGGATGCAAGAAAGATGGACCAAATTGAAGATCAGAGCATTGACCTGGTGATTACTTCACCGCCTTATCCGCTGATCGCCATGTGGGATGAGCAGTTTTGCGCGCTGAAGCCGGCGATCAAGGGTTTCCTTGATGTCGGTGATTATAATAGTGCTTTTGAAGCGATGCACCAGATTCTTGACGGGGTGTGGAACGAGTTGTGGCGGGTGATGAAAGAAGGGGCTTATGCCTGTATCAATATCGGTGATGCAACCAGAACTATAAACAACAAGTTTCAGCTGTTTGCCAACCAGGCCAGGATCCAGCGCAAGTTTCAGGAGTTGGGTTATGACACCCTGCCGCTTATTCTCTGGCGCAAGCAAACCAATGCCCCTAATAAATTTATGGGTTCCGGAATGCTGCCTGCCGGAGCGTACATAACCCTGGAGCATGAGTATATTTTGATCTTCAGAAAGGGCAATAAAAGACTGTTTAAAACTGCCGAAAGTAAATGTAAGCGGAGGCAAAGCGGTTTTTTCTGGGAAGAACGCAATGCCTGGTTCTCTGATCTCTGGGACTTTAAAGGGGTAAGACAGGGCATTTCTAATTTAGAGCTGCGCAACCGCAGTGCCGCTTTTCCCTTTATCTTACCCTTTCGCTTAATAAATATGTACTCCTTAATCGGGGATAAGGTGCTTGATCCATTCATGGGAACGGGTACAACCAGGCTGGCGGCCACAGCCGCCGGAAGAAACAGTGTCGGCTATGAGTTGGATGAAAGCCTTGCCCCCGTGCAGCAGACGTTGACCAGGAGTAATCTGGCCGATTTACAAAAGGTAAATCTGGAGAGGATTAAAGACCATTTGGTTTTTGTCCAAAGCTGCAAGGCCAGGAACAAAGAACTGAAATACAACAATTCATATTTTGGTTTTCCCGTGATGACTGCCCAGGAACAGGAACTGCAGATTGTTTTTGTCCGGCAGGTGGAAAAAGTTAAAGAACGCACATTTCGGGCCTCGTACTTTGGTGATCAGTTCATTCAATCCATCGCCCCTGAAGACCTGACACCTGAGCGCTTCGACCCGGAAGGATTACAAATAGCCTTTAGCGAATAGCGATCCTAAATACTAAGGCAGGTGCAATAGTACCAGGATGATAATTAACTGAGGAGGTTTCTGATGAAAGCGCTGCTCATTATTGATATGCTGGTTGATTTTATTGATCCTAAAGGGGCTCTTTATATTGGGCCTGCTGCCCGGGATCTGGTTCCCGCAGTCCAAACGAGACTTGAGGAGTACCGGGCTAAAGGTGATCCGATCATCTATCTTTGCGACCATCACTTAGAAGACGATCACGAATTTGACATGTTTCCCCCGCATGGTTTGAAAGGAAGCGGTGGTGAGGAGATTATTGCGAATTTAGCCCCGCTGCGCGGTGAGCGGCTCATTTATAAGCGGCGTTTTAGCGCTTTTTTCGGCACTGATCTGGATCTGACCTTAAGGGACTTAGGCGTTACTGAGCTTGAGCTGGTTGGGGTTTGCACGAATATTTGCATCCTCTACACGGCGGCCGAAGCCCGGATGCACAGCTATGCGGTCTCTGTTCCCGTTAAGTCGGTTGCCAGCTTTGATCAGGAAGCACATGATTTTGCCTTGAAAGAATTAGATAAAACCCTTGGGGTAGCACTAATCTGAGAGGCTCGAGAGGATACCTAAGTGAAACAGCCGGGATCTTCAATGCCGGTAATATTTTTTGCACACCGGTTTTTTAATGGTGAGCAGCGCTTTAAGGGAGTGATGTTTAGCATGCAAATCAAAGTTCGGTTACATGATATTTTACAGGATAAAGTTGCCGGTTACGCAGGTAGCGCAGAGGGCGCTTTTGATTATCAGTTGCCGGTTGGAGTACCGGTTAGTCACTTACTGAAGGTTCTCGAACTTGACAGCCGCTATGTTGGCCTGATGGTTGTTAATGGACGGCAGGCCGGTAAAGATTACAGTCTGCAGGATGGTGACCGGCTAGAGCTTTTTTCACCAATGTCCGGCGGCTAGTGATAAACCAAAATGGAGGTTCAAGATGGACAAAATAATCCGCGTCAATTTAAGTGAAGGAGCTTTTACTATTGAACCGGTACCGGAAAGGTACCGTCCCTTAGGTGGCCGGGCTTTAACCGGCAAGATTATTTTTGATGAAGTCGACCCGGGTTGTGAACCTCTCGGTTTGCGCAATAAGCTTGTTTTTGCTCCCGGTCTCTTGGGGGGTAGTTTTCTCTCCAGCTCATCGCGCCTCTCGGTGGGTGGTAAAAGCCCCCTGACCGGGGGGATGAAGGAAGCCAATGCGGGTGGTACTGCTGCCGGGGCCCTGAGTAAACTGGGGATTAAGGCTTTGATCATCGAGGGCGAAAGCCCCCTTGATTACTTTCAGTATCTCTACGTGGATAAAGAAACAATCGAGCTGCGTCCGGCGGAGATGGCCGGCCAGGGTGTATACAGCGCCGCTAAACTTTTTTTTGAGCGTTATGGGGATAAAGCATCACTGATCTTAATCGGCCCCGGTGGTGAAAGAGGTTACCGGGCCGCTGGCATCACCAATACAGATGTTCAGGGACGACCAAGCAGGTTCCTCGGGCGCGGTGGTCTCGGGGCAGTAATGGGGGTGAAGGGTCTTAAGGCGATCATCATTGATCCAACCGGGGCGGAAGCAATTACTTATCATGATCGTAAAGCCTTTCAGGAGCTGAACAAGGAGATGGTCAAGCTGCTGAAAGAAAACCCGGCGACCGGAGAAGTCTATCCAAAATACGGCACTGCAGCAATGGCCACCCGCACCAATGCTATCCATGCCCTGCCGACCCGCAATTTTTCCGCCGGTAGCTTTGAATGTGCCAACCGGATTGACGGCGAATACCTGCATTACATCATCACCAGCAGGGGCGGGGCAGGGGAAACCACCCACGCCTGCATGCCCGGTTGTGTGATCAAGTGTTCTAATATTTATCCTGATGCTGAAGGCAAAGAGCTGGTAGCTCCACTGGAGTACGAAACGATCGGCCTGATGGGTTCCAACTTAAGCATCGGCAACTTAGACGACATTGCCCATCTAAACTACCTCTGCAATGATTTAGGCCTCGATACGATTGAGATGGGGGCCACGATTGGGGTAGCGATGGATATGGGACTAATTTCTTTTGGCGATGCCGACGGCGCAGCCGCTCTGTTGAGCGAAGTAGCTGACGATACTATTTTAGGGAGGGTCCTCGGCCAGGGAGCGCTAATCACCGGTAAGGTGCTTGGTTCGCGGCGGATTCCGGTGGCCAAGGGTCAGTCGATGCCGGCCTACGATCCGCGTGGGGTCAAGGGTCTTGGCGTCACTTATGCCACCTCGCCGATGGGGGCCGACCATACGGCCGGCAATACGATCAGAGCTGAAGTAGATCATAGCGATCCTGCTCCCCAGCTCGCTTTGTCACGCAGGGCTCAGACGCTGGCGATGATTGCTGATTTTATGGGCCTTTGCCTCTTTGTAATGCCCGCTCTCGGTGCCCACCTGGACAAATTGGGTCTGATTTGTGAGCAGTACTGTGGGCTTAAGATCAGCGGTGATGAGCTGCTGGCAGCGGCGGAAAAGGCGTTGCAGGTGGAACGTGAATTCAACCGCCGGGCCGGCTTAAGCCCGGCCCAGGACCGCTTACCGGAGTTTATGATGGATGAACCTTTACCGGTAACCGGCAGTGTCTTTGACGTGCCGTTAGATGAGTTCAGAAAGATTAACGAAGATTAACAGCATTCTGGCCGCCAGAAACTGTGGGTAAAAAGCTGAACCACAGCTTCTGGCGGCTGTGCTTTTTAATGTAAAAGATTCGGCAGAAAGAGAGCTATTTGGGGAAAGATAAAGAGAATGATAATACAGGCGATAATTGCCAGCAGATACCAACCGACACCCCGGAATATTTCCATAACCGGGGTTTCGCCATCCACACCGGCAACAACATAAACGTTAGCCCCAACAGGAGGGGTGATCACACCCATACCGAGAGCCAGAACGATTATTACACCGAACCAGATCGGGTCATAGCCAAGCTCCATAGCTACGGGGTAAAAAATTGGCACGGTCAGTAAAATCAGGGCAAGAGCATCGATAAAACAGCCTAAGATCAGATAGATTAAGAGAACAATGGCCATGATGGCCACCGGTGGCAGTGGCAGCGCAACCGCCCAACTGGCCAGTCCTCCCGGCAGTCCCGTTATGGCCAGGAACCGCCCGTAAATTGAGGCAGCAGCCACGAGAAACATGATCATCGCAGAAATGCGCACCGAGTCGGACAGCGAGTTAAGAAAACCTTTCCAGCTTAACTGCTTTCTGACTAGGGCTACCAGCAGGGTTGAAAAAGCGCCAACCGCTCCAGCTTCAGAAGGGGTAAAATAGCCGGCAAAAAGCCCGCCCATTACCACGATGAAGATGAATAGAACTTCAACCCCTTCGCTAAAAAGCGCCTTGATTTTCTGCATCCATGGAACTCGCGGCCCGGCAGGCGCCAGGGCGGGGTTTTTTACAGCCTGCAGGTAAGCAGTTAGCATAAACAGCAGCATTAACAGGATGCCAGGAAGGATGCCGGAAAGAAAGAGCTTACGAATCGATTCCTGCACGGAGATGCCGTAAAGGATAAAAATAACGCTGGGTGGAATCATCACCCCCAGAATTGCGGCGGAAGCAACCGTGGAGGTCGAAAGCGAACGGTTGTAATTGTATTTTTTCATCTCAGGCAGGGCGACTGAGCTCATCGTTGCCGCTGTTGCCGTAGTCGATCCGCAGATTGCGCCAAAAGCAGCACAGGCTGCAATCGTGGCCAGCGCCAATCCTGCTTTAAGGCTGCCGACAACCTTGTATGTGGCATCGTAGATACGCGAACTGATTCCTGAATAAAAAGCGATGTAACCCATCCAGACGAACAGCGGGATAACGATTAACGAGTAAGAAGCAAAAGTATTGTAGATAGTTTGCGAAGCGATGGAAAACATGGCAGCCGGGGTTCGGAGGATGGCGAAACCGGCCATACCGACAACGAGCATCACATAGGCAACCGGCATGCGTAAAAAAAGCAGGATAAAAATAACGGGAATGGAAAGCAGGCCGACTTGAATGGAGGTCATCTGCTTGCGCCTCCTTTCAGGGCCTGGTTAAAAGCTTTGATTAGATCCAGAAGAAGAACCAGGGATAGCATCATAAAACCGAAAGAAACGATAAAAATTGATGGCGCCAGCGGAATTTTTAAATGCCCGGTTTCATAGCCCTTCTCCATCATACTGATTGCGTAAAATATTAGTTCCCGTGTCAGTAAAAAGGAGAAGAAAAGCGAGATACTGGTGATTACCAGATCGATGATACCCTGAATGCGCGGCGGGAACTGATCGACCAGGATCCCAACCATAATATGACCTTTTGTCATTGCGGTGTAGGCCACTCCGAGGGCCAGCAATATGGCACCGGCCATTTCAACCAGCTCTACTGTTCCAGCCAGGGGTTTCCAGGGGATACGAAGGATTATGTTGGCTACGATAATCAGCATCGCCAAGACCATGGCCAATTGGGCTGCCTGGGCTGTCCGTAAGGTCAGTTTGTGCACAAATTTCTCAAAAAGTATGATCACTGGTGTCGATCCTCCGCTTAATACATTTACTGTGTTAAAAAAGATCAGCAGGGGGCTGCCACTGATGGCCTTAGCTGCAGCCTGGGTGGAAGCCCCCAAGAGCAATCGGGATAGTTTACTTTCCGTAGTTGCCAAATTCTGCTGGATA
>Ga0194126_10011545_pt1 | contig 11347 bp, 6 predicted proteins | sample TA2KigC150mmetaG_FD_148641 | JGI IMG/M metagenome (GOLD analysis project Ga0194126, IMG submission 148641) | Freshwater microbial communities from Lake Tanganyika, Tanzania - TA2015035 Kigoma Deep Cast 150m | ecosystem: Environmental > Aquatic > Freshwater > Lake | place: Tanzania: Lake...
ATTGAGTCGAGTAGACCGGTTTCTTCCGATAAGATAGGTTGAGGTTTGTTTTCTCTGTTGGCCGCCTGGTTTCCCGGCGGTGCCACACTATTTCAACCCTATATCCGTTGGCCCCGGCCCCTCACAGAACCGGACGGGCAGATTTCCTGCATCCGGCTCTTCAGTCAGGTTCACAAGTTTGCAGCGTAAATCCAACGGTAACTTTTCACAATCCTGGGTCTGGGTAGGGGAAAGCGCTTGTGTAGCTCCTGGAATTCTTCCCAGTTGAAACTCTTCCGCTGACTTCGCCTATTTACCCACTTGTACCACATTCTCTCTACTGCATAGGCAAATTTGTTCAGCGTCGCCGTGTTTCCCGCAAATCCATAGTAGTTGTAATACCCCTTGAGAACTTGGCAGAGGCACCTGTGAAGTTCCCGAAATGGTAAAAGGTTCCTCAGATTTCTTAGTCTATCGCTCAGGGCAACTAATGTCCTTCTGTACCGCTTTCCTATCGTCTTTCGGCCCAGCTTTACTCCACCCCTACGACTGCGGGTCATGTAATGCGTAAAACCAAGAAAATCAAACGTATCTACCCTCTCACCCTTTCCCTTGCTTTCCAAATATACTCTCTTGCCAAACTCTATCAGCCGGCTCTTCTCCGGCGATAGCTCCAGACCAAATTGCTTCAGCCTGTCCGGCAATATCTCCCATACCTTCTGCGCATCTCCCCGATCCGTACATCCAATGACAAAATCATCACCGTACCGGATCAGGTATACCCTGCCTGCCAACTCTTTCCTTACCTTCCTCGCAATCCACAAATCGAGAACATAATGTAAGTAAATGTTGGCCAAAAGCGGAGATATCACCCCTCCCTGGGGGACTCCTACTTCATTGCGGACCCTTTTCCCTTCCTCCATTACTCCAGCCTTCAGCCACTTCCCTATCAACCGCAAGATCGTGCGATCGACTACCCGCTCTCGCATCATCCGCATGAGCCACTTATGATCCACATGGTCAAAATACCCTCTGATGTCCACGTCAATCAGGTAATTTACCCCATTTCTCATAATGCTCAACTCTAATGCCTTAAGCGCATCGTGACCGCTCAATCCCTCCCGGAATCCATAGGATCCCTCCAGGAAGTCCTGCTCGTAGATGGCGCTTAATATCTTCGCCACCCCTCTCTGAACAATCTTGTCTTCCAGAACCGGTATCCCTAAAGGTCTTTGCTTCCCATCAGGCTTCGGAATCCACACCCGACGTATATCATACGCCCGGTATCGCTTCTCCTTCAGCCGTCTGACCAAATCCGCTATGTTCCGATCCAGATTCTCCCCATAGGAATCATAACTAACCTGGTCTATCCCCGCTGCTGCCTGATGGTTGAGATCCCGATAACATCCCTTCAGGAAGTCCTCGGTCAATAGGTGGGCTAATGAAGTGAATTTAACCTTGGAATCTCTTGCCGCAATCTCTGATAGCCGATTCAGTTCTGTTGACAATGCTTCTCCAGGTTCTGTGCCCTGCATTGTCTCCCCTCCTCGAATTGATAGGAACTCGCTTTTTGGCAGGTAAAAAATACCAAAAGGGGATTTGTGTGTCAAGGGAATTTTTCACACAATATCTGGGGTTTGGGTGGGGGGCCTTTTCATCAGGGGGGTGGGGGAAATTGAGGATAGAGGTGGGGAAGGGCGTTTTCAACCATTGGGGAAGGATTTTCTGGCCGTTTTGAGGCTCCTCCGGACAAACCGGTTCCCTTCCACCTCCTATTCCCCATCTTTGCCTACGACTGGAGGTATGCCTCCCAGGGATAGTCAGGGTCCCGATGAAGGTGATCGTCGTTCAAGGAGAGTTGACAGAAATGATCCAGGACGTATGCGGCAGGCCCTGAATCATACTGGTTCCGGGCAGGCGGGGCATGGGCCTTGGGGGTAGGTTTGTTTTTGACCAGCCAGAGCCCCAGGTGTTTGAGGATGGCCTTGATGACCTCCTGGTCTTCAATGAACGCCAGGATCCGCATGATTCCCCCACACTTGGGACAGGTCAGGGGATCGACTTCGTAGATTTTCTGAATGAGCCGGGCCCAGTTCTTCCGGTATTCCTTGGAGCTTTTATCGGCTTCCAGGATGCAGGGAACCCCGTCGTCAACGGTTTCTTTCCGTCTTCCCCGGGAGGCATTGCTGTAATACCCGTAGTACCTGACCATTTGCTCGCCTCTGTCCGGAATGTGGGAGCACATGGCGGCCAGCCACTCCAGGGCATCGAAGACCTTTTCTTCAGTTCCGTCTTTCGCCCGGTAGACCACCTTTGACGGCTCTGGGAGATATTGCATCCGTTCCTGGGAGAAGGACGCCCGGATAATGTACCGGGCCAGGTTTTCCATGGCGGTCTCATCCTGGGGAAATATGCGCTCACCGCAGAAGACCTGGAAGCCAGAATGACGCCAGTTGGAAAGCATGGCGATCAGGTCCTTGGTAATTCTCCCTTTGGCCAGGAGCATTTTGAAGACCTTGTGCCGGAAGATGGCCTCCAGCTTTTTAAGGTCCAGGGGAGGGGCGACCCGGAACATACCCCTTCCGTAGAAATTTCTGTAGTTTGGGTGGAATATCCCTAATGATGCGTACATCTTTGCTGATATGGATTTCCGCGGAAACCGTATCGTGTCCAAATGTTCTGAACCAGTTCCATAGCCAACGAATATCATGTAATACATAATTCTATTACATCTTATTACAATGACCGCATCACTTCCCTACGCTCTCTCCCACGAGTTTAACTTCTTCTTCCGTCAGACCATACAACTCATAAACCAGCCGATTAATCTTCTGTTCATATAACGTGGCGCCTACTTAGGGATCGCGGCGCTTTAATGATTGCCTGTGGGTTACACCTATAGCGCTGGACGGCTGGGATTAGGACAGTCAAACCAATTCTAAAACGGAATTTCATCCCCCTCATCAACAGGATTCCTTTCCATATATCGCTTAATGATGAATACTATCATGCTTCCGGATAAATGAAGCGCAAGTTCAGCCAAGGCAGAAGGGATTAATTTAATGTCCTTCCCCTGTCCGTGCCCTGCTTCATTGTCGCGAGTCATAGGTACGATGCTGACAAAATCATGGAATGAGTTCAAAAACCCCTCGTAATAGCTTGGAATAAGACCGCTGTAGCAAACCTTCTTGATGAGTTCCCCAGTCCTCTTATTAGGAAGGTTTAACACGGACTTCATTGTACTCTCCAATGCATGATTTGCCATAAGAACAGTTTGCTTGTAATTTTTTTCCATAAAAGCGGTTCGTGCCTGCATGAACTCGTCCAATGCGCCCTGAAAACCTGCCGTTTCCAATAACTTTTGGGCTTCAGCCAGCACTTGGGATTCCAGATATGCAGAATCAATCAAATAAAATTCGTTGCGAAAATACCTGAGTTGAGAGTGATGCATTTCAAATAGAGTGTTCAATTCCGAAGCAAAAATGGGACGTTTCTTGTAATCAAGTTGATCAAAAAATAGTTCCACCGCATCCAAGACATGATGGGGTGTACCGCGTTCGATGAAGTCATCAAAGTTTTTAGACCTGCTCATTTTTTTACCATCCCACCACTGTAAGCCATCCCATCCTCTACGATCTAAAATCGAGCTTGTAACAACACCCGTAGTGAGATTTTCTTCATTATCCCAACCGCCAAAGACTGAATATCGATAGAAAAGGCGAAGGAGGCTTTTTCGAAGTTCTTGTCGCAAACTAAATCGCAGTTTTTTTTCGCGAAGCGCTTTTTCGTGGCGCTCACTAAATACTTTTGGTTTCATCACTGATTGCCTTTTTCCACTATCTTAATTTCTTCTTCCGTTAGGCCATACAGCTCATAGACCAGCCGATCAATCCCCCGCTCCAATGCCGTCGTGTCCGCCTTGGGATCATGCTTCTTCGCGGAAAGGATTTGGTCGATGAGATTTACAAACGGCTTCTGTGTATCCCTATCAATGCACTTGACCGGAATTTCAGAAAGCGGGACTTGAAACATTTCGAGCACCTCGCCTTTCCGCTTACCCCGATGATAAAGCCATTGGAAGTACAGCCTGCTATTTAGAACTGCCAACAGGTATTTAAGTGAATATGTCGGAGTTTTTTCAGTAATGACATAGCAATCCGAACGACAAAACCATTCTGTGTCGTTGTATGCAAAAGTGTTTTCCTCAGACCGGTATGGAACGATGAGTTTGTCTGAGATGAAAATATCTTCGGTCCGTGGCCATTGAAGCTGAAAGTACTTAATTAAACCATTTTTCACTTCTCGCCTATCAGAGAGAATGGGCCTAAACTTTTTCAGATGGGCCGAAATATTCGGGTAATCATTTAGGGATTCAAAGTTGCGGCCTATATAGAGAAGTCTTTTCGAGGTTCGAGTGTTACAAGAATATCTACCAATGTTAGAGTTTTTGTAGAATCTCCTGAGCAACTTTTTTTCACTCTCGGCGAAACTGGACACTACCTGTATATCGCGTGGATTTTCTAAATCAAATATGAATATACCATCCCCAGAAGCCACGTCAGCACTTTTGGGTAGTTTTTCCTGATTCCTTGAAGACACATAATCGCATCCGCTTACGACCCCTTGGTTGATGTTGGCTATTCTTATAAGTTGATCCCCCTGCATTACCAATTTGTCCAGAACCGCATTAATGTTTGTCTTGTGTCCACCACTACCTACTTTTACGCGATTAAGCCTGATGTAGTTCTCTGAGCCGTCATACAATTCCTCCTGAAGGACTTTGAAATATTGTGACTCTATATCATTCCATCCAAGTATCTTATTTAAAATTTCCGGAGTTGATAGACCACTTCTTTTTGTAATGCACGTATTTGTGAGACGCTCATGTTTACATCCTTTTCTGAGTAACGTCAGCATATTGTGCTGTCCTTGTGCCGACTCGAAAATCCTCAGTTCGTTGAAGTTGATAAGCCGACGAACGCTTGATCGCTGCTTAATATCGGCCCGCAGTTTTCTTGCCCCAGTTGCTGTGAGATAGTAATTTGTTGAAATGAATGTGACTTCCCCCTCCTCTCTTGCCAAATTGAGGGCAAGGTGAAGGAAGAAATAGAAATAATCCATCTTGCCCATATAGAACTGTCCAAGTAGACCTTGTTTTGTCTTTCGAAACAAATCCTTATGTCCGCTTTCCCCAACATAAGGGGGGTTAGCAATTATCACATCAAATCCAAAATTCCTGTGGAAGACTTCTGAAAAGTAAATCTGGAAATCAAACGTTTCATTCCCATTCGTAAGTTGATAAATCAAGCCGTCAATCTGCCCCTTGAGCAACACCTTTTTTATCGCGTCGGTCTCATCGAAGTATTGAGGTTTAAATTTTTCAAGTTGTTTAAATAGAGCATGATTCAAAAGATTTCTTTCTACGCCAAGGAGTGAGTTTCCCATCACAATCTTATAATCAAGGTTCGGCAACGGTTTAATCTGCTTTACGTCTTCTTCGTCCACTACCAGTGAGAGCCAGAGACGGAGTTTAGCGATTTCAACTGCACCAGGGTCAATATCAACTCCGTAGAGGCAATTCTGAATGGCATGGCGCTTAAAATTGTAGGGAGTGCGCTCGTGAACATCGTTGAAGTAAGGGGTAAGTGAGGATCGTGCACGCACGACCTCGGTCATCATCCCCACCAGAAACGCCCCTGACCCAACGGCGGGGTCGCAGACAGTAATATCAGTCAGCTTTTCGTCAATCAGTCGGGCATGTTTTTCGATGCTTTTGGGCAGATGCAATTTATAACTTTTAGTACCGGACATCCGCGCTGCTTCATAAAATGATGCCTGGTCGCCGAGGTGGACAAAAGTTTCTATATCCTCGCGAGGGACTATCTTGGAGAAGACGGTGGTCTTGGGTGTGGTTTGCTCCGGTTCGGATTGTTCAGCGGTATTAAGCGAATTGTCAAGATAGTTGATGAGACTTTCCTGGCACATGTAGTGAACAATCTCACGCGGGGTGTAGTAGGCACCGAGCCCTTTGCGGCGGTTTTCCTCGATCAGGTTTTCAAAGACCTTACCGAGCATTTCAGGGTCAATGGCAACTTCCTTTTCCAGCGGCTCAGCTTCATTGACTGTGAAGTTGTAACGGTCGAAAACATCGAGAACCCCTGTACCGGTAACACCCTCCTCGACATATTCGGTATTGTTGAAAAGCCGGTTGGGCAGAATGATGTCTATCTTATTCCAGTCATAGCCACCGAGCGGCTCGAAGAGACCACCATTGAGGAACGGGATACGGCATTTAAAGCGATTGCACCACGCCTCATGACCGCGGTCAGTTGCAAGGGTGTCGTAAAAGAGCGGTTCAAGGACATCATTGAAAAAATTATCATACTTTCCGTATTTACCATTCGCTAAGCGACGCAGAAAATCGTGTGGGCCGCTGCCCCAGTCCTGCCCCTTCGCTATTCCCATCCAACCTTTCTTCTGAAGGAAGTAGAGGAAGACAATCTGACCCATGAGTTTTTTAGCAAAGTCCACAGGGCTGACATTTTTCGTATGGAACTCATTTCGAATGGTTCTATCCTTCTCGACAATCTTCTCCAGCGCTTTGTGAATCTGGCTGAAAAGATTGGCATATTGCTTAAAAAACTCCTTGGTGACCGTCTCGACACTGAAGGCTTCCTCGATGTCGTCAAGTTTGGGATCGGTTTGGGTGTTTTGGAGCAATTCAAGGAACCGGGTTTGAGCCGTGTGGCAACTTTCACCCTCGCCCACGATATAAGAAAAGCGGCGGGCAGGAGTGAGACGGGTTTCAACTCCCACCTTGCCGGATTCCTTCTCTATGGTGGCGTATTCCATTTTGACGTAAGAAAACCGCCACTGCTTTTCCGTCGGCGATACAAAGGCAACAAGAGCAGCATCTTTTTCATCGCGCGTCTTGAGGTGGTGTGCGACAAAGTTACGAAGGGCAGTGCGGGCGCGCTCCAGTTTGGACTCTGTAGTCAGGTGAACGATCAGAACGTCCAGTTTTTCGTTGTTGGGTGAAGTGTAAGTGCCAAGCCGTTCGTAAAAATTAACATGGTCTTTAAAGGCATCCTTAATGTAGGGGCCTTTCCATGCTGATGTTTTGGACTCATCCATCCGATTCAGCAGGTTGATCGTGAAGTTACGAAACTGTGGTTTGTCGAATGCCTGGGTGAATGTCTGGCAAATAAAGGTGTAAGCCTGGTCGCGGTTCACTGGATTTCCTCCAGAAGATAAGATGAGAGGATCACTTCCCGTGGGCTGAAAGAATGTGCTGAATGTTGTGCGCGGGTTGTCTGGAAGAACAACGGGGAAATATCCCGTCTCAGAATGCCCAGAACTTTGAGGGGTTCGCTTTCTTTCTTCAGCCCCTCAGCCACTTTTTTTGTAGTCGGACGGGGGAGCGCCCCGTCGGTTAAAAGTTGGATAACTTGTCGAATGTAAAGTTCGTCATCCTCGGTGAAACCGTGATAGCGGCGAATTTCTTTCGCCTTCAGGCGCTTCAGGATATAGGCATCGTTCGCACCGCCCCTATGTTTAGGAATGGCGTCGTCGAGGTCAGGATTAGTCGCGTCCTCAAACGCGTGTTTATTCTTATCCAACAGCGCATAGAAGTCGTGCGGAATTATTTGGCGTTTTTCGGAAAGGTCGGTCGGCTTAAGGACTTTTGCGGTGAAGAAGAAGTCAAGTTCGTCGGGTTCGGCAGTGTCTGGCTGAGATAGAAAAAACTTATCGAGCCTGCCCTGGCGGAAATAGGTTAACAGTGACGGAAACTCCTTCGTAAGGGCATCCTTTCCAGCGGAAATGATCCTGGTTGAACGAGCCTTCTTGGGTAAACGTTTGATGCGGGCAAAGAGTTCAGGATGCTTGTCGCGTACCTCACGAATCTCGGTGAGATATTCAAGCTCGCTCTCTTCTTCTTCATCCTCGCCTGTGATCGTTTTCTTAGAGGTCAACTTTGCAAACAAGTCATGCGATTTGATCTCCTCTCCTTCCGTGAGTAGACGGGCATCTGCGCCGAGCATTTCGATGAAGGCATGGATCTTGGCTTCGGCAGCTTCCTTGAGCTTGATCAGATCGTTGCTCTCTTCGGTCGGGAAGAAGTTATAGGTATGGATGGTGTCAAATTTTGTATCCACACGGTTGACCCGTCCAACACGCTGGATGAGACGGGTCGGGTTCCATGGAATGTCATAGTTGATCACAATATTGGAGCGATGGAGGTTGACGCCCTCTGAAAGAACTTCGGTAGCGACCAGAATGCGGTATTGGTCTTTAACCTGAAATGCGTTGGCGTCAAAGTTAGCAATGGCCTCCTTGCGCACAGATTCATCAGAACTACCAGTAAAAAGAAGCGCTTTCGGTTCAACCTCATCGATAATCCGTTGAGAAAGATATTCAGCCGTTTCCTTTGATTCTGTAAAGATGATAACCTTGCTTTTTTTCAGTCTTGGTTCGCTACGGAAAACCTCACGAAAAGCCTCCCATTTAGGGTCACGCTTGATTTTCTTCCAGAGCTTATCAATCTCCATAAGGATTTTGCAGTCCTCTTCCAGGTCGTGGATAAAATCCGCATTAAAATCCTTTGCATCCAGCCGCTCAGCCTTATCCGCCTCAAGCAATCGGTCGATAGCTTCCTGGTCGTCGGTTTCAAGGAGGTCGAAGATTTTGTTGATGTGCTTCTTGCTGATGTAAACATGACCTCTATGAAATTCCTCGATGACACGGTCGTAGGAATGGATAAAGCGTTCAAGGGTCAGGCGGAATGCATAAAAACTGCTTTCCAGGCGTTTGATTAAGAGAATCTTCATAAATCTTGCGAGGTTTCGCTGGCTTTGCACCTCGCGCTGCTCACGTTTACCCTCGTAATAGGTCAACGGTTTGTAGCGGGCATACATAAAGGACTGTATTATCAAACGAACGATTTGATTAAAGATGTCATTTTCGGTCTTGCTGAACTTATAAAATAGGGGTCGTGGGTCGGTGACGTCGGGAAATTTAAAACCCTGGTGTTTCAAATCGTCCCCGTAGTATTTCATGATTTCGGTTCGGGTGCGCCGGATCATTAGATGCTTGAGGATGTTCTCGCGTGTCGCCTTGGCATTAGCCTGAACTGCCGCAAAATATAGATCACGGTCGGTCCTACGGTCGAGACCATTGAGGTTTTTCTCGAGACGGGTGAAGAAAGCTTCGAGGTTCCGAACATTCGGGATGGTGCTGTTTTTGCCGTTCTGAAACAGTTTGACCTGGCTGAGAATGTCCCGTGGAGTATTGTTCAGCGGCGTTGCTGAAACCAGGATCACCCGCTTGCCACGGCAAATTTGGGCCAGCATTTCATAGGTTTGGTTTGTCTCAGTGCGAAAGCGATGTGACTCGTCAATGAAGACATTGGAATACTTTGAGACATCCCGTTCTAGCAAATCTTCTAATTTGCCGATGGACTCAAAATCCGTATGAGGCACGCGAAAATCTCCAAAGACATTCGGCCATGACCCGCGATTGTTTTTATCCAGAAGATGAGGCGGGGCAATTACTAATGAACGGCCCTCGAGTTGCTGCGCGAGCAAAGCCGCCATATAGGTCTTGCCGAGGCCGACAACATCTGACAAAAACAAGCCGCCATATTCCTGGAGCACCTTGCGTGCACTGAGAACAGCCTCCTCTTGATATTTGAGCCGCTTGAATCCGTCAGGAACGTAGATATCTTCCAGTTCAGCCGGGCGGTTCAACTCATCCCTGAAATATTCGTATAAAAATTTGAGGTAAAGCTCATAGGGCGTAAAATGAGCGAAAGGCGAACGGTTGACGATGGTGTCTTCGTAAGGCTTTGAGACGTCCACGGCCACAGCCCAAAGTTCGTTAAACTTGGCGATGGCAAAATCATAGTCAGCGCGGTTTTTTAGCTCGACGTTGAATTCAAGGTTCTCCTGAAGCCCTGATTGGGTAAGGTTGCTTGACCCGGTGATGACACGGCCCTTGTCACGGTCGCCCTCAGCGAACGTCATGATATAGACTTTTGCATGAAGATTTTCAGTGGGGTAGGCTTTGATTTCCAGCTTACCTGACCGAATCCACTCGACAAACTTGTGAACTCCCGTCTCAATCTCTGCACTGTCGGCGGATTTTTCAAGTTCGCCGAGCACATTTTGGGGAACCTGCTCTTTTACAGAAGCGTGGGATTTTAATGGGAGTTCGGTTTGTTCTTTGGCTTGTTGTAAAAGCTCGTATACCTTGCGGTCGGTCTGAAGGCCAATCAGAATTCGAATCTTCTCGACATTCGCCAGTGCTGGATACAGCTTGTAAAAGCCACTAATGAAAAAGTATCCAACCAGGCAATCAAAAAAACGCGTGTCGTCATCGAGCAAGACGGAAAATCGGTCACGCAGGCTATTACCAGGCTCGTTGGTTAGAAAGGTCAGGTCAGAGGACATGATTACTTACCTCAATTTCTAACCCGGCACTGCCGGAGCACAAGAGGGAACGTAAAATTCAAAAGGTTAAGAATTTTGGAGATACGTTTATTTACGGATGTAATATACACATTTTTTTAATTTTTGGGAAGTGAAAACTTCCAATAAAGCAATGGGCTAACCGTCTGATATACCGGGGGGAATTTCTGACCCCTTAACCGAGGATTTCTTGCCACTAAATGCACTTTGCCTCGATTGAAGATATCTGTATGAAATCATCATTTCCAGGGAGAGTTCAATGCTGCGTATAGCAGGAAGCAGTCCACAAGAAATGGGGGGGCGAATGTCACCTATGGACGTCCGGTTCAATGTCGGACACGGGATCGAAGATTATCGAATGAAAAAGTGGAGATCCCTCAAGGCTATTGTAGCGTCGTAATATGGATCAAAAGACATTTACATCCTATTTTACTTAGACTTATCTTTTAACACGACCTCGGTAGCTTTCAGACGAGGCAGGGCCAGTTCTTTTATGATCTGTTCAACAAGTTTTATGGCATAGCCTTTGATAGCCGCATCGATCGCTTGTATTTGTTCTGTTGTCAATGGTGCGATTAACCGATCTCGACATTTGTCTACATATCGCCGTGCCAGAGCGGTTTTAGATGCTTCGGCTTTGACAATATCTTCACTGAACATACGGAACCAGTAGCCCAAAGTATCTGAGACCTCCTGTTTTTCCCCTGGGATAAATCTATCCTGATGGTAGCTGATTATTCCGTCTTTTACTTTCTGATTCAGGTCGGCAGGAATTGATTGATAGGAACTCGCTTTTTGGCGAGTTAAAAATACCAAAAGGGGAATTGTGTGTCAAGGGGATTTTTCACACAATATCTGGGGTTTGAGTGGGGGGTCTTTTCAGCGGGGGGGCGGGGGAATTT